>Ga0302326_10011021_pt1 | contig 19516 bp, 11 predicted proteins | sample Palsa_T0_3_FD_202264 | JGI IMG/M metagenome (GOLD analysis project Ga0302326, IMG submission 202264) | Peat permafrost microbial communities from Stordalen Mire near Abisko, Sweden - Palsa_T0_3 | ecosystem: Environmental > Terrestrial > Soil > Palsa > Peat permafrost | place: Sweden: Abisko...
GGGTTTGGTGGTGCAGGCTTTGGCGACCGTGGCTTCGGCGGCCCGCCCTGCTTGATCGGTTTGTGCCTTTAGTAGTGCAGCTGACTGAAGGTGGCCGTCTTGCCGAGTGAATCGGCGAGGCGGCCATCTTTGTGTGCCGATCAGGTTGCGGTGATCGCACTTTCGCGGCCCGCAACCTCAGCGTGGTCTGATTCGATTTGACTGTCGTCCGGCAACTTCCGGTGACGTCCGTAGACGAACTCGAAGGTCGGGGTCGCCATGAGTGTGGTGATGATGGCGACAAAGACGAGGATGGTGAAGAGCGTCGGGGTGATGATGCCGGCCTGAAGTCCGATGTTAAGCAGGATGAGTTCAATGAGGCCGCGGGCATTCATCAGGGCGCCCAAGGCAACAGATTCGCGGAAGGCGACTTTCTTCAGCCGCGCAGCCAACGTGCATGCGATTCCTTTCCCCGCGATCGAGACAACGAGAATACCCAACGTCACCGCCCACAACGTCGGGGTGTTCAACAACCCGATCTGGGTGTTCAGCCCTGAATAGACAAAGAACAGCGGCAGTAAAAACGTGGTCACAAGGGGCTCGAGGCTGGCGGTGAGGTGTTGCGCGAAGAAGCCGGATGGCATGGCGACCCCAAGGATGAATGCGCCGAATATGGCGTAGATACCGACGGTATCGGTGAACCAGGCACATCCCATGAGCAGAATCAGGACCGTGCTCAGCACCGGTGCCGTGATCGCGTTTCGGCGTTCGGATATCGTTCCGAGGACACGCAAAGCTCTGCGCCCAATTGTCAAGAGCAGCAACGTATATAGGATTCCGCCGCCTATTGCTATGGCGGCTACGGCGACGCTGCCACGGTGTATGGCCAGCACCGTCGCCAGAATGCACCAAGACAGCGCATCGTCAGTTGCGCCACACGCCAACGCGAGCGTGCCCAAAGGCGTTCCAGAAAGCCCCCGTTCGTAGATGATTCTGGCAAGCATGGGAAATGCGGTAGTCGCAATCGATGCGCCCAGGAACATCATCGCCATGATGAGTGTGACGCTTTTGTCGAAATAGATTCGGCCGGCCAAGAGGGGCACAGCGATGATCGCGCCCAGCGCTAGCGGCGTAACGATGCCGGCCGCCGAAACCGCGGCCGCGGTGCCGACACGATGCTTGATGAGGTTGACGTCGAAGTTGAGGCCGATGAGAAACATATAGAGCACCAAGCCGATCTGCGCCGCCGTGTACAGCACGACGTTCGACGGTCCGGGCGGAAACAAGTGGTACTGAATGTCGGGCGCTAGGCGACCCAGCAGCGAGGGCCCGAGAACGACGCCGGCAACCATCTCACCGACGACTTGCGGCTGCCCCAGGCGTTGCGACAACAGCCCGACAAGACGGCACGTCAAGAGAATGGCGGCCAGCTCGAGGAAGAAATGGACGGCGGTTGCTGCAGGCACGGCTCACGTCCTAGGGCTTCGAGCGCGGATCCGTTTACGACTACGCACGTCTGTCATCGACCCTTCTTGCGGGTTGAGCCCTGGATCGGCCGAGCTGCGCTTGCCAGAGACCGCCATAAGAGTAACCTACTGAAATATTAAGTAACTGTTCTATCTCAACGAGCGGGAGGTGGACATGTGGACGTGCAAGCGCAGCTGTCGCAGCTGAGCCCGGATGCACGGGCGGCTCTGGCGCGGAAAATCAAGACGCACCTATCGGACGCGGAGAGCACGTCGTCGGATCACGATGTCGCGATCATCGGAGGGGGAGTAGGAGCCCTGACCCTGGCGCTCGAGATGCGCCTCGCGCGTCCGCAGACGCGGATCCTCATCATCGGGCCGAATCCTCACCCAGTTCCGGAAGTCACCCATACGGTCGGCGAGTCGACTGTCGAGATTGCCGCGCAATACCTGCGGGATCGCCTCGGACTGGCCGACCATCTAGACACCTCGCAGCTTCGCAAAATGGGTCTGCGAATGTTCTTCTCATATGACGGCAACACCGATATCGCACGACGGATGGAACTAGGCAGCTCCTCATTCGCACCCCAGGTCACCTACCAGATCGACCGCGGCAGGCTGGAGAACGAGCTCAACCGGCGTTGCCTGTCGGAAGGTGTCGAAATCACCTCTGGCCGAGTTCGATCCGTCGAACTCAGCTCCGGGGATCGTCCACACACTCTCAGCGTTCAGCATGGTGACACGACCACCCTGACCACGGCTCGCTGGGTGGTTGATGCGTCCGGACGCAACCGCACACTGCCCCGCCAGCTAGAGCTGAAGCGCGGCAACGAGCACCACTGCAACGCCGTCTGGTTGCGTATCGCCACTGAGATCGACGTTGGCCAGTGGAGCGATGACCCGAATTGGCAGGTCCGTCTCATCGAAGGTGATCGGGCGATGTCCACCAATCACCTAATGGGCGAGGGCTACTGGGTGTGGCTGATCCGACTCGCATCCGGCTCGACCAGCGTCGGCATCGTTGCCGACCCTGCCTTCCATTCGTTCGGCGATTTCAACACTCTCGCCAAAGCCCAATCGTGGCTGTCTGAGCACGAGCCGCAATGCGCGGCCGTCCTGGCCGAGCACGAGCATCTCATCAAAGACTTCAGGGTGATGAAGAACTACAGTCATGGCGTTACCAAAGCATATGATGCACAGCAACGTTGGTGCCTCACCGGTGATTCGGGGGTATTCCTCGATCCTTTGTACTCGTCCGGTTTGGACCTTATCGCGATCGGCAACGGCCTGATCACCGATATGATCACCCGCGAGCTCGACGGTGAAAATGTCATCGCACGATCTGGGATCAACGACTCGCTGTTTCGATCCCTCACCGACATGTGGCTCAACGTGTATTGCAACCAGTACTTCCTGATGGGCTCGCCGGCGGTCATGTCGGCGAAGGTGATTTGGGACATCGCGTTCTACTGGGGTTTCTTAGGTTTCCTGTACACCAATGGCCGATTCGTCAGCGTCGCCGACGACCAGGGCGTGGTTCCGCACCTAGAGGGTCTCATCGAGCTCAGTAACCGCATGCAACGGTTCTTCCGGGAATGGGCCGCAGTCGAGAGGGCGCGCCCGTCGAGCCAGTTCGTCGATCTCTACGCGCCGTTGAATTTCATGGTGACGCTCCACACCGCGATGATGGGGAAATCCCCTGATTTCACTGCACAATTCGACGCAAATGTCCTGCTGCTGCATCAGCTCGCAGGCCAGCTGATCGACACCATCCTCACCGAGAAATGTCGCACCTTTTCGGACGACGTCATGCAGCAAGTACAGGCGTGGCAACGGGACTCCTTCCTGCGAGAACTTCGGTCCACCTACCACCGTGAGCAAAGCATCAGTCCGCTCAGCCAGGACTGGATCGTCGGGACCGCACCGGCTCTCGAATTCAGTTGACCGGACGAAGGATCCATGTTTGCCACGGTCCGGCGCAATGATGTCGACGGGAGATGTGAGTGCGGCATACGTGGCCTCACGCCCGCTGTCTATCACGGCAGGGCCTAAGGCGAGAGGATGAATATGCTTGCCGAACAAGGCACTCGCACGCCCCTTGCGATCGTCGGCATTGGTTGCCGGTTTCCCGGCGGTGCCGATAACCCGGAACGCTTTTGGGAATTGTTGTGTAGTGAGACCGATGCGACCTGTACGGTGCCGGAAACACGCTGGAACGCCGCGAAATATTACGACCCGAATCCGGCCAAGGTCGGCAAGATGGTTACTCGTCGAGGCGGGTTCCTCAGCGAGATCGATCAATTCGATCCGCAATTTTTCGGGATCTCGCCGCGCGAGGCGAACTTACTTGATCCGCAGCAGCGCCTCTTACTACGGGCCACGTGGGAGGCGTTGGAAGACGGCGGAATTCCCGCCGAGAGCCTCGCCGGCACCGAGGTCGGGGTGTTCGTCGGCGGTTTTACCCTTGACTATCAACTCCTGCAAAACAAGGGTCGCACCAGTCGCTACCAATTCAAGACCCATTCTGCCACCGGAATGATGATGACGATGCTGGCGAACCGGATCTCGTTCGCATTCGACTTCCGTGGTCCCAGCATGGCGATCGACACTGCGTGCTCGAGCTCGCTGGTCGCGGTACACCTCGCGGCGCAGAGTATTTGGAACGGAGAGTGCAACATCGCACTTGCCGGCGGCGTCAATATCATGATCGGCCCCAACACGGCGATCGCGGAGTCAAAGAGCGGATTTCTCAGTCCGGACGGCCGGTGCAAGGCTTTTGACGAGTCCGCTGACGGTTATGCACGAGGAGAAGGTGGCGCCGTCGTCGTCATCAAACCTCTTGAGCAGGCGGTGCGCGACGGCGACGAGATCTACGCGCAGATCCTGGGAACAGCGGTCTCACAAGACGGCCATACCGACGGCATCACCGTACCGAGCGCAGAAGCACAAGAAGCGGCGATTACAACAGCACTGCGACGAGCCGGCGTGCACCCCAACGACGTCGGGTACGTGGAGGCGCACGGCACCGGAACACCTGTCGGCGACCCAGTCGAGGTCCGGGCTCTCGCCAATGCGCTCGCCGCCGAACGCCCGGCAACGAATCCACTGCTGATCGGATCGGTCAAAACCAACATCGGCCACCTCGAGGCCGGGGCGGGGGTTGCCGGGCTCATCAAAGCAGCGCTAGTGCTCAAACACGGCTACATCCCCGCGAATCTGCACCTCAAGAACCCCAGCGAGCAGATTCCGCTGGCGGACTTGAGCATTGACATTCCTAGAACGGGTCGCCCGTTTCCCGACAGCGAGCGACGCGTCGCAGGGGTCAACTCGTTCGGTTTCGGTGGCACGAACGCCCACGTCGTCCTCGCGGAGCCGCCCGCCCCCGCCGGCGCCGCCGCATCGGACAATTCCCAGCAGTTGCCACTGGCCGTCTTGCCGATCTCGGCACGCACGGAGGAAGCGCTCGTCGCGACCGCCGGCCAGTTGGCCGAACATTTGACCGCTCATCGCGACGTCACGCTGCTCGACCTTGGCTACACCCTCAGTCAGCGCCGCTCTCACTTGAACTATCGTTCCACCCTCGTCGCCGGCAGCATTACCGATGCGCAAGAACAGCTTCAAGCCCTCGCCGACGGCGGACAGATCTTCGCCGGCCGCGCAACCCCGACAGTGCCCAAGTTGGCGTTCGTCTGTACCGGCATGGGTCCGCAGTGGTGGAAAATGTGCCGAGGACTGCTCGATGCCTATCCCGCGTTCACCGAGAGCATCCTGCGCACCGATCGCGAGCTGTCCCAGTACACGAACTGGTCTTTGGTCGACGAACTGCGCGCCGATGAAGCCAATTCTCGCATGGGCGAAACAAACGTCGCACAGCCCGCCAACTTCGCTATCCAGATCGCACTCGCCGAGCAGCTGAAGCAGTTTGGCGTCAACCCCGACGCGGTAATCGGCCACAGCACCGGCGAAGTGGCCGCACATTATCTCGCCGGTGTCCTCACGTTCGAGCAAGCGATTCAGGTGATTTACCACCGAAGTCGTTTGCAACAAAGGACAAGCGGACTCGGCCGTATGCTCGCGGTCGGCCTGAGCGCCGAATCGTTCATGCTGACGATCGATGCCGGAACACTCGACGACATCGGACAACGGATATCGATCGCCGCGATCAACAGCCCGTCGGCTGTCACCGTCGCCGGTGACAGCGACGCCCTTGACAAGATCGCGCGCCAACTCGACGAGCGCGAGATCTTTAATCGCTTTCTCACCGGCAAGGTGCCGTACCACACCCACTTCATGGACGCCGTAAAAGACGACCTGTACAGCGCTTTCGAAGGATTGTCTCCCGGTGCGGCAACGATACCGCTGTATTCCACCGTCACGGGCGAACGACTGGAGGGGTATGCCGACGGCGCCGCATACTGGTGGCAAAACACCCGCGCCACTGTTCTTTTCGAGCCTGCGGTCCGCCGGATGCTTGATGACGGATACACCCGCTTTGTCGAGCTGGGCCCACACCCTGTTCTCGCCGCGTCGCTGCTGGAGATAGCCGGAACTCATAAAACCGACGTTCTCGTCGCGGCGACCCAGCGGCGCGGCGACGACGACAGTCGCACGCTGATGAATTGCGTTGGCGCACTGCACTGCCACGGCCATCGGATCGCCTGGGACGCAATGCACCCTCGGCACATGGCGCGCTTACTGACGCTTCCGTTGTACCCGTGGCAAACCAAGCGATTCTGGAACGAAAACCAGGAAGTGGCCGAGGACTTGCATTACAACCCGGTGCATCCGCTGTTGGGGCAGTCAGTGAGCGCGGTACATCCGACCTGGGAAGTCGAGTTGAGCACCGCTACCACACTTTTCCTCGCGGATCACCAGGTGCAGGGAAGCATTCTCGTGCCCGGCGCGATGTACATCGAAATGGCTCTGGCTGCAGCGAAAGCCACATACGGGTCGTTTGATTACAGCGTCGACAACCTGACGCTGGCACGCGCACTGATCCTCGACGACACCTGCGACCCCGTACTCAGAACCACGCTCAACCGAGACGCGGGCACTCTGGAATTCGCCGCATTCACCGCAACTGCCGGTGGTGACGTGAAGTGGACGATCACCGCGACCGCAGAACTCAATACACTCGTCGGGGCTCCTGACCGTGCCGTCATCCCTCGCGGCGCGGAGTCCGTCACCACGATCGACCGCGACGAGTTCTACGCGCGCGCCCACGCCGTCGGGTTCGCATACGGTGACGCATTCCAGACCATCACCGATATCACATCCGGCGACGGCTGGGCGACAGCAGATCTCGCCACACCCGCGCTGCTCAACGACGAACTCGATCGCTACCGATTCCACCCCGCGCTCATCGACGGTGCGTTCCAAACACTGCTCGGCACAACTCTTCTCGGACACGAGACAGACCAGGGCCCCTACCTCCCCACCCGAATCCGGCAAAGCGCCATCTATTGCGCGCCCGAAAAGAACATGACCGCGGACGTCCGCGTGGTGTCGAGGACCAAAGACGAGATCGAAAGCGACATCACCATCACCGGCGACGATGGGCAGACGCTGGCCGTGTTCACCGGCTTCATCTTGCAATCCCTGAATGCTTCGTCGCGCATGACGCCCGAACGGGTGGACAAGGGACTGTACGAAATCCAGTGGGTCGACCGTTCCGGGATCGAGCACAACCCGCGTGACACGGCAAGTCTTCCAGACGCCCTGTCCTGGCTTGTCTTCGTTGACAAAGCCGGCACGGGAACAACGCTCGCCGGGCAGCTACGAAGCCGCGGCCACCGCGTACGAACAGTCGAACACCAACCCGTCACCGCCTTGACAGAAGTCGACGGTGGATACGCGCTGAATGCGGAGCAACCCGGGCAGCTGCACCAGCTGATCGAAACCCACGTCGACAACGAAGGCGACCTTGCCGGCGTCGTCAACTGCTGGCCGCTTGACATCCGCGCCGACCCGGGTGCCGCCGAAACAAACGACCGCATTGGCGTTTTCACGATCCTGCACCTCGTCAAAGCCATCGCAGGCTGCGAGACCGTTCAGCCCCGCCTGTACGTCATCACTGCCAACGCCCAGCCGGCCCCTGGAACAGGGGCACTCGCCGTCGACCAAGCCGCCATCTGGGGACTCGGCCGAGTCATCGGCCACCAGGAGTTCGTCGACCGATGGGGCGGACTGATCGACATCGACGACGCGGATGACCCCGCTGAGACTGCGTTGCGTATCTGCGAGCACATTCTCACTGAAGAACCCGAAGATCAGATCGCCATCCGCGGCCGAACAACGTTCGTTCCGCGTCTTCGCTCGAACGCGAACCTGACGCCGGCGTTCCCAACGAAACTCACACCCAATGCCACCTACGTGGTGACCGGCGGAGCGGGAGCCCTCGGCCGCATCGTTGCCAGGTACCTGGCTGAGCGCGGGGCACGTCACATTGCACTGCTGTGCCGAAGCGAGATCCCGCCGAGAAGCCAATGGGCGTCGCTTCCGCACGACCATCGGCATTACGCAACCGTCGACACGATGCGAAAGATCGAACAGCTCGGTGCTCACGTGAGCACTGCCAGTGTCGATATCACCGACATCGACCAGATGAAAACATGGCTGAGTCGCCATCTCCGAGAAGGAGGCCGACCGGTACGCGGAATCGTCCACGCCGCAGGATCTGTCGATGACCGGCTTCTGGTGAACATGACCGAAACGGATTTCACCACGGTGATGGCTCCGAAAATCAGTGGTGCCCGCGTGCTGCACGAGACGTTCCACGACCACGATCTGGAATTCTTCGTCATGTTCGGGTCTGCGGGGTCGGTCATCGCATCGCCTGGTCAAGGTAACTACGCCGCCGCCAACGCTTTCCTCGATGCCTTCGCGCACTACCGACAGGCTCAGGGTCTGCCGGCACTCACGATCGGATGGGGCCCATGGTCGGTCGGCATGGTCGAAGAGCTCAAGCTGGAGAAGATGTACGCACAGCGGGGGATTGAGCTCATCACGCCCGCGGCGGGCGCTCGTATCCTCGATCGGCTCATCACCCAAAGGACAGCCAACGTCATCGCCATCAGCGCCGACTGGGTGCGCGCCCGGCGCGCCGGCCTCGGCGGGCAACTGCCGCCGATGTTCTCCGAACTAGGCACCGCCGAGACCTCGCTCAAGGCAGGCGATTCGGAATCATCGATACTCGATTTCCTCTCGGGATGCCCCGAATCTGACCGGCTCGACGTGGTCGTCGGCCATGTTCGGCACATCGCTGCCGCGGTCTTCGAGCTCGCTGTCACCGACATCGAACCCGACGCCGCCCTCGACGACATCGGCCTAGACTCCATGATGGCAATGGATTTCAGACTCAAGGTCAACGCGATGTTCGCGATTGATCTACCGCTGTTGGAGCTACTCAGAGGCGTAAGCGTCACTTCGCTGGCTGTTCGAATCCTCGCCGATCTACGATTGGCCGGCGGCGACCCGTCCGTGGTCGTCGAACAGAGGCCAGAGTCCACCGCGGCTGACGACGACGTCGAGCGATTGATTGGGCAATTATCCGAGGCCGAGCTGCGGGAACTGCTGACGGAACTCGAGGGCCAACCGGCCGAGAAGGAGACTGGGGAGGTGCATCCGTGAATCCCGCGGTGCACGTCCGGGGTCTGTCGAAGTCCTACGGTCGGCTACCGGCCGTGCGGGACTTGGATCTGGATGTCGAATCCGGCGAGATATTCGCGATTCTCGGGCCCAACGGGGCGGGTAAGACGACGACGATCGAAATCCTCGAGGGTCATCGAAAGCGGGATTCCGGACAGGTTCGGGTGCTGGGCGAAGACCCCGGAACAGCGGGCAGGAACTGGCGCGCCAATATTGGCATCGTCCTGCAGGAAGTCAGCGATGCCGGGATGCTCACAGTGTCTGAAACGGTGCAAATGTTCGCGAAATGCTATGGAAAAGCACGCCTTCCCGAAGATGTACTCGACCTTGTCGGGCTTGGCTCGGTTTCCCATTCGAAGGTACGAACGCTGTCGGGAGGGCAGCGGCGTCGCCTCGACGTTGCACTCGGCATTATCAACCTGCCGAAATTGGTCTTTCTCGACGAACCGACAACCGGGTTCGACCCAGAAGCCAGACGACATTTCTGGGACCTCATCCGGCTATTGGCCGGCGACGGGACAACGTTCCTCTTGACTACCCACTACCTGGAAGAGGCCGCAGCGTTGGCAGACCGCGTCGCAGTCATCGCCGAGGGCAGGGTAGTCGCTGTCGATTCGCCCCAGAACTTGATCAAATACGTGAGCTCGGCTGCGACAGTCAAGTGGCGGCTGGGCAACAAAATCCACGTGGAGGCAACCGATCACCCGACCGACCTGATCAGAAAGTGGTCGGCGGACGGGACCGAGTTGGCTGAGCTGACAGTCTCACGACCGACGCTCGAAGACGCGTATCTGCATTTGATCGGCATGGCGTGATGAGCGTCGACCAGATGACCATCTCGAAATCGCCGCTGCCGTCGCCGCTGCGCATCGGGTTGTCGCGAGTCATCCCCGAGCTGAAGATGTTCTACCGTCGGCCGGAGCAGATGGTTCTGACGTTTTCGCTACCGGCAGTGATTTGCATCCTGCTGGGTTCGATCTTTTCCACCAAGCTGCCGCGGGTCGAGACGAGCACCGGCGCCGTAATCGCGGCGAGCATGCTCGCCTACGGAATTCTCTCGACATCATTCATCAACCTTGGCATCAGCATTGCCTCCGACCGCGAGACCGGTGCCCTGAGACGGCTCCGCGGGACGCCGACGACCGCGTTGTCGTATTTCATCGGGAAGATTGCTCTTGTCGCCATCGCCAGCCTCGCCGAGGCCGTCGTCCTTCTTTCGGTAGGATTGCTTTTCTTCGGACTTCATTTACCAACAACAGTTTTCGGGTGGTTCACACTGGCGTGGGTATTTCTGCTAGGGATCGTCAGTTGTTCACTCTTAGGCATCTTCATCAGCAATCTGGCAAGTAACGCGGTCGCTGCCGCCGTCGTGACCAACGGTCCGGCAGTAAGTTTGCAGTTCGTGTCGGGCACGTACGTGCCGCTCAACGTTTTGCCGCCGTGGATGTTGACCTTGGGTTCGATCTTTCCGGTCAAATGGATGGCGCAAGGCTTCCGATCGGTGCTGCTGCCCGCGAAGATGGCCGCCTTCGAGCCTGCCGGCAACTGGGAGCACTGGCACATATTCTGTGTGCTGACAGCATGGACTGCCTGTGGTTTGGCCGCCTGCCTCGCAGTGTTCCGGTGGTCGGACAAGAGCTGATTACGAGCGGGTCCGCAGAATCTGTTCTGCCGTTCGCCGCCCACTGACCAGCGCACCCTGTATCGAGGCGGTGTCGCGGTGATCGCCACACCACCAGAGTCCGTCACCGACCGCGACCGGCCGGCGCACCCGCAGGGGAGCCGGCTGAGCCGGCAGCGCATGGTGAATGATGCTGCGCGTCAACAATGTCCAGTTGCCGCCATCGACGCCCATGATATCGGCGGCGTGCCGTCGGGTGACGATCTCCGACGGCGGCGAGCCGTCAGAGCTGAGCAGCGCCGACGCGGCGATCAGCTGTTGACCATGTGGGGCATAGCCAGGCGCGGCGGCGCTGATCACCGCGGTGTTGAGCACGGGCCCCGGTGGGTCGCTCCGGCCGTCAACCCACAACATCGGTCGCGCCGCCGGAATATCGTCGCTGGACCACCAATCGGTGACCACACCGTGAGTGGGTGGTGGCGTCGAGCCGGTCAGCCCCGCTGCGGTGGTGGGATCCGTTGCCACCACGACATCGTGCGCGAGCAGCGTTCCGTCCGGACCCGAGACATGCCACCTCGTCCCGGTACGCTCGATGCGAGTCACCCCATGGTTCAGTGCAATTCGGTCACCCAGCGGCGCAGCAAGCAGACGCGGAAGCGCATGCATGCCGGCAGCCGGCAGCGCGGGCACGCCGAGCACAAACATTCGCGTCAGCAACAAGGTGAACGCGTTGGAGCTGCTGCCGGTGTCGTCGAGCAGCACACCGGCAAGGAATCGGTCGATCACGCGGCGCAGTTCACCGCGCACACCTGACTTGTCCAACGCCGCTTTCAACGTGATGTCGCTGTTCCCAGCCTTTTTGAGCACACCAGGCCGCAACGCTGGGATGACCCACCGTGAGAGCGCGAGCACGTCGGCTGGCCGGATAGCGCCTGAGGTCAGCATCTTCGGTATCCGCTTGGGTTCGCGCAGAGGGTGCACCAGTACAGCTGTGTCCGACTGACGGCGTACCGCCACTCCCGCAGCGAACGGCTGCAAGTCAAGCGCGGAGACGTCGACAGCGCGCTGCAATTCCGGGTAAGCCGGGTTCAACACCTGAAAGCCGCGGTCGCACAGAAAGCCGTCGACCGCATCGGTGCGGACGCGGCCACCGACGTCGTCGTCTTGCTCCCAGACCCGAACGTCGCGCCCGGCGTCCGCGAGCACACCCGCACATCGCAAACCGGCCAAGCCGGCACCGATTACTACGACGTCAACGCCATCACCGGTCATCGTCTGCGACCTCCATTACGACGGACACCCCCGGCGACCAGCGCTCGAAGCTGTTCCCATGGAGATTGCCGTGATCGTCGCGGTTAAAACCCGATGAGCGACAACACGATCCGTGCCGCGCTGAGTCGGTGTTATCTCGTGACGATCGCTGAGTTGTGATTTGGCGCCCAGGCCCGTTCGAACGTGGCGACAGGAACCTGCTCATCTCGGCCCGAAGTGATGCCGCTGTCGTTGAGGTGCACCACCCCCGCGCTGGGGTCTATGCCGGTGACGACGACGAAGTGGTTCGCGGCGTTGCGGTCGCCAGGCCGGTTCCAGATGGTTTCGGCGTTGAGGATGACGATCACCCGGTGTCGCTCGGCCAGATCATTCTTCAGCTCGTCGATGTCGGTCTGAATGTTGTCGGCCTTTATTTGGTAGTGCGCGAGCAGCACCGGCAGGTCTCTGATGTCCGTGCCGGCGGCCAGGTTGAAGATCGGTCCGGGACGCGCTGCGCTTGGCGTGCCCTCGGCTAACTCGGTGATGCGCTGTTCGGTGGGCTCATCGCCGGTGATCTGGCCGACCACGTCAGCCACCGCCATTTCCCCGCAATCCGGAGAGTGTTGCTGGCGCCAGTAGTGCGCGGCGGCGACGGGGTCGCCGTACATCCCAATGTCATGGTTCACGGTGCGGGTGGGGGCGGCGTAAACGGTGCTGGCCGAAGCCAGCAACGATGCAGCGGCGGCCGTGCAGAGTAGAACCGCGATCTCGACGCCGCGCGCAGCCGCACTGATTCTGGGTGCCAAGGCCCTCATATGGGGCGGCTTTGCTCGAGACGCCACCGCGACGTACTGGGCATCGTCAGATGGGCTTCGAATGGCCGCATAAGCCATCATCGACGGAGATGCCGAAAAGTGCCGCACGCCACGCCGACGTTCAGAAGTGGCCGACCCGGGGTATTAGACCTTTCGGCAAAACCAGGAGCCGTGACCTCGGTCGATGTTTCTCAGAAGAACGGCGTTAACTCGCAGCGGCAGACGATCATCCGGGGGGTGACTCGTCACGATGGAGAGGGATGTTGGTGGTCTTCCGCGCAGACCAGGAGATCCGGTCCGATCTCGCCGCCGTCGATTGGAAGTCCACTCCGCTCGGGCCCGTTGAGGGATGGCCGCAAAGCCTCCGCACCGCCGTCGACATCTTGTTGTCGTCCCGGTTTGCCATGTGGATGGCGTGGGGCCCGGAACTGACCTTTTTCTGTAATGCCGCCTATCGGCGGGACACTCTCGGCCTGAAATTCCCGTGGGCGCTCGGCCGTCCTGCCGGCGAGGTGTGGTCCGAGATCTGGGACGACATCTATCCCCGCGTCGAGCGGGTCCTGTCGACCGGCGAGGCGACCTGGGACGAGGCCCTCTTCCTGCTGCTCCAGCGGTCCGGCTACAGCGAGGAGTCGTATCACACGTTCTCCTACAGCCCATTGCGCGACGACGACGGGGCCGTGGTCGGCATGCTCTGCGTGGTCAGCGAAGACACCGTGCGTGTGGTCGCTGAACGGCGGATGGCAACGCTGCGCCAACTGGGCTCCGACCCCAGCGTGACCCGCAGCGAGCAGCAGACGCTGGACTTTGCTGCCGCTCAACTCGCTGCCAATCCGTACGACCTGCCGTTCACCCTGACTTACCTTTGCGACGATGACGGCAGCGCGCGCCTGGCCAGTTGCAGCGGCATCACGCGAGGGCATCCGGCCGCACCGGAGATACTTCCGAGTGCCGACGCCTCGGTGTGGCCCGTCGTGAGAGCCCTGAGCGGGGAATCAGAACTGGTCGACCTCGACGCTCTGTCGCTGGACCTTCCGATGGGCGCCTGGACCGAGCCTCCGACGCAGGCGCTGGTGACGCCGCTGTTGCAGCAGGGCGACGCGCCGCTCGGTTTGATGGTGGCCGCGCTGAACCGGTACCGCCGCCTCGACGACGACTACCGGGGCTTCGTTGAACTCGTCGCCGGGCACATCGCGTCAGGGGTGGGCAGCGCGCGCAGCTACCAGGCTCAGCAGCAGCGCGCCGAATCGCTGGCCGAACTCGACCGCGCCAAGACCACATTCTTCTCCAACATCAGCCACGAGTTCCGCACCCCGTTGACGTTGATCCTCGGACCGGCCGACGCACTGCGTGCCCGGACTACCGGCGTCGACGAGCAGGCGCGGACGGAGTTGGAGCTCATCCACCGCAATGGTCTGCGAATGGCGAAGCTGGTCAACACCTTGCTGGATTTCTCGCGCATCCAGGCCGGGCGCATGCAGGCTCACTACCAGCCGGCAGACTTGCCCGCTCTCACCGCCGAACTGGCCAGCGTCTTCCGCTCGGCGATCGATCGGGCCGGCCTGACCTTCACCGTGGACTGCCCGCCGCTCGACCGACTGGTCTATCTGGACCGCGAGATGTGGGAGAAGGTGATGCTCAACCTGCTGTCCAACGCATTGAAGTTCACCTTCGACGGCTCGATCACCGTGCGGGTGGGTCGCGACGATACCGCTGCGATCGTCACCGTCACCGACACCGGAATCGGCATCCCCGCTACGGAAATGCCGCGGCTGTTCGAACGTTTCCATCGCATCGACACGGTTCGCGCCCGGTCCACTGAGGGCAGTGGAATCGGACTGGCTCTCGTCAAAGAATTGGTCGGCATCCACGGCGGCACCATCGCTGCCGACAGCCGGGAGGGTGCCGGTACGACGTTCACGGTGCGCCTGCCCTTCGGTGCGGCCCATCTGCCGACCGACGAGTTGGTCCCTGCGCCGGTTACCCGCGCGAATTCCGCCATGGTCGCCGACCCGTATGTGCAGGAAGCGTGGCGGTGGCTGCCGTCCGATACCGGGCCTCAGGCCACTGCGAGGGCCACCACCACGGGCGTCATTGCCGCCGAAGGCGACGGCGAGCGCGCTCGGGTACTTATCGCCGACGATAACGCTGACATGCGCGAATACCTGACCAATCTGCTGCAGACTTCCGGCTACCAGGTCAGTGACGTCGACGACGGCCAACGAGCGCTGGAGGCCGTGCGCGCCGCCACTCCCGACCTGGTCATCAGCGACGTCATGATGCCGGGGATGGATGGTTTGCAACTGGTCGCGGCGTTGCGTGCGGAACCGCGAACCGCTGCCGTACCGGTATTGCTGCTGTCTGCGCGCGCCGGGCAGGAAGCCTCCATCGAAGGCCTTCAGGCCGGCGCGGACGATTACCTCGTCAAACCGTTCGCCGCCGCGGAACTGCTGGCCAGGGTGCGCGCCAACATCGAATTGGCGCGGCTGCGCAACCATCAGTCCCGCTGGCGAACCGCACTGGTGGACTCGCTCCAGGAGGCGTTCTTCGTCTGCGATGACGAGGGCGCCGTCGTAGAGATCAACCATGCGTTCACCGAGATGTTGGGCTACGGTCCCGAACAACTGCCATATCCGGCCACTTATCCGTGGTGGCCCGACGCGGAGACGGATCCCGACGCCCATGGTCTCGTCGAAGCGGCGTTCGCCGAAATGCTGGGTAGCGCCCAGGGTGGTTTCACGGTGCCGGTGAACCACCGCGACGGACACCGGGTGTGGGTTGCGGCTACTTTCAGCCACGCCGATGACCCCGACTCGGGGAAGCAGATCATGGTCGGCACGATGCGTGACGTCACGGCCGAGCATTACCTCGTGCAACGCCAAACCGCGCTGGCAGCTCTCAATCAGCAACTGGCCCAAGCCGATACTGTCGACAGCGCCCTGCTCGGCGCGGCCGACGAGCTTCGCCGGGTGTGGCTGGCACGGCGCGTTCTGGCCGTGACATTTGTCGTCAACGACGAATCCATTGCGCCGGAACTGATGTGCGCGGGGGAGCCGGTCAAATGGGCTGACCTCTTGCCGGAGGAGCGGCAGGCCATCACATCGTTACGCGACGCAGATCTGCTGACCGCCGTGCCCGAGAAAGCGGGTGCCGCTGGAATTGCGTTGCGTCATCCCCGCGGCGTAACGGTCCTGCGGATCGACCTCTCGGAGCAACGAGCGTTCTCCGGGGAAGACCACACACTGCTCACGGTGCTCGCCGGACGCCTGGGCCAAGGCTTACAGCGCGTCTACGAGGTGGACAAGCAACGCGAAACCGCTGTGGCGCTGCAACATGCGATGCTCGGCCCGGCCACGCTACCCGGGGGCTTCGCGGTGCGCTACCGCCCGGCGAGCCAGCCGCTGCAAGTCGGCGGCGACTGGTACGACGTCGTCGATCTTGGCCAGGGGCGCGTCGCGCTGATCGTCGGCGACTGCGTCGGTCACGGTCTGGCCGCCGCCACCGTCATGGGTCAGCTTCGCAGCGCCTGCCGGGCGTTGCTGCTCGAGAAGTCCAGCCCGAGCGCTGTGCTCGACGGGTTGGACCGTTTTGCTGCGCGGCTGCCCGGCGCCGACTGTACGACCGCTTTCTGCGCGGTGCTCACCCTTGCCAGCGGCGAACTGGTGTATTCGAGTGCCGGCCACCCGCCGGCCATCATGGTCCAGGCTGACGGCACCACCGCGATGCTGGAGGGCGGACAAGGGCTTCCCTTGACAATCCGGCCGGGCCAGGGCAGGCCCGAAGCCCATGTCACGATGCCGCCGCGCTCGACGCTGCTGCTCTACACCGATGGTCTCGTCGAACGTCGCGGCACGTCGATCGAAGACGGCATGGCCCGCGCTGCCGACCTGGTCGGGGACGGCCGTTCGCAGGAGATCGACGAAGTGGCCGACCAACTCATGTCCAGTCTTGAGCCTGCAGGAGGCTATCCCGACGACGTCGCGATGCTGCTGTACCGGCAGCCAGCCCCGCTGGAGATGGACTTCACCGCAGACGCCCGCCACATGGGGCCAAGCCGTGCCGCCTTGCGGAACTGGCTGACTCAGGCCGGGGTCGCGAACGATCAGATTCAAGACATGCTCGTCGCTGCCGGCGAAGCCGTCGCCAACGCGATTGAACACGGCCACCGCAACCGGCCCGACGGACTCATCTCCTTACGGGCGAACGCGGTGGCAGACGGCCTGCAGGTCAGCGTGGTCGATACAGGCGTCTGGAAGACACCCCACCAAGTGCCCGGCGAGTATCGGGGTCGCGGCATCTCGCTCATGAGATGTCTGGTGCAGGACTTGAGCATCCAATCCAACGACGCGGGCACTACAGTTCACATGTACGCAAGGATCACGTAATGATGACCCCGCTCAGCCTCAACATCGACCGTGGCGTCGATGGGACGCCTCGGGTGATTGCGGCGGGCGAGATCGATATCAGCAACATCCACGCGTTCACTGAAGCGTTGACCGCCGCCAGCGACGGCAACCGCAGACCCATCACCGTCGACATGAGCGCGGTGAAGTACCTGGACAGTGCGGGCATCAACGTTCTTTTCAAGCATGCCGACGAAATGGACCATCTGCACCTCATCGTCCATCCCTTTTTGATGCGCATCCTCAAGATCACCGGTCTCAGCGACATCGCGACGATCCAACCCGCGGACATGTCGTCGGGTGCCGACGGCGACAGTCTGCAGCCGAGCTAGCGGACGGGTTCTTGGTTTCGGCGAGATCCGTTACGAGCGTGCCGAACCGACAACGGGCATCGCACCTCGTCCGTGGGCCAGTTGAATCCTCGAGTGGCGAACTGCATCGGACGTGGTCATGTCAAGCTCCCTGTGGACGTGTGCCGAACCTGAGTGTGGGACTGCACACGCGATTAATCACCAGCTGACGTGGAGAATTGTCGCGACACGTCCTGATCTCAACGCCGGACCAGAAGTCCTCTAAGCGTCGAGTCGATCGATACGACGGCCCAGTTCGGCCCGAGAACGGATATTGAGCTTGCGATAGATCCGGGTCAGATTGACTTCCACGGTCTTGACGCTGATGAACAACGCGCCCGCGACATCACGGTTGGTCATCCCCGACGCCACAAGCTCAGCGACTCGGCGCTCCGATGCGGTCAGCAAGCTGGTGCGGGCCGACTGAACGTCGGCACGCTCCAGGGATGTCCGCGCCCTCGCCGCCCACAGTGGGGCGTCCAGCCGTTCGAAAGTTGCCAGTGCCTCGCGCAGTGTCGCCGCGGCCGCGTCGCGGCGACGATGGCGCCGTTGCAACTGGCCTAAGCGCAGCTGGGTGCGGGCCCGTGAGAACGGCATCGGCAACCGGTCATGCTGCGCCGTAGCACTTTCCGCAAAGCGCAGTGCGGCGTCGAGGTCACCGTCCGCGGCGAGCAACATACTTCGGCAACGCGCACCCACGGCCAACAGCCAGGGCCGATCGAGGCGTTCGCCGTTTCGCTGCACCGTGCTGGCGAGCGAGTCTGCTTCGCTTGTCGATGAAGGGCTTTCACAGGCCATCGGCCTTTCCGACATCGACGTCCGACGCACCCGGGAGATCGTCGAGGCCGCCCGGATTAAGCCGGCGGTCGTGGAGGTCGAGTCGCATCCGTATCACCCGCAGTGGGAACTACACGAATTGTGTCAGGCACACCGGATCATCCTGCTGGCGTTCGCGTCGCTGGGACATGCGCTGGAGCCGCGACTGCTCGACGACCCTCTCATCGTCTCGATCGCTCAGCGACTTGAAAAGCCCCTGCGCGAGCACTTTTGGCCTGGGGGATTCAACGCGGCACGGCGGTTCTGACGGGATCTGTCACGCCGTCACGCATCCGGGAGAACTTCGATGTCACGGCACTTCCCGAAAGTGTCGTACAGGAGATCAGCGAGCACGAGACTCGGATCAGATTCAATTCCGTTGCCGACGGCGGGGAACCGGGATTCGCCGAGGTGCCTTCGGACCGATGACAGCAACGCCGGCCGTGCTCATACCGTGGCCGTATGACCCTGGCCATCGTCAGCCAGATAGGTAACGCTGTACCACTGAAGATGGGTCTGGCTATCGGCATCGTCGCCGTCCGTCGCCGTTGCCCGCTCAAGACGGACGTCGGTCAGAGACGGATTCTGAAGGCGCAGAAAGCCTTCGAGTTCCGCGTCTAGCGCCTCGCCGGTCAGGGTCCTCTCGGCCGGCGCGCGTCCTTCATACCTCGACCAACTCACCCTTACATCTTCCCCTGCACCGTGGGCCGGGCACCGACGGCTAGCGCTGCACCGGCACCGGCCGTGTCACCGGCTCTGGTTCGGCGTGCGGTCGACGGCGCACGACCGTCGGCCACCAGAACCACGGTCCCAGGATGGCGAGGATGGACGGCACGACGAACGAACGCACGATCAGCGTGTCGAGTAGCAGGCCTATGCAGACGGTTGAACCCATCTGACCGATGGTTCGGAGACCGCTTGTGAGCATCGCCAGCATGGTGAACGCGAACACTAGACCAGCCGATGTCACCACGCCGCCCGTGCTGCCTAGTGCGCGGATCAGACCGGTATGTATTCCACCGTGAAGTTCTTCCTTGACCCGGTTGATCAGCAGCAGGTTGTAGTCCGATCCCACCGCCACCAGGATGATGAACGTCAGCGGCAATATCAGCCAGTGCAACGGCAGCCCGATCAGGTGCTGCCAGAGCAGGATCGACAACCCGAACGC
>Ga0302326_10011024_pt1 | contig 19513 bp, 13 predicted proteins | sample Palsa_T0_3_FD_202264 | JGI IMG/M metagenome (GOLD analysis project Ga0302326, IMG submission 202264) | Peat permafrost microbial communities from Stordalen Mire near Abisko, Sweden - Palsa_T0_3 | ecosystem: Environmental > Terrestrial > Soil > Palsa > Peat permafrost | place: Sweden: Abisko...
GCGGATTGGCGCCGCGCTGCGCCGCCGCGGCGAGCTCGCCGGCGTCTTCGTCAACAGCTCATTGGCGACGATCGCCGACGTCAACGAGCGTGTCGGGCTGACGCTCGTGCAGCTGCACGGCGATGAGGGGCCGGCATTCTGTTCGGAGGTCGCGCGGCGTACCGGCGCGCGCACGATCAAGGCCGCCTCGGTGCGCGGCGCCGCGACGCTGCAGGACCTCGCCCGCTTCCACACGGACTTCCACCTCCTGGACGGCTACGCCGAGGGCCTGCGCGGCGGAACCGGCGAGACGTTCGACTGGTCGCTGGTCGACGGGCGCCGGTCGAAGGTGCCGCTGATCGTGAGCGGCGGACTCGACGCCGAAAACGTCGGCGAGGCGATTGCTGCGACGCGGCCGTACGTCGTTGACGTGGCGAGCGGCGTCGAGTCCTCGCCCGGCGTGAAGGACCACGAGCGGCTGCGCGCCTTCATCGAGGCGGCAGCGGGGGTGACCGTGTGAGCGCCGTCAAGGCGGCCGGCGGCGTCCCGCATCGCTACGGACCCTACGGCGGCCAATATGTGCCGGAGACGTTGATGCCGGCGCTCGCAGAGTTGGAGTCCGCCTGGCTTGATGCTTGGTCGGATGACGCTTTTCGCTCGGAGCTGGCGCTGCTGGCGCGCGACTACGTCGGCCGTCCGACGCCGCTCTATGAGGCGAGCCGGCTGAGCGAGCGCGTCGGCCACAGCGTCTACCTCAAGCGCGAGGACCTCAATCACACGGGCTCGCACAAGTTGAACAACGCCCTCGGCCAGGCGCTCCTGGCTCGGCGGATGGGCAAGCGGCGCGTGATCGCGGAGACCGGCGCGGGACAGCACGGCGTCGCCAGCGCTACAGCCTGTGCGCTGCTCGGGCTCGAATGCGTCGTCTACATGGGCGAGGTGGACATGCGTCGCCAGCAGCCGAACGTCCAGCGTATGGAACTGCTCGGCGCGCGCGTCTCGGCTGTCGCCGCGGGCGCCCGCACGCTCAAGGAGGCGGTCTCCGCGGCGATCCGCGACTGGGTCGAGAACGTCGACAACACCCACTACATCATCGGCAGCGCCGTCGGACCGGCTCCCTACCCGGCGATCGTGCGCGCGCTCCAACGCACGATTGGCGATGAGACGCGCGCTCAGCTGCTCGAGCGGGTCGGTCGGCTGCCGGCCCGTGTCGTCGCCTGCGTCGGCGGCGGCTCGAACTCGATCGGGATGTTCGCCGCTTTCCTCGAAGACCCCCAGGTCGAGCTGATCGGGGTCGAGGCGGCGGGTGAGGGGCTTGCGAGCGGACGCCACGGCGCGCCGCTGACGGCCGGAGGCAGAGCGGGGGTCCTCCACGGGTCGCTCTCCGCTGTGCTGCAGAACGACGACGGCCAGATTCTCGAAGCGCACTCAATCTCGGCCGGCCTCGACTACCCAGGGTCGGGCCCCGAGCACGCCTATCTGCGCGACAGCGGTCGTGTTCACTACGCCGCCGTTACAGACGAGGACGCGCTAGTCGCGTTCCGCGAGCTGACGCGCCTCGAGGGGATCATTCCGGCGCTCGAGTCCGCTCACGCGCTCGCCTGGCTGCTGGCCAACCCCGGTGGCGAACTCGATGTCGTCTGCCTCTCCGGACGCGGCGACAAGGATCTCGCCGAGGTAATCGCGCTCAGCGCTGAGCGATGAGCGCCGACGGCATCGAACGGATCGCCACGGCATTCGCCGCCAGCGGCAAGCGGTCAGCGCTGATGCCGTACATGATGGGCGGCTACCCCGATCTGGAAAGCTCGCTCGCGGTCGGCGAGGCCTGTATCGACGCCGGCGCCGACCTGCTCGAGCTCGGCGTGCCGTTCTCCGACCCGCTCGCGGACGGGCCGACAATCCATGCCGCGGCAACAGCCGCGCTCGCGGCTGGAACCAGCGCCGCCGACGTGATCGATCTTGCCGCCCGGCTCGCCGAGCGGGTCGCGGTGATCGTTATGAGCTACGCGAACACGGTGCTGACCCCGGGGATCGAACCGTTCCTCGACCGCCTCGCCGACGCCGGTGTGAGCGGCCTGATCGTGCCTGACCTGCCGCTGGAGGAGAGCGGGGCGCTCGAGCGAGCCGCCGAGCGGCGCGGCCTCGCCCTGGTCGCGCTCGTCGCGCCGACGAGCACCGACGCTCGCCTGCGCGAGATCGGCCGGCGCACGCGCGGCTTCCTCTACGTGGTCTCGGTCACTGGAACGACCGGCGAGCGCTCCGCCGGGCCTGAGTCGCTGCGGCCGCTGATCGAACGCGCCAAATCCGCCACGGACGTCCCCGTCGCGCTCGGGTTCGGCATCTCGACGGCTGAGCAGGCCGCCGCCGCGGCCGACGCCGGGGCCGATGGGGTGATCGTCGGCTCCCGCCTCGTGCGCGCGGCGGGCGAGGACGGAGACGCCGCGACCGCGGTCGGACGGCTTGTCGCTGAGTTTGCGAGCGCACTCGCAGCGCCCGTCGCATAGACTCCCGCCAAGCATGGGTCTCGTCATCGCCGCCACCTTCGGGTTTGCGCTGTGGATCGTGCTTTGGGCGCTCGGCATAAGTGGACTCGACGCATTCATGCTGGCGCTGCTCGTGATGCTGCTTGGCGCCGCCGGCCGTGTCGTGATCGGCCATCTGCCGGGACGCGACGCGAGCGGCTCGCAGCCCTGAGGACTGCCACTACAATTCTCGACCGCCGTCGGCGCGCCACCTCCGGTCGCGCTCGTTGAGGTAGACCTCGTCTGGAGCATCGCGTGCGCCATCCCCGAACGGCAGCAACGGTCGTTGTGTTCGCGCTCGCACTCGCCGGCTGCGGCGGCTCGGGCACTTCGAACGATGGCGGCGCCTACGGCAATGCGCTGACGATCTATACCGCGCTGCCGACCGATGGACCGCAGGGCCGACTGATGCAGAGCTTCGAGTACGGTGAGACCCTCGCCCTTCTCGAGGCTCACAATGTTGTCGACCGGCATTTGATCAGTCCGGAGTACTTCAGCGACGCCTCCGGGAACGCGGGCGGCTGGGATGCGACCGACGCCTCCCAGGCTGCGACGAACGCCACGCAGAACCTCGACACGATCGCCTACATCGGCGATTTCGATTCGGCGGCGACCGCGACGTCGCTGCCGATAACGAACGCCGCCGACATCCTCCAGGTCAGCCCGGCCAGCCCCTACGTCGGCCTGACCGACGCCAGCGTCTACGACGTCAAGGGTGAGCCTGCGAGCTACTACCCGAGCGGCGTCCGAACATTTGCGCGGCTGGTCCCGTCTGACCTGCAGGAAGCGAGCGCAATCGCCACCTTCATGCATTCACTGGGAGTCACCAGCCTGTACGTGCTCGCGGACAACGACCCGGGCAATACGCCGTTCGACAGCGTGATCGGGACGATGACCGCCGCCGATGCCGCGCAGGCACAGATCACGGTCGCCGGTACCGCCCAGACCGATACCGTGAAAGACACCGCGCCCACGGAGTACGCCTCGCTCGTCAAGGCGATCGCGGCGACGCACGCCGACGCCGTGTTCGTCGCGAGCGCAGCCGACCCGGGCGTCGAAGCTCTGTGGCAGGAGCTCTACGCCAAGCTCCCGGGCGTGAAGCTGTTCGCGCCGAGCACGCTCGCGACCAACCCGTTCCTTCAATCGCTCGGGCTGGCTGCGAGCGCCACGTATGTGACGAGCCCGATCCTCCCGCTCAGCCAGTACGGACCCCGGGCTCAGAGCGTGCTGCGGAGCTATCGCAACGAGTTCCGCACGGCGCCGACCGCGTGGTCGCTCTATGGCTACGAGGCGATGGAGTCGGTGCTCGCAGCGATTCGCCGCGCAGGCAAGCACGCCGACAACCGCCGCGACGTGGTCAAGGCCTACTTCCACCTCGGCTGGCGCGACCATAGCGTCATCGGGCGCTACCGGATCAGCAACGGCGGTGACACCTCGCTCGATCGCTTCGTCGGCTACCGCGTCGGCAGCGACGGGCAGCTGATCGAGATTCGCCGGCACCTCGGCGGCGCTTGAGCGTGCGCCGCCCGCGCGCGGCCGGCATCGTCGTCGCGGCGTTCGCCGCGCTAATGGCGGGCTGCAGCAGTTCCGGCACCCAGGCCGGCGGCTACACCTATGAGAAGACGCTCACCGTGTACTCGGACCTCCCGCTCCAGGGACCGCAGGGCGCGCTGATGACGAGCATCAACGACGGCGAGATCCTCGCGCTCGAGCAGGCGCACGCACGCGGACGGGACCGCAACGTCAGCATCGCGCTGATCAACGATGCGCAGCAGAGCGCGGGCGGCTGGGAACGGGAGACGGCGGCTCACGCCGCCGAGGCGGCCGGCCAGGACATCGATGCAATCGCCTACATCGGCGACTTCGACTCCGCTGCGAGCGCGATCTCGCTGCCGCTGATCAACGAGAACGACATCCTCCAGGTCAGCCCCGCGAGTCCCTACATCGGGCTGACGGACGCGAACCCGCTGGACCTGACGGGCGAGCCGGCGATCTACTACCCGAGCGGCAGGCGCACCTTCGCGCGCCTCCTGCCGAGCGACGTTCGCGAGGCCGCGGCGACCGCGAGTTTCATGCGCGCGCTCGGCGTCAGGCGCGTCTATGTGCTGAGCGACACGGCCGCGGTGAGCGCGCCTTACGACAGCGTGATCGCGCGGATGGTGGCCGGCGACGCTGCAAGCCGCGGGATCGAGCTGGCCGGCACAGCCGCCGTCGACACCGCCGACGGCGCACAGCCGTCGGCGTTCGCCACGATCGCCGCCAGGATCGCCCGGACGCACGCCGACGCCGTGCTGTTGGGCGCCGCGCCCGACGCCGGCGCGCAGGGACTCTGGCAGGAGCTGCACGTCGAACTGCCGGGCGCGAAGCTGTTTGCCCCGAGCACCCTTGCGACAACACCGTTTCTGCACTCGCTCGGCGGCGCGGCGAGCTCAACCTATGTGACCAGCCCGATCCTCCCGCTCGGGCAGTACCCGGCGTCGGCCCAGGTCGTACTCGGCGAGTACCGGCAAGCGTTCGGCGCTGCGCCAACCGCCGACAGCCTGTACGGCTACGAGGCGATGGCGTCCGTGCTCGCTGCGATTCAGCGTGCCGGACGGGACGCGCACAAGCGGCTCAGCGTCGTCGACGCATACTTCCATCTCGGCCTGCGTCACAGCGTCATCGGCAGCTACAGGATCAGCCAGAGCACCGGTGATACATCGTTGGCGCAATTCGCCGGTTACCGCGTCGGCAATGCGGGCGAGCTGATCGAGGTGCGCCGGCTCAGCGGCTGAGCGCGTCGCGCAGAGCCTCATCGAGGTCCGCGTGCGTGTAGCTAATGCCGAGCTCGGTTGCGCGCGCGGGCGCGACATTCTGGCTGTCGGTGACGATGCTCGACATGTCGCCGTAGAGCAGCTGCAGCGCCGCGCGCGGGACCGGCGCGAACGCGGGGCGGTGCAGTGCGCGACCGAGCGACTTCGAGAAGTCGCTGTTGCGCACCGCGTGCGGCGCGACGGCGTTGATCGGACCGTCGAAGCGCTCGTCGTCGAGCGCCGCGAGATAGAAGGCAACCAGGTCGTCGGCGTGGATCCAGGAGACGTATTGGCGTCCGCCGGCCACCGGACCGCCGACGCCGGCCTGGAACGGCGGCAGCATCTTCGCGAGCGCACCGCCGGCGCGATCGAGCACGACGCCGGTGCGCAGGACACAGACACGCAGGCCCAGCGCAGCCGCGGCCATCGCCGCCCCTTCCCACTCGACACAGACCGCCGCGAGCCAGTCCTCGCCGGGTTGCGAGGTCTCGCTCAGCAACTCTTCGCCGCGGTTCCCGTAGTAGCCGACGGCGTTCGCGCTGACAAGGATCCGCGGCTGCGCTTCCGTATCCTCGCTCTCGCGAGCGCTGGCGATCCCCGACACAAGGTTCGCCGTTCCCGCCGTCCGGCTGGTGCGAATACGCTCGCGCGCGCCCGCCGACCAGCGCTGTGCGATGTTCTCGCCGGCCAGGTGGACAACTGCATCGACCGCCGCGAGCGTTCCCGCCGGCGCCGGCTCGCTCGCCGGCTCCCAGCGGACGGCGCCCCCGTCGCCGCTGCGACTCAGCGTCACAACCTCGTCGCCGCGAGCCCTCAGGGCGCCGACCAGCCTGCTGCCGATCAGGCCCCCGGCGCCGGTGACTGCGACACGCATCACACCTCATCGTAGGCAATAGCATCCTGCCGCGGTGCCGACGCTGTTCCTGATCGATGGCAACAGCCTTGTCTACCGGGCGTTCTTCGCGCTGCCTGAGGCCATCGCAACGTCGACCGGCGAGCCGACCAACGCGATCTTCGGCTTCGCCTCGATGCTCGTCAAGCTGATAACCGAGCACGGGGTTGAGCCGACGGTGGTCGCCTGGGACGCCGGCAGCTCCGGTCGCAACGAGATCTACTCGGAGTACAAGGCCGGACGCCAATCTCGACCCGACCTGCTGCGCGAGCAGTGGCCGGCGTTCGATCCTCTGGTCGAAGCATTTGGCTATCGCAATGCGCGCCTCGACGGCTACGAGGCCGATGACGTGATCGCGACGCTCGCCGAGCGCGCGCGCAGCCAGGGGATCCCGGTGCTGATCGTCACCGGCGATCGTGACGCGTTCCAGCTGGTCGACGAGGCCGGGCTCGTCAGGGTGATGGCGACCGCGCGCGGGATCACCGAAACCAAGCTCTACGACCGCCCGGCGGTGCTCGAGCGCTACGGCATCGGCCCCGAGCTGATCCCCGACTTCTACGGGCTCAAGGGTGACACGTCCGACAACATCCCCGGCATTCCGGGGATCGGTGAGAAGACCGCGGCCGAGCTGCTGCAGCGCTTCGGCTCGCTCGAGGCCGTGCTGGATCGCGTCGACGAGGTCAGCGGCGAGAAGCGTCGAGCCAACCTGATCGCCCACCGCGACGACGCGCTGATCTCCAAGCAGCTGGCGACGATGCAGCGCGACCTGCCGGTCGAGCTCGACGTCGCCGAGATCCACGCCGGCCAGCCCGACATGACGGCGTTGCGCGACGCGTTCCGCCGCTACGAGCTGCGCGATCCGCTGCGCCGCCTGGAGGAGGCGATCGGGAGCTCCGACCCGGTCCGCGGCGCGATGGAGCCCGTTGCGCTGCACGCGCGCCAGGTCACGATCACGCAGCTCGCCGCGCTCGCTGAAGGGGAACTCGCGATCGCCGTCCGCCCCCCCGAGGTGCCGGAGGGCGCGCTGTTCGGAGAGGCCGCGGCTTGGAGCTTCGGCGTCGCGACCGCAGCCGAGGTGATCGCCGGCGAGGTCGCCGAACCTGCCGCCCTGGTCGCGGCGCTGGCGACGCATCCGATCACCACCCATGACGCCAAGTCGCTCGGGGCGGTCCCGCCACGCCTCGACCACGACACGATGCTCGCGGCATACCTGCTCGACCCGGCACGTCGCGGCTATCCGCTCGCGGAGCTCTGCGAGGACCGGGGCATAGCGGTGGCGCCGAGCAGCGCCGGCGACGCGCAGGCTGTGCGGGCGCTGACCGACCTGCAGCGGCCGGAGCTGAGCGAGCGCGAACTCGACCGGCTGCTGCGCGACGTCGAGCTGCCGCTGGTCGGCGTCCTGCGCGACATGGAGGTCGCCGGAGTACGCCTCGATGTTCATCGCCTGAACGAAGTGGGCGGACGCGTCGCCGAGGAGATCCGCGCGCTCGAGCAGGCGATCTACGGAGCGGCCGGCGAGGAGTTCGTGATCGGCTCGCCGCAGCAGCTCGGAGCGATCCTCTTCGAGCATCTCGGGCTGTCGCGCAAGCGCCGCGGCAAGACCGGCTTCTCGACTGACGCCCGCGTCCTCGCCGCGATCCGCTCCGAGCATGAGATCGTGCCGATGATCGAGCGCTGGCGCGAGCTCTCGACGCTGCTCAAGACCTACCTCGAGCCGCTGCCCGGCCAGGTCGACGCGCAGTCGCGCCTGCACACGACGTTTCTCCAGGCCGTCGCGAGCACCGGCCGGCTCTCCTCTACGAACCCCAACCTGCAGAACATCCCGATCCGCACGCCGCTCGGGCGCGAGATCCGCGCCTGCTTCGTCGCGGCCCCGGGCGACGTACTCGTCTGCGCTGACTACTCACAGATCGAGCTGCGCGTGCTCGCGCAGCTGGCCGACGAGCCGGTGCTGAAGGAGATATTCCGCCGTGGCGAGGACGTTCACACGGCCACCGCTTGCCAGGTCTTCCAGGTCGAGCCGGACGAGATCGATGCCGGCATGCGCTCCAAGGCGAAGATGATCAACTACGGCATCGCCTACGGGCTCACCGACTTCGGGCTCGCCGACCGTCTGCAGATCCCGCGCGAGGAAGCCGCCGCCTTCATCGCCACCTACTTCGAGCGTTTCCCTGCGGTACGCGAGTTCATCGAGCGAACGATCGCGCAGGCGATCGAGCAGGGCTACGTCACGACGCTGCTGGGCCGTCGCCGTCCGATCCCGGAGCTGCGCGCCCGCAACCGCCAGCAGCACGCGCTGGGCGAGCGCCTCGCTGTCAACACCGTGATCCAGGGGACGGCGGCCGACATCATCAAGGTCGCGATGGTCCGCTGTCACGCGGCGCTCGCCGGCCTGCGCTCACGGCTGATCCTCCAGATCCACGACGAGCTGATGATCGAGGGGCCGCGCGAGGAGAGCGACGAGGTGCGGCGGCTGATCACGGTCGAGATGGTCGGTGCCTGGGAGCTCGATCCACCGCTCGGCGTCGACATCGGCGTTGGCGAGAACTGGCTCGCCGCAAAGTAGGTGATTTGCCGTCGGCCGCTTCGCGCCGCGGCCACATCACCGGCTCGGGGAGACAGCGCGTTGAGGAACGCGGTCGCTTCGGGGCCGCGGGGCTGTCCGCTTCAGCTGCCGGCGCGAGCGGGTGCTGACCTGGCCGGCGCTCGACTCGCAAGAGGCCCAGCGGACGGGCGCGGCGTGATCTCATAGTAGTGGTCGAAGGTCCAGTGTGAGAGGCGCCGGGCGCGGAACGCGCCGATCAGCCAGCGCATCGGTGCGCTCCCGGTGGTACGGCCGGCGAGGTGCTGGGCGCCCAGCATGCAGCCGTATTTCAGAGCGTGCTTACGGCTGAACGCGCGGTAGCGGCTCAGCGCCTGTTCGCGCGTGATCGTGCCGGCGAGCGCCGCACGCAGCTCGCGGCCCAGCGCGAGCGCGAAGTAGAACGCCGGCCGGATCCCTTCGGCGGTCAGCGGCAGGCAGTGCCCGGCCGAGTCGCCGACGAAGAAGATGCCGTCCTGGGTAGCCGGGCGCAGCTCGTGCGGGATCCAGTTCCCCTGGTACCCGACCGGCTCGCGCGAGAGCTCGCGGGCCAGCGCGACGGTCCCCTCCTTGACGTGGTCGCGCGGTTCGAATGAGCCTACGCCCACCCGGACCTCGTCGCCGGCGGGGAACGACCAGCTGTACCCGGCCCGGATGTAGCGCGGGTCGATCCAAAGCTCGAGGTCCTCGCCGGTGCCTGGCGGATGCACCTCGAGCCCACGCGAAAGCCTCGCATCGGGCGGCTGGATCGGCTGCCCAGAGCTCGACAGCACACGCCGCCAGCCGAGCGCGTCGATCACGTACGGTGCCCGCAGGTCGCCGCGGTCGGTGCGCACCGTGTGCATCCGGCCGGTTTTCACCCCTTCAACCGTCGCAGTCTCGAACTCGCTCGAGGAGGCCGCGGCGCGCAGCAGGCCGCAGAGCTCGCGGTAGTCGAAGGTCGAGAAGCTGAATGGCAGCGGCCAGCGCGCGGTCGAGCGAGCGGTGTGCACGACGAGCTCGTCGAAGGTCTGGCGGACCGAGCTCTCAAGGCCGAGCAACTCGAGCCATTCTGTCGGTGCCGCGCAGGCCGAGGTCTGTCGCTCGCCGACCTCGTAGCGGTCGATCAGCATGACCCTTGCACCAGAGCGCTCGAGCTCGCGCGCGACAGTCAGACCGGCGAAGCTGGCGCCACAGACGAGCACATCGCAGTCGCGGTCGAGCGCGGTCCGTGCCGTTCCGCGCTTTGTGGCTCGCACTGGCATACGGCGCTGATGATACGCGCGCCGTGCGTGGCTGATCGGCGCTGCTGCGCTACGCTCTTTGCGGTGAACACGATGGTAGATAACCCCGAGGCGAAGGTCGTCCCGGACTCGGACGGAATGCTGCTCGAGATCAACGGGCAGATCGTCCCCAACTACGACGCCACGCTGCACCCGTTCGAGGAAGGCGAGGTCGTCACCGGCCACGTGGTCCGGATCGATCAGGACGAGGTGCTGGTCGACATCGGCTACAAGTCCGAGGGCGTCATCCCGGCGAATGAGCTTTCGATCCGAAAGTCCGTCGATCCGCACGAGGAGGTGCAGATCGGCGAGGAGGTCGACGCCCTCGTCCTGACCAAGGAGGATCAGGACGGCCGGCTGATCATCTCGAAGAAGCGCGCACGCTTCGAGAAGGCCTGGCGGCGGATCGAGGCGGCTGCCGAGTCGGGCGAGCCGGTCGAGGGCACTGTCATCGAGGTCGTCAAGGGCGGTCTGATCATCGACCTCGGCGTCCGCGGCTTCCTGCCGGCTTCGCTCGTCGACATCCGCCGCGTGCCGAACCTCGACGAGTACATGGGCACGCAGATCGAGTGCAAGGTCATCGAGCTCAACCGCTCGCGCAACAATGTCGTGCTGTCACGCCGCGCCGTCCTCGAGGAGGAGCGCAAGGAGGTTCGTCAGCAGATCCTCGATCGACTCGAGCCGGGTCTCGTCGTCGAGGGCCAGATTTCGAACATAGTCGACTTCGGTGCGTTCGTCGACCTCGACGGGATCGATGGCCTGATCCACATCTCCGAGCTCTCGTGGTCGCACGTCAACCACCCGAGTCAGATCCTCGAGATCGGCGACACGGTCAAGGTCAAGGTGCTCGACATCGACCGCGAGCGCCAACGTATCTCGCTGGGCCTCAAGCAGACCCAGGAAGACCCCTGGCAGCGGATCGTCAGCACATACAACATCGGCGACGAGCTGGCCGGCACCGTCACAAAGGTCGTCACCTTCGGCGCCTTCGTCGAGATCCTCGACGGCGTCGAGGGTCTCGTCCACATTTCCGAGCTCGCCGCGCATCACGTCGAGAGCCCGCGCGAAGTCGTCCAGCCCGGCGATGAGATCCGCGTCAAGATTCTCGAGATCGACTCCGAGCGCCGCCGCCTGTCGCTTTCAGCCAAGCGCATCGAGGACCAGATCCTCCCGCTCCACCCGATCGAGCTCAGCGACGAAGACCTGGCGTCCGACGACGACGATCCCCAGGACGCCGCCGCCGCCGCCCAGCCGGCCTCCGAGGACGGCGCGTCCGCCGACGCCGAGGCCCAGCTGACGCCCGACGCGCCGGCACCCGAGGCCGGCGCCCCAGCTGCAGCGCCAGAGGAGTCGGCAGCCGACGCCGAGGCCGTTGTGGTTCCCGCGCCCACGCCGCCCGCAGACATCCAGGACGACGCGCCGGGCGAGCCAACCGGCGACGCCTGATCGAACGCCCCCTTTCGTCGGCCTGACCGGCAGCATCGGCGCCGGAAAATCGACCGCTCTCGCCGCGCTCGAGCGCCTCGGTGCGGCCGGTCTCAGCGCCGACGCGGTCGTCCACGAGCTGTACGAGACCGAGGCCGTGCAAACGGCGCTGCGCCTGCGCTGGGGCGATGGAGTCTTCAGCGATGATGGCGGCGGAGCCCAGTCCGGCGCCGCCCGGAACGTCGATCGGCAAGCCGTCGCGCGGATCATTTTCAACAGCGACGACCAGCGTGCCTGGCTCCAGGGGTTGTTGTGGCCGCTCACGGCGCGGCGAACGGAGGACTTCCGCGAGGCGCTCGCCCGGCTCGACCCGCCGCCGCGCGCCGGCGTCGTCGAGACCCCACTGCTGTTCGAGGCCGGCGCCGAGCAGCGCTTTGACGTGACGATCGCGATCGTCGCCGGGAACGACCTTCGCAGGCAGCGCCTCGCACTGCGCGACCAAGCCGAGCTCGCGGCACGCGAGCGCCTGCAGCTGAGCCAGGAGGAGAAGGCCGCGCGGGCGAACTTCGCCGTCAGCAACGATGGCACGATCGAGGAGCTCGAGCGCAAGCTCGCCGAGATCCTCGATAGTCTCGAGGTGTGAGTAGCCGGTCAGCTCGACCGGGCCGCGCCAATCGACGTCGTCGTGGCGCCGCCGCTCTGCTTGGGGTTACGGCGCTCGTGGCCGCCGGCGTCCTTGTTGCCCTGCCGCCGGCTGAGCGCTTCGTGCGCGAGCTCAGCTATCCGCTCCGCGACACGGCGATCATCAACCGCCAGGCGGCAGCCGAACATCTCGACCCCGCGCTGGTCGCCGCCGTGATCTACGCGGAGTCGAAGTTCGACCCGAGGACTTCGCCAGCCGGTGCGCTCGGCCTGATGCAGGTCGAGCCGTCGACCGCCCGTCTGCTCGCCGACATGTCGGACGGCACAGCGTTCACGGTCGCGGATCTCGCCCATCCGGCCACCAACATCGCCTACGGCAGCTATTACCTGCGCTATCTCCTCAACCTCTACGACGGCAACCGCATGCTGGCGCTCGCGGCCTACAACGCCGGACCGACAAACGTCAACAGATGGCGCGCACGCGCGCGTTCACACGGTCGCGCGCTCAGCGTCGCATCGATCCCATTCCCGCAGACGCGCGCTTATGTCGCACGGGTAGAGGCGGCCACCAAGACCTACCGCCGCTACTACGGGAAACTGCTCGGTCCGCCTTAGTAACACCTCCCAGAGGGAGCGGAGCTCGCCTCAACACTCGGCGTGCTGATTCACGCGGACGCCTCGAGGTGCCGAGACAAGAGTTAGACAGCTCGGAATTCAGCGTGCCCGCCTTCCCTTTCCGCCAACACGCCAGTCCCGAGGACCGGGCCAACGGCGTCAGTGAGTCACCCAGGAGGCGTCCGCGGCTCGTGATTGCTGACGACGATCTCGTGATCCAAATACTGATGAGCGTGTCACTCGAGCAGGCCTTCGAGGTGATCGGCGTCGCCGGTGACGGCGAGGCGGCGATCGAGTTGGCCAAGGAACGGCAGCCCGACGTGATGCTGATCGACGTCCACATGCCGGGCGGTGGTGGCATGCGCGCGGTGCGCGGGATCACCGCGCTCGCGCCGCAGATTGCGATCGTCGTGCTTTCGGGCGACGAGTCTGACGTGGCCGTCAATGAGCTGATGCGAGCCGGCGCGGTCGCCTTCTGCCGCAAGGGCATCAGTCCCAACGAACTCACGGACCTGCTGATCGATTCAATCGCGGTGCGCGCCAGGGAACTCGAGCGTTCGCGCCCGCAGCCCTCGCCCGTGCCGACGGGTTAGCCGGTGCTGCCGCTACGCCCTCGGTCGCCTCTCGCGAGGGCCGGCGAAGATCAAAACCGGTCGCCGGCGATCGGTGCGCGCCGGCATCTGCTGCACGCCGTTAAGGAGCGTCCGCGGCGTCGACGAGATGATCCCGTTGACGGCTAAACGCACGATCCGCGGGCGAGCTCAGACGGCGCGAGTACGTCTTGGTCTCGTCGCGCTGGCGCTGCTCGTGGTGCTCGGCCTGGTCGCGGGCGGGATCGTCATCTCCCGCGGGCAGTCCAGAGACGGGATTCTCACGAGGTTCCAGCAGCGGGCCAAGATCTCGGCCGACTTCGCTTCGACGTACGTGTCGCAGCAGGCGGCGCGCGAGGAGTTGGTCGGTCGACGATTCCTCGCCGGGCGTGCTGGGTTCACCGCAGACCTCGACACGCTCGAGGCCACGTTTGGTGGGGACACCGCGGTCCTCGTCGATAACTCCGGCCGCCTGCTCGGTTCTGTCCCCCACAACTCTGACGCTGTGGGTACCAACGTGGTCTCAAACCGCAGCAACCTCAGGGAGGCCGAGGCTGGCCACGTGGGTGTCTCCGGGGTCGACGTCGCGTTCGTATCAGGCAAGCCGATCATTGGGATCGCGGTTCCTTTCCCCACGCCGCAAGGGCGTCGCGTGTTCGGGATCGGCTATCCCGTCGCGGGAAGCGTGCTGTCGAGCTTCGTCGAGCACACGATCGCCCAGCGCCAGCAGCACGAGGTGCTGCTCGTTGACGCCGCCGACAACATCATCGCCGCCAGCCCGCAAACATCCGCGAAGACGCTCGCGGCGGCGAGCCCGACTCTCGCGGCGAGCGTGGCACGCGCCCCGAGCGGCGCGGTCACTCTGAACGGCCAGCCGGCACAGTTCGTCGTCGCTCGGGTACCGGGCACACCATGGCGCGAGGTCATCGCCGAGCCGAACACAACGCTTTTCGCATCAATCGGCGGCTCGGCGTTGTGGCTGCCATGGATCGTCTTTGGCGTGATCTCGCTTCTCGCCCTGGTGGTTCTCGTGCTCTTCTCACGCACGCTCGCGGCGCGTGCCGAGGCGCTCGAAGCGTCCCAACTGAAGTCGGAGTTTGTTGCGAGCATGAGTCACGAGTTGCGCACGCCGCTGAACGGGGTGATCGGCATGACCGATCTGCTGCGGGACACTGAACTGGACGAGGTTCAGAGCGGCTACGTCGATGCGCTCGGAACGTCGAGCGAGGCGCTGCTCGGAGTGATCAGCGATGTCCTCGACTTCTCCAAGATCGAGGCTGGACACCTCGAGCTCGACCCGACCCACTTTGACCTGCGTTACGCGGTCGAGGAGGCAACATCGATGCTCGCCGAGCAGGCGCACCTCAAGGGCTTGCAGATCGCGCACTGGGTCGACGAAGAGGTAGCGATCCGCGTGTACGGCGATCGTGCGCGCCTGCGCCAGATCCTGCTGAATCTGCTGTCGAATGCGGTCAAGTTCACGGCTGCGGGCGAAGTGACGCTGAGCGTCTCTAGCCGCGAGGGCGACCGGCTCTGCTTCGCGGTTTCGGATACCGGGATCGGGATTGACGAAGCACACGCCGCAGCACTGTTCGAAGCCTTCAGGCAGGCCGACCAATCGACGACCCGCAAGTACGGTGGGACCGGACTTGGACTGGCGATCTCAAGCCGGCTCGTGGAGCTCATGGGTGGCGAGATCGGTGCGGGTCCCGCCGACGGTGGCGGCAGCGTGTTTTGGTTCTCGGCGGTGATGCCGGCAGTCCCCGGCCTGTCGTCGGTGGCGCCGATGGGAACGGATCTCCAGGCGCGGCGGATCCTCATTGTGGATGACGACCCAACCAACCGGACGATCCTCGAGCACCAGCTGCGCGGCTGGGGGGTCGTCTGCGAAAGCGCCGATGGGTCAAGAGCGGCGCTCGACGCGCTGAGCCGAGCATTGGAAGCGGGGAGCCCCTTCGAGCTGGCGGTTCTCGACTACCACATGCCGGAAATGGACGGGATCGAGCTTGTGCGTGAAATTCGCAGGTCGCCCGCGCTGGATGCGCTGAGAATCGTGATGCTCAGCTCATACACGATCGGACCGCGAGAGCTCGACGGCCTCGGCGTCTCGGCGGCGCTCACCAAGCCCGCCCGCCAGTTTGCGATCTACGACGTGATCGCGAACGCGCTTACCGGGCGAGCTCCGCGCGCGGCACGAAAGCGACCGAAGAAGGCCGAACCGATCGACCGCGGCCTCCGCGTACTGATCGCCGAGGACAACGAGATCAACGCCATGCTCGCCGAAACGCTCCTCGGCGCGCTCGGACTGAGGACGGCGGTCGCACGACACGGCGGTCAGGCAATCGACATGGCCGCAGCGAACAACTACGCAGCGATCTTCATGGACTGCCAGATGCCCGTTGCCGACGGATTCGAGGCAACTTGGCAAATCCGCGCAGCCGAGGCCGAGACCGGCCGCCACGTCCCGATCATCGCGATGACCGCGCTCTCGATGCCCGGCGACCAAGAGCGTTGTCTGGCTGCCGGGATGGACGACTACCTGAGCAAGCCGATTCGGCGCGATGAGCTCGAAGCGGTCGTTGAACGCTGGCTTCCGGACGGCGAATCACGCCCGACCGGCGGCGACGCTGACGACCGGCCCCGCGCGGAGCACGGCGCTGAGCCCCCGGACGGCGTGCTCGACCAGGCGGCGGTCGGGCGGATCCGCGCGAGCCTCACGCAGGCGAAGCGCGCGGCGCTGGCCGATACGTTCGACCTGCAGCAGGAGAGGTGCGTCCTTGAGATCGGCGGGGCAATCGAGCGTGGAGACCGCGCCGAGGTGCGGCTGGTCGCACACAAGCTCCGGGGAAGCAGCGCCAGCCTGGGGGCGCTCCGGCTGCGCGACCGCTGTCAGGAGTTGGAGCTCGACGTCGAGGAAGCTGACGAGCTCGGTGAGCCGCAGATCGCGGAGCTGCGCGGCATTGCGGCGGAGGCGAGCGAAGCCCTGCGCCACGAGCTGACTCGCTAGACACCCGTGTCCACCTTCACCCTGAGCCACAGCGCCAGACGCCGCAGTCTGCCGCCCTCGCCGATCGTTACGGCGTAGCTGGTGCGGCTTCGTCTCCGCGCCGTGGCGGATCAGGCTGACGTGGAACGGGACTCATCGCTTCGCGTTCCTACGGCAATCCGGCTTTTGCCGCCGATCGCGGGATTTTTCGCGCTCGCCGTCGGTCTCGTCGTGGCGGCCGGCTGGGTCTTCGACAGCGGCGCGCTGGCCGGGCTCGGTTTGCCGGGGCTGTCGATGAAGCTGAGCACCGCGGCGGGGATCGCCAGCGCGGGCGGCGCGACGCTGCTGATCACGTTCGATCGTGGACGGAGGCCGGCGATCGCCCTGTGCGGCGTCGTGCTGCTGCTCACGCTGGGTGCGCTGGTCGACTGGGCATTCTCGGTCTCGCTCGGGATCGCCCGCCTGTTTCCGGCAAATCCCGGGCGTCCCGTTGTCTCCGGACACACCGCCCCGCACACCGCGGTGGTCCTCGCGCTGTTTGCCGGCGCGCTGCTGACGCTCGATGCACGTCATTTGCGCGCGCATCGCGTGCTCGTCAGCTGCACGCTCGCCGGTACGTTCCTCTCCGCGATCGGCTACCTCTACGGAGCGAGCACCACCCACGGCGTTTCGTCGTTCACCGGTATGTCGTTGCCGTCGTTGATCGCGATGACGGTGCTGTCGTGCGGCCTCGTTGTCCTGGGAGTCGATCGCGGCCTGAAGCTGACGCTCGTGCATCGCGGCACGGCCGGTCAGCTCACGCGCAGGCTCCTGCCCGCCGCGGTTCTCGTGCCCGTGCTGCTTGGTGCACTCGCCTTGGCCGGCGAGCATGCCGGCTTTTACGACGCAAGCAACGGCTTTGCGCTCTTTGCCTGGGCGATGATGGCGGTGTTCTCGCTGCTAGTGCTCAGCTTCACCTTGGCGCTGCGGGGGCGCGAGGATGCCCAAGCAGCTGCCGAGTCGGCGATGTCCAAGGCGCGAGCAGACATCGACCGCTTCTTCGCGGTGTCGCTCGAGTTGATGCTGATCGCAAACGCCGATACCGGCTTCTTCGTGCGCGTCAATCCGGCCTTCGAGGTGACGCTCGGATGGTCGATCGAGGAGCTGGAGGGGAGGCCTTTCATGGAGTTCGTGCACCCCGACGATGTCGCGGCCACCGCCGCGACATCGTCGGCGCAACGGGGCGGCCAGGTGATCAGTTCGTTTGAGAACCGCTACCGCTGCAAGGACGGCTCCTACCGCTGGCTGCTTTGGAGTGCTACTGCAAACGACAAGAACGGGCTGATCTATGCGACCGCCCGCGACGTGACCGAGCGCAAGAAGATGGAGGAGCGGCTGCACGCCAGCGAGGAGTCCGCGCTCGAGGCCTCGCGCCTCAAGTCGGAGTTCGTCGCGAGCATGAGTCACGAGTTGCGCACGCCGCTCAACGGGGTGATCGGGATGACCGACCTGCTGCGCTACACGTCACTCGACGACGCGCAGACGGGCTACGTAAAGGCGCTCGGTGTCTCGAGTGAGGCGCTCCTCGCCGTGATCAACGACGTCCTCGACTTCTCCAAGATCGAGGCCGGACACCTCCAGCTCGACCCGACCGACTTCGATCTGCGCGGCGTCGTCGAGGAGGCGACGCTGATGCTCGCCGGGCAGGCGCACGCCAAGGGTCTCGAGATCGGTCACTGGGTCGAAGCCAATGTGCCCGTGACGGTCCACGCTGATCGTGCCCGCGTGCGCCAGGTCCTCCTCAATCTGCTCTCGAACGCGGTGAAGTTCACTGCAATTGGCGACGTCACGGTGCGCGTCACGAGTCGTCCTGGCGAGGAGCTTCATCTGGCGGTCTTAGACACCGGAATCGGGATCGACGAAGCGCAAGGAACCGCGCTGTTCGAAGCCTTCGCGCAAGCCGATCAGTCGACGACGCGCCAGTACGGTGGTACCGGCCTCGGGCTCGCCATTTCGCGCCGGCTAGTCGAGCTGATGGGCGGCGCGATCGGCGCCGCGCCCCGCGTTGGCGGCGGCAGCATGTTCTGGTTCTCGGCGGTCATGCCGGCCGTGACAGGCCCCGCACTTGAAGCGCCAAGCCGCCCGGATCTCGAGGCCCGCAGGATCCTCGTCGTCGACGACAACCAGACCAACCGGACGATCATCGAGAGTTACCTGCGCAGTTGGGGCGTCGCCAGCGAGAGCGTCGATCGCCCGAGTGGGGCGATCGTTGAGTTGGAGCGCGCGGCGGGCCAGGGGCAGCCATTCGAGCTCGCCCTGATCGACGTGAACCTGCCGCAGATGGACGGCATCGAGCTGGTAGGGGAGATCCGCAAGCGTCCCGCGTTGGGCACGCTGAGGGTTGTGCTGCTGAGCTCGACCGCGTTCGAACGCGACCGACTCGACGGCATCGGAGTCTCGGCGACGCTGACCAAGCCGACCCGCCAGTCCGAGCTCTACGAAGCGATCACGGACGCGCTCGCCGGACGCCGTTTCCCCGAGGCGCCCACGCCCGCGCCCGGGCCGGCAGCCAAGCCGCTCGCGGTCAGGCCCGGCCAGCTGGTGCTGATCGCCGAGGACAACGAGATCAACTACGCCCTGGCTGAGGCGCTGTTCAGCGCGATGGGCCTGCAGACGGCGGTTGCCCGCAATGGCCGTGAGGCGGTGGCGATGGCCCTTGCCGGAGAGTACGCGCTGATCTTCATGGACTGCCAGATGCCCGAAGTCGATGGGTTCGAGGCGGCGCGGCAGATCCGCGCGGCGGAGCCGGCGCGCCGGATTCCGATCGTTGCGATGACCGCGCTGTCGATGCCCGGCGACCGCCAACGCTGCCTCGCGGCGGGCATGGACGACTACCTCAGCAAGCCGATCCGGCGCGAGGAGCTCGAGGCCGTGGTCGAGCGGTGGCTCCCGGGCAGCGAAGCGTCCAGCCTGCCCGAGGATCGTCATCAGGACGCTGGCGCGGCCGAGGACGCGCAGACGCCCGGAGCCGTGCTCGACCTCGCGGCGGTGGGGCGGGTACGCGGCGCGCTCACGCCGGCGAAGTACGCGCTGTTGCTCGACCGCTTCGACGCCCAGCAGCGGATCTGCGTCGCCGAGATCGGCGTCGCGGTCGAGCGCGGCGACCGCACCGAGGTGCGGCGCGTCGCGCACAAGCTCAAGGGCAGCAGCGCGAGCCTGGGCGCGAGCCGGCTGCAAATGTGCTGTCT
>Ga0302326_10011025_pt1 | contig 19512 bp, 26 predicted proteins | sample Palsa_T0_3_FD_202264 | JGI IMG/M metagenome (GOLD analysis project Ga0302326, IMG submission 202264) | Peat permafrost microbial communities from Stordalen Mire near Abisko, Sweden - Palsa_T0_3 | ecosystem: Environmental > Terrestrial > Soil > Palsa > Peat permafrost | place: Sweden: Abisko...
AAACCGCAACATCGCACGGCAAAAACCACAAATGTGGTGCCCAAGAGAGGACTCGAACCTCCACTCCCTTGCGGGAACTAGCTCCTGAAGCTAGCGCGTCTGCCAATTCCGCCACTTGGGCAAAGGACTTAGAGAACTACTCCCACCAAACTCCCACCATGCGATTCTCACCGACCCCCACCACGACGGGCTGGCCGCGCAGGCAGTGCGCGGCGAACCTTGACGGGTGCGAGACGCTGTACCCGCTGCATCGCATCGGCGGTTTGCTTCGTGTCCACGACATTGTACCTCTGAAAAACGCTGGCATCACGGTGTCCACTAATTTTCATTGCAACTGCTTGTTGCACGCCCGCATTCATGAGATTGCGAACGGCAGACCGCCGCAGATCGTGAACCATCAGACCCTCGATGGCTGCCGCCTTACACGCCTTCGGGAATGCTGCCTGCATTGCTCGCTTCGAAGGAAAAACTCTACCCTCGCGCTGCTTCACGCGAGAGAGCAACCCGACTAAAGAATTCGACAGAGGCAGGATGCGCGATTCATCATTTTTCGTTTCGCCTTCGAGCAGCGTAATTCTCGCGGCATCCAGATTAACGGCAGGCCACTCAATGCGCTCTGCTTCGCCGACGCGGACTCCTGAATGATATAGCAGTAGAAGCATGGGCTGCAAGCTCATCGGCATTGCATCAAACAATTTCTGAAACTGTTCGGGCGGAAGAAATCCCTGCCGCGATTTCGTTTTCAACAGTTCGAACTTTGGCACGGCAGTTAGCTTTCCGTTGTCTCGCGCCAAGCTGAACATGCGGATCAGTAGGCGCACGGAATTGTTGATCGTACTGTTCGACTTGCCTGCCGCGCGGCGGTTGGCGACGAAGGCGCTTGCAGTCTCTCGGTCGATATCGTTGACTCGACGGCCATCGAAAAAATTATCCAGCGCGGTCAGCGGAAAAAGATACGGTGTGCCGTCCTTCTTCTTTTTTAAACTCTTGTGCTGCTTCTCGGCGTAGTGAGCTAACAAGTCAGCGCGAAGGTTGGAATACGTCAAGCCTTGAGTTTGCGGCGCAGGCTTGAGGCCCTTTTCACTGGCCGACATCCAATCTCGCAGAATCGTTTCCGCTTCCGATCTAACAGATGTGCCCGTGCTCTTGCGGACACGCTTTCCATCCACGTAGTATTGCGCGACCCACGATTCAGACTTGACCACACTTTTGCCGTGCTCGTCCAATTTCCGTTCAAGGAACAATCCGCCTTGTCGGTTCGCTCGTTTTTTGGACATCCTCGCTCCCATCAAGAATCTAGTCGTTCCAATCAGCGTCCCACCAGAAAGCTAGCGAGGCAATGGTACGGAAGTAACGTCGCAAACATTCGAAAGAGTATTTGAAGATTTTGCCTTGACAATCGTAGATACTGATAGTAGTCTACTATAAGTGTAGGTTTAGGCATCAAGAGGCGTGAACTACGCCAGCAACCGAGGGGTTCGCAACGAATCTCCACGGTGCTCAGTAACGATGCGGCTCTACGGAGCAAAAACCTGGAATCACTTTCCCCTGCTGCTGCTCACAGTAGGCACTCAATTCAACAGGATAGGAGTGTCTTATTATGGCTAGCAAAAACTCGTTTGCAGTGGTGATACCAGAAATCTCTCAGCCGCCCGCTCCCTTGCTTGTAGACATCCGAACCGCCGCACGTTTGCTGGGTATCAGTGTCTTTGCTGTCCGCAATCTATGTTGGCATCGCGAGACGGCTCGTCTACTCAAACCTGTTCGGCAGGGACTGAAATTCTTATTCAGCCCAATCGCGGTCGCTAACTTCACGCAAAAACTCGTCAACGGTGAAGTTCAGTTTCCTTCAACACCTTCGAAGTCCAAGTCACGGAAGTGTGCGCGGAGCTCAACCCCGAACGCACAGGAGGTGAAGTCGTGACGACTGCTTTATTAATTGACCCCGAGTTTCAGTCGCTCATTCCAGCACTGTCCGAGAACGAAGCTGCATTGCTGACCAAGCAAATTCTCGCACAAGGTTGTCTCCAGCCGCTGTGTGTTTGGAAGACAGAGGATGCTCTCCGCATTTTGTTGGACGGGCATAATCGCTACCGCATCTGCACTGAGAACAGTCGAGACTATCAAACCGTCAACATCAAACTCGATTCCCGAGAGCACGCCAAACTTTGGATTCTGATGCACCAGGCTGGGCGTCGCAACCTGACTGATGACCAGCGGGCAGTGGTGTGGAACGATATTCGAGAGCAGCGGTCAGTGATAGCCGTAGCGGTTCGGCTGCAAGTCGCCCGTGATGCCAAGACCGCAAAAACTTCGGTACCTGCTATGGAGGCTAAAACAACCCCCATAGAGCGGACTCGTACCGCCGTTGCAAAAGAATCACAAATCCCCGAAAGCAAACTGCGAAAAGTGGCGGCACTCAAGAAAAGCAATCCCAAACTTTATGAGGATGTCCGTACAGGCAAGGTAACGCTTCGTGAAGCGAAGCCGACGCCAACACCAACCAAAAAAGATTTGCGTGAACGGTACTCGGAGCCCGATTTCTTTGCTCGCATCGGTCGGATGTTGGCGGGCACCCTCGTGAATCAACCGCTGTTGGATGAACTGTTGAAGATTCAGAAAAAACATTGGACACCCGAGGCGGAAGAAGGATTTCATAGAATTATTCTGAATCTCAAGCAAGTGAGCCGACGTGCTGAAGAGTATGCCAAACATTTTAATAGGATTCTGCGTGAACATCCTGGTGCGAAAAAGGCTGCATAGATGAAAAAGTTTGTTCAATGCGAAGGTAGTCTAACAAAGACGCTCGATTTCCAGTCGAGAGATGGGGGTTTGACTCCGACCCCTTCGCTCCAATTTTCTGTTGCCCATCAAAAAATGATCCGCGACGCTCATGCTCAAGAATACGACCCGTTAATTGCTGAAAAACTGGCGCTAGCATCCTCGCTCCAGAATGCAACCGTACGGGAAATCTCTCATGCCGAAGCTAAGGAAGTCATTTTAAAGTACGAGTGGCTCGGCAATATGGGCTGCACAGATTTTAGTTTCGGCCTTTTCTTCGGAGAACATCTCGCAGGTGTGGAGTGCTTCGGTAGAACAGCAGGAACCAAGGTTGCAGGGTCTGTTTGCGGACAACGATATTCATCTACGGTTCGGACTCTGTGTCGTGGCGCATGTGTGTGGTGGGCGCATCCGCAGTCCGCTTCATTTTTGATCGGTCGCGCACTTCATCTCATGTCCGCAAAAGGATTCCACATTTTTGTAGCGTACTCGGATTCAGATGCAGGCGAGATCGGAACGGTTTATCAAGCGACAAACTGGCTGTATTGCGGCGAAGCTAAGAGCGGATCGTCCATGTTTGTGTGGGTGAAGAAACCGACGAAAGGGTATTTCAAAGACGGCAAGGCGCGGGATGAGAGGAACATCCAACATTTTGTTCGCAGCCGCCGCTTCAAGGGTTCAGGAATTGTGCCGTACACAATCAAGTGTACTCGCCGTGAAGCACGAGCACAGATGGTTCGTGATGGGTTCTTGTTTTATAAAACCGCGCCGAAAAAACGGTATGTGACTTTTGCTGGCGATAGGGAATTGGTGAAAGAACTGCGGGCAGCATTGAACTGGGAAGTTATGCCGTATCCGAAAAGAGCAAGGGCGGCATAAGGAAGATAGGCCAGTGACAACAACACTCATCTGTAGCTCCTCGCAGTAAACCCTCGAAATCCTAGGTAGTTTTAGGCTACGGCTTCCATATATGTAGGAGATTCATAAAAGGGAGAGAGACCGATGATTCGTACAACGATTCTACTTACACCCAAAATGAACGCAGCTTTGCGGTTGGCGGTTAAGAAAGATCTCAGCGGCATCTCTTTCTCGGCCTTGATCCGTCAATTCCTGGCGAATGGGCTCGCCGCGCGCCAGCAGAAGTAAGCATCACCTTTCGCCTCCTCGCGTTACGGCGGAACCGAAAGGATTATCACATTTGGCAGCAAGGTGTTCCCGCCGCTCGGTCGGCGCGCTGTAGCAGGACAACCGCACCATCACTTCTGGATTGCGGGGTGGATGTTCAGGGGTTTATCTATGTTTGGAACCGTCTCGCAGTTCAACCGCCTTAAAGGCTACGGATTCATCGTGTCTGATGAACCGACTCTCCCTGATTTTTTTACCTGTTCTAAATTCATTGAAGCCGAGAAGCACCGTCGCTTTTTCCTCCCAGGCCAGCGCGTAGAATTCACACCCATCGATGCCGACACCGACCACCCGATAGCTAAGCCTGTTCGCATTGTTGGGTCCTTCACGATTGCTCGCCAGATCAGTGAAGATGTGAAGCACGATCCTGCGCTGCGCCGCGCCACGACGCCTCCTATAGCGCCTGGGGGCCAATCGTGAACATTCGTGCAGCCAAGTTTGTTCAAAATCTTAGGGGCCTCAGCCTGTCCGAGAGAAGCGTCGCAACTCAAATGGCGATTCATGCCGATTACAAAGACGCCATCGCTCACATGTCTATGACGACTCTGGCGGCAGAAGCAAGCCTGAAGCATCGCGAGACTGCATCACGCGTTGTGACTCGACTCGTAGCCTGCGGAATCATCGGGAGTCACAGTGAAGAATGGGGGTGACCGTGACTGGGGAGTCACAGTAAAAGACAAACTGACCGTGACTATGGAAGAACCTGACCGTGACTCAGGCGAAGAAAAACAGCCTTTGACCGTGACTCAAAACGGTTTGACCGTGACTGGGGAGTCACACAAAGGTTTTAAGGAAAAACAAAGAGAAGGAGAGACGAAGGCAAGCCCGAACCCAAAGCCTCTCGCTCCCTACCCTGCGGGGTTAAAGGCCGCACAGAAAAAATCAATAACTCCCGACGAAGGGGTGAATGAAATCATCTGCTACACCAAGGGGAAGAGTCCAGCGGCGTCGTTCTCGGGGAAGTCCAAGCAAGACTTGAAAGCTGCAATCGCTGAACTAGGCTCTTGGACAGGGAAAGAATTTGTACACATCATTGATGAGAAAATCAAAAACTGTGACAAATTCGCTCTCAAAACTTTTGGCAGCAGCCTCGCAGCCGAGTTCTTGGGCTCGGTACAGGCACAGCGTCAACGGAACGCTGCTATAGAAAAAGCAGCGGAAGCTGAACGCGTGGGGCAGGAGTGGGAACAAACCTTTCGTGCGATATGGGATGACCCATCTATCGATATCGACAACTGGGTGGTCGCTAGTATGGATGGAGATATAGGTGATGCTTTTAATCGACTCGACGATTTGAAATGGCAAGCACGCGAATATCGGAAAAAACTGGAAGCGTTCTCAGGAGAAAAATTATGATGGGTCATGTGATTCGAACGGTGTCTTTTCTCTCAACGTCGGATGCCGACCAACTCTATCGCCGAATGACTGCACAGGCTTGCCCTATTCGTGAAGACGCCACGCGCGCGAACGCGTTGGCTTCGGATGGTCAGGGAGATGTGGAAGAACCATAGCGTTGTCGATGAGCGTTCTGGCGGTGCGCGGTCGTCACTTTGGAATGGATCGTCGTGTGCTTCATGGGGTAAACGTGTACGGCGCGATAGCGGTGCTCACTATCACTTTTGAGGGCGTTTACGGCGGATGTAGTCAGACTTTTCGCCAAAATTTTCTGTTTCTCGCGTGATCGCACATCAGCGTCGTAAAAAAAGAATCCAGAATGCCTAACGCTGCGAATGGGGCGGCTCTAGGCGCACGCTACGGAGATGGCAGGTCAAGAGCCCCCGTCCAACGAGCAGGGCGAGTTCAAGCGCGGTGGTACAGACGATCATCGGAGGTCTAAACGCAAGGTTACGAAGCGATGTGACAGAAAAGGCTTTCAGTGGAATCAAGGGGTTACAGGCAGGAGTTACCGAATAACGCAAGGAAATGCAGTTGAAAGTTGCGTCATCAAAACGGGTCGATTCGAGCCTAGAATACGTTGGCTTCCGCTTTGCGCCCAGCCTTGGCAGCGTGCTCATCGGTCGAGTGGATATATCGGAGGGTTGAACTGAGGCTCTTGTGTCCAAGCATCTGGCGCACGTCGGCCAGGTTAGCCCCACCTTCGATCATCAGGCTTGCTCGGGTGTGCTTAAGCGAGTGGCATGATCGACCTTCCAAGCCAGCATCGGCCAGCACGACCTTAAACAGCCGCCAGAAACCATTCTCGGTTAGTTTGCCGCCCTTCTGTGACGTGAAAAGGTAATCGCTTTCGTCCTGTCGATCCGCAAGCCACAATCGCAGTGCGGTGGGCTCGTTGAGCAACGGCTGGCCAGCAAGACGCTCAAGCGGCTGCATTGACTTCATGGAGCCCTTAACTCGCTGGAAGGTGATGCTGTGGCACTTCATATCCACGTCCAAGAGTTTGAGCCCGCATATTTCGCTGGCCCGCATGCCGTGGCGATACGTGAGCAACAGCATTGCCCAGTCGCGATTAGAGCGCGCCTTCGCGGCCTTCAACAGTGCGATAAGCTCGTTGCTCTCTAGAAATTTCATAAAGCCCTCCGATTCAATAACGCAATGCTAGAACGTATGCTTGCGTCCATCAATGGTACGTCGGTACTTTTCTTGCCATCCAACCCCATCAGCCCCACAACACCCAAAACGATTTCCGATAGGCAATCGCAGTCGGCGTGTGGCACAGCGCGCGTCATCAGATGCATACACTGAAAGTTGGCTGGCAGAAAAGCAGGGGTCCCTTTGGCATCACTCTTGCGAATTCAAAAACCCCAAGGTACCTGGCAGTCCAGCAGCGCTTGACGACAGGATGCTTTTTCGTTTTTCACACCCTCTGCGTAGCCTCGATCCCAGTCTCAAATAAAAACGCCTCAGGGACTCGCCCCATGGAGGTGCTACGCCGAACGCAGCAAGCCCCGCATTTTTCTACACATCGAGCTGCACCCTCAACGTCGTTTTCAAAAGCCCCACGGAGGTTTACCGCTTAAGAATGGACTTAAATCTTTATGGTTTTAGGCTTTCTCTGCCCTAAGTGTAGGGAGACTTCTCGCGGAGTTTCTCTGAAACGCTGGAGGGTGTCGCAAAGCCAACGTGCCTCATGCTCATGGGGCGCACTCCTCTTTCTGTGACACCTTCAGCGAATCGCTATACAGAGTCGACGCCATTCGGGCAGGAGCGGACCCAGCGGGATATTCGGGGGAACGGGTTTCATAAGGAGAAATTGAAAATGATTGAAGCAGCCGAAAGAATGGAACTTTCCGAACTTGAGAAGCGCGCCGAATTTCAAATTTTGACGCCCAAGCAGCAGAACTTCGTCGGTTCGTACATCGAATCAGGAAGGCGCACTGGCACCTATGATGCACTCGCGGCTGTGCAGTCTGCGTACCAAGTAGCTGTCAAAAATGCCGTCATCATGAGTTACGAATTGCTGGGCAATCGAAAAATCACAGCCGTTTTAAATCTGCATTTCGGTCGCACTGAATTCGATTCGATCCTGACCGATCTCGGAAGGGCACTGAGCAAAACACTCAAGAAAGATGCGAAGACAGGTAGCCTGTCCGTTGCGACATCGAAAGCATTAGAATTTTACGAACGCCATGTAGTTCCAAAAACCCCAGGTACCGCTCCTATCGAGTCCGAGACGCCTTTCACGGAAAAAGAAGTGATTCGAGATGGCAAGAGGTTGTTAGTCCGCATCACGGAGTTAGGCGGCGTCGATGCTGGAGCAAGACAATGAGCGAAGATACCGTTGCGAAAATATTTGCCGAAATAATCGGGACGCAAACTCCAGCAGAGCCTGCTGCACGACCCAAGCCTGCTGTGAAATTGCCAGCCCCGATTACTCAGTACGACGAGGCTGCACAATCCCTTCGGAGTCCAGCCGACCATTTTTTCTCGGCATTGGCTTTGCTCGAAGCGCCGAAGTATATGAATCAGACTTTCGATACCTTCGGGCACTGGGATCACAAAAGAAATTTGTGGGTCAATCACAATCTAACCACGGTCACGCTTGAGGAACTGGAGACGGAGATGGTTCTGAGGTGCGTCGAACTCAAGGTAGACCTTCGACTGGTAGAAGATTTCGGGAAGTCAGTTCTTAGCACTGCCGAGTCGCAAGCTTTCAATCGGCTCCCGTTCGAAGAAAAGATGAAACGGTTTCAAAGAGAACCACTGTGATGTCAGTCGCCAGTTTGATGACGCACGATGTGCAGTGCCAAGTCGCTGAGAATCTTTCCGCGAATCCAGATGTGAAGAGAATCATCAGTTTGTTTTTTGGAAAGGCGAATATATGACGCGCGGTGAAAAGCATCTACGAGAACGATGCATCGTTCCTGAGTGCACTCAATCCGTCTACTGTCGTGGACGATGCTCGCGGCATTATGCATCGTTTCTGGCAGAGCAAAAAGTTTTCAAAGCAATGCAAAGAATAGAAACGCCGCAGAGGGAGCCGTATACCTGGGTTGGGGATGAGGAAGCGCTAGCAGCACAGTATGGGGAGAACGACAAATGTCTGAGTTCCTAAAAAGTAATAAAGCGTTGGATGAAGTTATTCGCAACTCAACGAGCGTCGCGGAAATGAGGGAAGCCATGTTAACCACCCTCGCCGCACAAGGTGTGGTGGTTCGAGATCGCCAGGATGCCTATGATGTGAGGCTGACGTCAAGTCAACAGCCCGCACCATCTCCGCCCGCTGCCTCCGCAGAGCCCGTCGATCACAACCGAGTTTCTAGATTTATTTATCCAGTCAATCACGGCAATGATCGCTACGAAATCTTTGGCGCGGATGAGGCTGAACTCGCCGAAAAAGAAAGGCAGATTCGCGCACTATTTGCACGCTAAAACATTTTTAGATTAGATGAGCAGGACCAACAGGAGAAATCACATGTCCGATATCAGTCCGTCATCGATAAAAACAGACGCAGCACTTGAAGAAGCGTTGAAAAACGCCAATACCCCCGACGAGATGAAGGTGATTCTTGCGGAGGCGGCAATAAAGCAGGGACTCGTAACTCGCGATTTCTACGATCCCTCAGTGTTGCTTGTCAATGATCGTCCCGCCGTAACAACGAAAGTCTCAAAGTCGATCACGGGGGGAAATGGACAGAAACTTTTCTTCGAAGGCGAGAGCGATGCCGAAGTTGACCAAAGAATCCTCGCATATTTGCGTGAGCACACTCGACCTGTCGAAACGAAAACTGAAGTTCAGGAAACTCCACGAAATGAGCGCGGGCGTTTCGTGAGCGAAGCCGATGCGGTGGCCAAGGTTGAGCTTGAGCTAAAATTTAAACGCGGGGAAATCAGCACTGCCGATTATTTGGCGGAATCTGGAGCGATGGATGAATACTTGCAGGCACAGGGGATTTCATTGGATGCTGTGAGACAGATTTCCGATGATGGCTATGAAAAGTCCTGGGCAGATGCGACGACGGAGTTTTTGAATGGTCCTGCTGGTTCTGATTGGCAGGGCGGAAAGGACAACTTGAAAGAGATCGGAGAGACCCTCATAGCCCTTCATCTGGATCGTTCGCCGACCGTCGAGTCTCTTGAACGAGCGTACACGGACATGAAGCGTCGATCCGCCGTCGCAGAGAATCCTGAATTGACTGCGCAGCGAGAAATACATGAGCGAATGGCTAACGCAAACTCGGTCGAAGAAATCAGACAGGCTGCGTCGAGTTTGTTCGGTCGGCGGTAGAGGGAATCTTCAAATGCAAACTGGGGCGCGTACAGGAACAGCCATCAGACCATTAATTCGGATCGTGCCGAAAGCGGCTGGTTGCATTGGCGGTGTCGTGAAATAAAAAGGAGATCGTATGTCTGAGAAAACGAAACTAGATTTGCACAAACTAATGAACAGTGGTTCTGCCAAGAAACAAAAGGGAACTTCCTTCGAGCATCTCGGCGGTCGAGAACTTCAGGGCTCGTTCGTCCCAGATAGATCGGCGAAGCCTGTGGACTTGAGTGCTGCTTACGGCGACACGGGCAAACTTGTCTGCAAAGCACCTGAATCCGATGCGCTCGAAGAATCGAAAGACCATGAGGTCATTACAGAGTAGCCTCGCGCGTTATCATTAGACAGAATCGAACAGACTCCTTTCTATGTCCTTACGGCTGATCTATGTCGATACGTCTATGTGGAATCGACTGCATGACCAAAAAGTGCCTGCATGCGATCTATTGTCTCGGCTCGGTGAAGCGAACGCGACGCTTGTGGTCGGCAATCATGCGGTACACGAGTTGGCGAAGACGTTCACTTCCATGCGGCCAGATGCGAGTGACCGCGCGACAGGCCTGTTTAAATATTTGCGGGAATATCTCGATCTCGGTGTCCCGATAATCAAGCCGAACTGGGCTTTATTGATCGAAGAAGCCTTACACATCGTGGGAGACGCAGGCCCACCCGAGATACTCTTGGGGGAAAGCCACCGCGCGCACCTTCGTGCTCAACTAGAGGAGCTTATTTGTCAAAGGGTGAGCCCTTCGATCCAAGAAGAACTGAAACACCGAGCCTTCGCGTCTCAAGATCATGTGGCCAGTATAAAGGTGGTCCTTGCCCGCGAGACAAGGTTAGCAATTCGCCTACGGGCCGTTGATGCCGATCACCTCAAAGAGTGGATCACTGTTGAGACAACGCTTCCCATCGGCATTGAATGCCTTCAAATAAACCTGCGAACGCAGTTCCCGCAAAATCCTCCTGGGGAAGTGTGGGAAGTCTCTCGGAGATTACTCGACTTGCCTCGTTTCAGGGTATCGAGAGCGTTGACACGCACAACGCTTTACTCGCTCTGGAGATGTGCGAACTACGGAACCGTTCCAAAGGATTTCAACGACGATACGCTGCACTTAACCAATGCGAGCTATTGCGACTTTTTCGCGACGACGGACACACAACACGAACGTCAGAGAGCAGAAGTTTTTGATATGACCCGTTTGCTACTCTGTTCTGAATCGCCTGATCTGTTGGAATGGCTACCGCTGAAAATCCAGTAATTTGATCTTCAGAGCGACTTGTAACGTGTGCCGACTGCCAAGCGGCCCTTGATTCGGATTCCCTTGTTTCCGCGATGATCTATTTTAAGAACTAAATTCTCGAATCCTCTGCTCCGACAAAACTCAATCAACTGCTTTCGGTGTCTCTTATCGTTGTCCGAGGCGATATCGTCAAACCTGATCAAGATGAAAACGAGACCGTTCTCTCCGCGAGAATGAATTTGCTCCCATGCCTGACGAACGTCGTCTTCTAACGTCCGTTTAATCTTGGTGCTCAAATCGAAATAGACATTGTGATCTTTAATCCCAGGCGTTTCACGGCGGCGTATCTCAGCATCGGAAAGACCGATGGTTTTAACCTCACAGTAGCCTTCTATTCCTCGATCAACGAAGCTAATATCTGGTGTTTTTTCCGTGGCCTCTTTGATGAATCGAATATTTTGACATCCTCGACGCAGAAGATACCGATACGCAAATGCCTCGTTTAGCTGGTTGAAAAATCCTTCCTTTCGTTGGCCTCTCCGTTCGTTTTTGAAATGTTTGATTGCTTTTTCTTCGAGGATTTTCCAAGACTCATCGTCTAACAGTCTCAAGGCTTCGTCGTAGGAGCGATAGTGCCTTAGTCTCGTCGGTTCAAGCCGATATGTCTCTTCAAAGTCCGCGAAAAACTTGTCAGAAGAGTATTTCTTCCGAATAGCCGTTATAAGCTCACGGAACCTTCTCATAATTACCCAGCAGCGCCATGATGTGTGCAACGCAGACGTCTGCGAGGCTGCATCGAGTCATGTTCACTCATCCACGGATCACCGTGCATCCCTATTTTGTAGTTGCGCTCAAACCACTCTACCAATCGATTGATCTTGTCAGGTGGGTAATCTCTCCTGAAATATGGTCCTAGTTTTTCAAGCCTGACCGCAAAATCCCTGGGCAATTCAGAGATGTCCACAGCGTTCTTCCCAAAATAAAAATATCTCTGCGAAATCAGAGCAAACTTGTTTCGCCATCCGCGATCTTTGCAATCGCGGCGGCCACGGAATCGACGGTCGGTGAGAAAGTCCGTGAATGAGATTTGTTCGTCAACACGCATCAGATAAATTATTTTGCCGTGGCCCGCGCTTCTACTCTTGTTGCTACCCCCTGTTCCTAGAATCCAGTCGCCAACCTCGGCCAGTTCAACGATGTTGGGCCGTCCGTTCACGCCGCCAAATTTGCAATGCACGAGGGTGCAGTAAGGCGAAGTGGGATTCGGCGCAAAGCCCAAATCGTGCTCGACAACATACGAAAATAAAGTCGCCATTTCTCTTTTAGTCGGAACCGCTAGCAAGCTTTGGAGCGGTTACCAGCAGTGCATATCACACGTATTAGCAAATGTGATATACCTCTTACGCTAAGGTCGAGTGCTTGCACTTGCTTAACGCAATCTATTATCCGCACACGGCGGTCCGCGACGAGAACTTCCTCAAGCATGCGCTACTTTACTGGGACGAGATCGAGTATATCTCCCCTTCACCAGAATATGACGCGTTACCGACATATTCCGAAGCAACCACTCGTGAACTTGCTCGCTTCCTGAAACCACGGGTACCGACAAGCGAGGAACAGGAACGAGCCCACATTGAAATAATGCGTCTGGTCAAAGACGGCTTGCCTGAGTGGCTGCAAATCCAAAAGCGGGCGGATCTAAACGAGGCCGATCTTTACACTATCTTCAGCAATAAACTATTGGAGAAGACTTGGTCGGAACTGAAAGAGCGCAATCTCGTGAAACCTGGGATGCATCATGACTTGAGCGACTACGCTAGCCACAGCTATTTAGCCCTGACTCTCATGGCTATATTAGCAAAGTGTTGTGCGGGCAAGTTAAAGCACACGATCACGGACCGAACAGATTATTACGTCAACATCATGAGCCACCTCGAATTTCTCAGCCAACGCGACGCAAAGTCAGACGAGATTTTCAAGCGTTGGCTGCACACCCTGGGGAACAAACGACCGCGAACAGAGGATGAGGAGCGGGGTACTTTGATCGCAATAACCCTGGACGTGATCAACGCTTCGACTCTTTCGGTTGATGCGCTCGTGAAATTGCGTACCAGCAAGCACGCGTTGGCAACTCAGCTTCGGCGAAATTATGCTAAGGCAATCGAAGAATATGTAGAGCAGCTTGTTGAGCCAGGGCTTGAAGCAAATGACGCGGAGACATTGCGAAAAGACTTTCAGAACGCGATGCAATTCGACATGGCCCGACTTTACGAAGAATTACGTCCCGTCGCGAAGAAGACTGCCTTGTCCAGACAAGTCGCTGTTGCGGTCATCGCGCCAATTGTCGGAGCGACCGTGCTCGCATCTTCTGGCATCGGCGTGCCTCTTGGTGGCCTGTTGGGAGCTGGGGCACTTGCTAAACTTTCTGTAGAATACCGCTCAGCTCGCGACGGAGTCTTTGAGAAGCATCCCATGGCCTTCCTGTATAGCACCCAGGGCATACGCTTGTACTGATCGGCAACTCTTCCTCCGAGGCAGCGCTAATCGAGAGAAATTCCAAAATTGAAGCCCGAAAGATGTCTAAATCAAAATTGATATTCACCAAATACAGGGTATTGCAGATAGAACTTTATATAGGACTCAATTTCTTTTTCCTTCAGCTCAAAACCCAGTTGGGCAACGCTTGGCACGACATTTCTGGGTGGCAGCAGTTGGTCAAATTTCATTTTCTCCTTAGCGGTTAAGTTCGGAACTGAGAGTTCAAACTGAACGGGACCAGCTAGTTCGGAGAACTTATCGCGGCCAGGGATCGTTTCAAATGCGATGCGGTCTACCTCTCCAACAATAATACCGCCGTACGTCACCATTGGAACGTTATCTGAGTATGTCAAATTCATTAGTGGAATAACTCGAACTTCGGGACGGCCCTCAAAAATCGCATTCATAAACGCATTTGCAAAAATGTCGCCAACCAAACCTGGAAATTTTGCTCGGCCTAGTCTCTTATCGGAATCAGCTGGTAAATTGGCCTGGCCCGCAACCAATCGCAGCACATCTGCTGGGGTTGAAGGATCTTTATCTCCGTTTCGGCTATCGAGTTGATACGAGTCTGCATTTGCAGAAATGAAAACGAGACTTCCACTCGATACTTTAAGCAGCGTTCTCTTAAGATCGCTAAACATCGCTGGCGACAGTGGGTCGTCATAGTCCAGCCACACGAAGGAACGCTTCTCCCAATTTAGGTCCGTAATGGCATCAGAATACTCGCGCAGTATGAGTTTTATACAATCGAAAGGCTTGTTAAAATTAAGTCGACGCTCGCGCGTTGTTTCTTTCTCAATGGAAGTCATGTCCGTCATTCCGATGGCGCGATGCAGTAGAGAAAAGTCAGCGAAAGATATAGAGCCAAAACCGATGTACTGATAATCGCGGATTCTGAAATAGTCGGTGCTCCCAACCAATTTAAGTATCTCCACGATTAGCTTTCTCTCGACGTTCTTGTTTGCCCGAACTGCGTAGTTTAGTTTCTCGAACGAGCGACTTTTCGCCATTTGAGGTCTCGTTTCAGTCGATTACTTCTTTGTCTCTGTAATAATCGAAGGTCTTAATCCCAACTTCCTTGAGAGATAACGTTCGTAACTTGAGAGCCTTTGCGACCAACCGTATCTCCGTTTCAGGTTTGTCATACTGAATACGGCGTGTATGTGTTCTGGAGGAAATGGCGGGGAATAACATTTTGCGTAGAACAGGAACTTCTTCTATGTCCTGAGACCTCGCCGCTCGTTCCACCTCGACAGCCTTCGGAATCGCACCTTTTCGCTTATTGGTGTAGTCGACGAACTGCTTGGTACATTCGGACATGATCCCGAGCGCATGCAGGTACAAATCGTTTCCGACATCAACGTTTTTCTTTGTGGTTGTCCAGGGCAGCAAACGGGGATCGTCAGAATCGAAACGGATAACGCCTATGAAACCATTGAATTGTGGATGCCACGCGGGCACAGGAGAGACTCCCCAACCTGTCAACGAGGTTTTGTCTCCTGCGACAACAACCCGATCATTACAAACAACGTACCATCCATACACTTCCGCATCGGGATAAATAGCTTCTGCTGAGTCATCTTCAGGAGGCGATGCTGCCATCCCAGCCGTAACGTCTATTCGTACGTCGGAGACATCTTCCTGAACGCGCATTGGAGCGATCTTTTGTCCGACCTTGAACGTCGGCATGATTGCTCGTACGACGTGGCCGTTTATCGACAGTTTCAGTCCACCGCTGATGATAAAGGCGTACTGTCGTCGCAGAGAATGAATGAGAGTGCTAGCGAAACTAGGAGTGGAAAATGCGCGGCTTACATTCCCTACCAGGTTAGTGATGTTAATGGAGGTACCGCTTGGAATATTCGTATTTTCTCGAACAATGTTTGTCAGCGGGAAGTCCCAGTCGTCTCGTTCAGGATCGTCTGGATAGCGTTGTCGTCGCCAAACCTCAACGTCCAGATGCATCTCAAAACTTTCAGTTCCCGTGGATGAAATCACATCAATTGTGTTACCCATCTTGAACAACGCTCTTTTCATTCCGATACCGTATAGACCTATCGTGTGCGATGCTGCCAATTCTGCGTTGTCTTCGTCGCGACGACCAAAACGAAATGCATAGTCGATAGCAACTTGGATCGGAATACCGCCACAATTATCGCGAATCGAGAAATGCTCGTTGTCAAATTCTATGTGGACCCAGTGGTCGGCGTATTCGTTCAAGTCGGGAACGGGCATCCCAGCTCTCTTTCGAGATTCCTTGATCCCATCGACGGAATTGTCTAGCAGATCAACTACGCAATCCCCCAGCGATATATCCCTCGTTAACATGTTGATGAAAAGCGATTTCGAGGGATCTCCCTTTGCTTGTGCAAAGTTCTGTTGCAAGTTATGCATGAACCTTCACCATTTTTGTTCCTTATTCACGTTTGACAGCATGAACCCAGCAATCTACCGCACGGAAGTACCGCACGCACCAGACTGTATATCATCTAGTTATGTGTCGGGAAAAGTGAGAATTAAAGACTGATTCCAATGACTGCCAATTTCCACAGGGTCCGCGTAATTCACAGGATCGGTGCCCTTGCGCGAAGTGTCTTTGCTCTGAGATACAAGACGTGCAGTTTTTCAGGCTGAAGCCGAGCCTCGGCGAGCGTGTCGTATCGACTCGACTTTAGCTCGTCGTACTTCTTGCTTCGGAAAAATTTTGGCCAGACTGGATTCCGTCCAGCCCTCTTTTCGGAGGAGTTCTTCGAGGCCGTTGACAATAATCTCGTTCAACAGGGGTTTGCGTTCCCCCTCACGTATGCGCTTAAGAATCACTTCTTGAATCGCCACTTGCTGGGCAGGAGTCAAGGCGACCGTTGTGCGCTCAGCATCTGGAGCGATTCGACGTTTGCGCGCCATGCCCTGAATCATATCGCGACTTTCCGAAATCCACACTTAACAATATTTAGACATAAAAACATTTTGACATTTTTATGACAATAACGGTATTGTCCTTGTGAAGTTCGTTTGCGCTGCGGGAGAGATGAAGAGAAAACTAGTCGGGATCGACCTGTTCGCTGGCGCAGGCGGGATGAGTTTGGGCTTCCAGTGGGCAGGATTCGAAGTTTCCGCCGCAGTCGAGTACGACCCTATTCACGCCGCTACTCATAAATTCAATTTTCCAAACTGTGCGACGATATGCCGTAGTGTTTCCGATATTGACGGCGAGTATATTCGGTCGCAGTCGCCGATGTTGGCCAACGATGCCGATATTGATGTTGTATTCGGGGGAGCGCCCTGTCAAGGTTTCAGTCTCATCGGCAAACGCTCTTTGGAAGACCCTCGCAATCACCTTGTATATGACTTCGTTCGATTAGTAGCGGACCTTCGACCCAAATTTTTTGTTTTCGAGAATGTAAAGGGTTTAACTGTCGGAGCGCAGAAGAAATTTCTTCATGAACTTATCGAGGAGTTTCAGAAGCGCGGCTACAACGTGCGAGAACAGTTCGAAGTTCTGAATGCCGCCGATTACGGAGTTCCACAAAGCAGGAAGCGATTGTTTCTGCTTGGTTCGCGGAAAGGGATTCCGCTCCCTCAGTATCCCGTCGCCACCCACTGGTTGGACGGCGAGAAAGGCCTCCTTAAGCTTCGACGTACGCCTTGCGTGTGGGATGCCATCGGCGACTTGCCCGAAGCCGATGACTTTCCCGAATTGCTTGAGCGCGACTGGACTGTCGCGAAGTTCAAGCCCGCAAGCGACTATTCCGAACCGCTGAGGCAGAGGTCAGATTCCAACGGTCGCGAACTGCTGAGTTCAAGCTTGCGGACGGTTCACACTCCTCTCTCCATTCGTCGGTTCGGAATAACGGCCCACGGTGCAACGGAACCCGTGAGTCGGTTCTTCAAACTCGATCCATCTGGCATCTGCAACACAATACGTGCTGGAACGGCCAGTGATCGCGGTGCTTTTACTTCTCCACGGCCCATTCATCCTCATTCGCAACGCTGCATCACTGTGCGAGAGGCGGCTCGTCTGCACTCCTATCCCGACTGGTTCCGCTTTCACGTCACGAAATGGCACGGTTTTCGACAGGTCGGCAATTCGGTTCCGCCGCTGCTTGCAAGAGCGGTTGCGCACGAATTGCTCAAGGCTCTCGAAGTCAAATCGGATCAAAGTTTTGATTGGCGCATCGCTCCTGAGAACCGCAACGGATCACTCCTCCAACTGGATATGTCCGATGCAGCCGAACTTTTCGGCGTCCCGCGCAACGTGATCCCACCGCGTCGCCGAACGCCTGATGAAGCGTATGCCTGAATCTTCAAAGGCAAAGAAAGCAAATCGCTATCAGGCACTTCTCACCCGCATTTTCTCGAATCACTTCCGCCCCAAACTAAAAGAGTTCGAGTTTGAGCGCGATGAGATTGTACAGGTCGGGGAGGAATTGAATATAACCCTGCCGAAGAATCTCGGCGACGTAGTCTATTCCCAGCGATACAGGGCGGAATGGCCGCCAGAAATAAAAACCACCTTGAGTGAGGGCACGGACTGGATCATAGTGCCAGCGGGTCGGAGTCGTTACAGGTTCAAACTGATTCGTGGCAGTAGCAGAGTTGTGCCCCGTTTGAATGCCTCAGTGATTAAAGTTCCTGATGCGACTCCCGAAATCATCGCAAAGTATGCGCAGACGCAGGAGCAGGCAGTGCTCGCACGGGTCCGATATAATAGGCTCGTTGACATTTTTCTCGGGATAACGGCCTACTCGTTGCAAAATCATTTTCGGACAACGGTTCGAGAAATGGGACAAATTGAAATCGACGAACTTTATGTCGGAGTAAACCGAGAGGGACAGCAGTTCATCGTGCCTGTGCAAGCGAAAGGCGGTTCGGATCAACTTTCCATCGTTCAGGCGATACAAGACATTGCCTGCTGTCGAGAGAAATTTCCCCAGTTGGTGTGTCGTCCAGTGTCAACACAATTTATGGCAGATGGCGTGATTGTGCTGTTTGAGTTGCGCGAAGAAGAAGATTTGATACCACGGGTCGCTGAAGAGCGACATTACAGTCTTGTTCCCGCTGACCAGATAAGCGACGCTGACCTTGCTCGCTACCGCCAAAGTTAACCCCGATGGACCATGTAAGCCAAGCCGTCCGCTCTCGTATCATGGCATCCGTGCGCACACGCGGCAGCGGTACAACCGAAGTTTTTATGGCATCTGTACTGCATCAACACAAATTGCGAGGTTTTCGCAGGCAGTGGCGAGTATGCGGAACGCCTGATTTCGTTTGGCCGCGATTAAAAGTGGCGTTGTTCGTCGATGGCTGCTTTTGGCATGGTTGTCCGCATTGCCGCCGCGCATCGAAGAGTAATACGTCGTTCTGGGGTCTCAAGGTTAAGAACAATCGTTCTAGGGACAAACGTGTCGCCACCACTTTGAGGCGTCAAGGATGGAAGGTCTTGCGGGTATGGGAGTGCGCGGTGCGATCTGCCGCGACCGCCAAACGTATCAAGCGAGCACTCGAAGTCCGGGGATTCCTCAGTCAGTAAATCTGCGGTGGTCCCGAATCTTTTCGTAACTGACTGCGAGTTCCTTTCCCATTCTCATGTCGGTGGCGACAATTGGTTCGGAATCGAGTTTCCCGAAAACAATTTCCGCCTCGTCATCGCTGTCCGCGACGAGCAGCCAAAGCAACTCCGACTCGCTTGACTTCTCTTCGCTAACCTCGAACTTGACGTGGTCGCCCTTTTGGTATTTTCCCATCGGCGTGGATTCTATCATCAGTCGTCATTCCGCAGTTCCTGCTGGACGAGCACCAGCGCAGCCGACTCCCACCAAAAACTCCCACCATCTACCCCGAAAAACCCCGAAAATAGTCTAAAGTTTCCGAAGGTAACTGCATTTGAAATCAGTAAAACAGGTGTGTTTGGCTAAATCCTGAAGCTAGCGCGTCTGCCAATTCCGCCACTTGGGCAATTCCTGCGGCAAAACAACGAGGCGCAACCATATTGCCGCGTGCCCCATAGTTTGTCAACGAAGCACACTTATCGGTTGGATATCT
>Ga0302326_10011026_pt1 | contig 19511 bp, 17 predicted proteins | sample Palsa_T0_3_FD_202264 | JGI IMG/M metagenome (GOLD analysis project Ga0302326, IMG submission 202264) | Peat permafrost microbial communities from Stordalen Mire near Abisko, Sweden - Palsa_T0_3 | ecosystem: Environmental > Terrestrial > Soil > Palsa > Peat permafrost | place: Sweden: Abisko...
GCCAGGCCCAGGGAGCAGGCCGCCGTCCCGGTGGTCACCAGGAACGCGCGCCGGTCCTTGCTAGGGAGCTTCTCGTCGGTCATGGGACCTTGGCCTTACGCCGGGCGGCCGGCGATGGCAAACGACGTTCAGTCCGCGCTGACCCGCAGATACCCGCTGGCGAAGTAGGCGAACGTCCCGTCGACCAGCTTGTCCTCGTCGTATTCGGCGCCCCGCTGCACGATCTGGAACATCACTTCCTTCAGCGCCCCCATGGTCAGCCACGACATCAGGTGGACGTCGCCTTGGCGCACGATGCCGAGCGCCTGCCCGTCGCGCAGGCTCCCTTCGAGCAGGCTCGACATCTCGTCGTAGAAGGAGAGGAGCTTGCGATCGAAGGTGGGATCCACGCCGAGCGCGTCGCTGAGGAGGATCTTCGTCGTGGCCCGGTCCTCCAGCAGGATGCGCACGATGCGACGAATCTGCTCTCTTACCTGGTCGGCCACGGTCCGCCCGCCGTCGTGCGGGTCGACGCGCACGATGGACATCCCCAGGCGGGCGATGGTGCGGTCCACGATCTCCTCGAAGATGGCGCGCTTGTCCTCGAAGTAGAGATAGAACGTGCCGCGCGCGATCCCCGCCGCGGCGACGATGTCGTCGATCTTGGCCGTGTGGTAGCCGCGCCGGGCGAAGACGTCGCGCGCCACGTTGAGGATCTGCTGGCGGCGCTCGACCTTGCCCACCCGCGGTGACCTATCACGTCCGGCGCGCTGACAGTCGTGTCAGTCGGGCGTGTCGGTCGAGGTGTGCGCCCTGGCGGCCCCGTCAGGCCCCTTTTATCCCTTCACCTGGCGGATGGGCTGAGATAGGAAGAAGAAGTGACTGACACGTCAGTCTAGGAGCCCGCCGGGCAAAAGCCCGACGGCCTCCGTCGTGACGACCCAGGGCGCGGACGGCTTTTCGCCGCCACTAGTGAGGGCATATGCCGAAACTGGCCATAGGGATGGACGTCGGCAGCACCACCGTGAAAGCGGTGGTCATGGACCCGACGACGAAGGAAATTCTGTGGAGCGACTACCAGCGCCACCACACGAAGCAGCCCGAGTACGTCCTGTCGATGCTGGAGACCATCGCCGCGGCGTTCCCCGGCAAGAAGAGCGGCGACTGGAGGATGTTCCTCACCGGCTCGGGCGCAGGTCCCCTGTGCGGTCCCACCGGCGGCAAGTTCGTGCAGGAGGTCAACGCGGTGTCGCTCGCCGTGGAGCATCTTCACCCCGATGTAGGCAGCGTCATCGAGCTGGGAGGCCAGGACGCGAAGATCATCATCTTCAAGAAGAGTGAGACCGGCGGAAAGACCGCCATCGCCTCGATGAACGACAAGTGCGCCAGCGGGACGGGCGCCACCATCGACAAGTGCTTCCTCAAGGTGAACGCCCCCCCGGACCTGGTGACGCAGCTCCACTTCGACGACAGCAAGCTGCACCACGTCGCGGCCAAGTGCGGCGTCTTCGCCGAGACGGACATCGTCAATCTCATCAAGAACGGCATCCCCTCGAACGAGGTCCTCTGCTCGCTGGCCGACGCCATCGTCCTGCAGAACCTCTCCGTGCTGACGCGCGGCGGAACGCTGAAACATCGCGTGCTCCTGCTCGGGGGACCGAATACCTACTTGCCGTTCCTCCAGGAGTGCTGGCGCCTGCGCATTCCGCAGACCTGGGACGAGCGCGAGTACCCGTACCCCAAGGACGTTCCCATCGACGAGCTCATCTTCGTCCCCAAGAACGCGCAGTATTACGCGGCGCAGGGCGCGGTGCTCTTCGGGATGCACGAGGCCGAGGGCGTGGGCGATCTGGCCGACATCCAGCGGCTGCGCGAGTACATCACCACCGGGCGCAAGTCCCGTCTGGGCGAGACGGCGGGACCTCCGCTGGCAAAGACCTCCGACGAGCTGGCCGACTTCAAGACCACCTACGCCATTCCCAAGTTCGTGCCGGCTACCTTCGAGCCGAACGAGCTGGTGCGCGGCGTCATCGGGCTCGACGGCGGCTCGACCTCGAGCAAGGCGGTGATCGTCGATTACGAGAGCGGCCGCATTCTCTGCAAGGCCTACCAGCTCTCCAAGGGCAACCCCATCCAGGACACCAAGGAGCTCCTCAAGAAGCTCCGCGATTACGTCGAGGTGGACCAGAAGGCCAAGCTCGAGGTCATGGGCTTCGGCGCCACCGGCTACGCGGCCGACGTGCTCGAGCAGTGCGTGCGCAGCGACGTGAACATCGTCGAGACGGTCGCGCACATGATGAGCGCGGTGCACTTCTTCGGCGACGTCGACGTCATCTGCGACATCGGCGGCCAGGACATCAAGGTCCTCTTCATGAAGAACGGCGACATCGCCAACTTCCGTCTGTCCAATAGCTGCTCGGCCGGCAACGGCATGCTGCTCCAGGCCACCGCCGATTCCTTCGGCGTGCCGGTCACCCAGTTCGCCGACGTGGCCTTCCAGGCCGAGCTGGCGCCGAAGTTCTCCTACGGCTGCGCGGTGTTCCTCGACACCGACCGCGTCAACTTCCAGAAGGAGGGCTTCTCCAAGGAGGAGATGCTCGCCGGTCTCGCCCAGGTGCTGCCGAAGAACGTGTGGCAGTACGTGGTGCAGATCCCCCGCCTCGCCTCGCTGGGGAAGAAGTTCGTCCTCCAGGGCGGGACTCAGTACAACCTGGCCGCCGTCAAGGCGCAGGTGGACTACATCAAGGAGCGCGTCCCGGGCGGCGAGGTGTACGTGCACCCGCACACCGGCGAGGCCGGCGCCATCGGCGCAGCGATGGAGACCCTCCGCGTCGTCAAGCGCACCGGCCGCAGCACCTTCATCGGGCTGAGCGCGGCGATCGATCTCGAATACACCACCAAGAACGACGACGAGACGACGTGCCACTTCTGCGAGAACAACTGCAAGCGCACCTTCATCGACACCCGGCGTCCTGACGGCTCGACCAGCCGCTACATCGCCGGGTTCTCCTGCGAGAAGGGGACCGTGGAGAGCAAGGAGGCGATGCTCTCGCTGGTGGAGGAGCGCAAGAAGATCGCCAAGGAGTTCCCCAACCTGGTGGACCACGAGGGTCGGCGCGCCTTCATGCACGTCTACGACACCGCCCCCATGCCGGCCGAGGGCTCACCCACCGACGACGTGGAGATCAAGAAGGGCTTCCTGGGCCTTCGCCGCATCGCCGTGAAGCGTCCGTTCCAGCGCTCCTCCAAGGAGGCCTGGGAGGCGCGCCGCAAGGTGCGCATCGGCATCCCGCGGGTGCTGAACCTCTACTCCACGGGCCCCTTCTTTCGCGCCTACCTCGAGGCCGTCGGCATCCCCAAGAACGGGGTGGTCTTCAGCGACGAGACGACCGAGGAGCTGTGGGTCAAGGGCGGCAAATACGGCAGCATCGACCCCTGCTTTCCCAGCAAGGTCGCGCAGGCTCATATCCACAACCTGCTCTTCGATCATCACTCCGAGAAGAAGCCGCTCAAGTACCTCTTTTTCCCCATCCTGACCCACGTCCCCAACTGGATCGTGGACACCATGGACAACGCCAGCTGCCCCATCGTGGCCGGCGCGCCGGAGGTCATGAAGGCGGCCTTCACCAAGGAAGTCGACTTCTTCGCCACGCGCGGCATCGAGTTCATCGACCCGGCGCTCTCCTTCGTGGAGCCGACGCTCATGCATCGGCGCATGTTCGAGACCTTTGGACCACGCCTCGGCATCACCGAGGACGAGAACGACTTCGCCTGCAAGGAGGGCTGGAAGGCCCTGGAGGCGTTCGACCTGGACCTGCAAGACAAGGGGCGCGCCATCCTCGACACCGTGGAGGACGAGGACCGCGTCGCCATTCTCATGATTGGCCGCCCCTACCACTCGGACCCCGGTCTGAATCACGGCATCCCGGACGAGTTCCAGGTGCTGGGGTATCCCATCCTCAGCGTGCGCAGCATCCCGCGCGAGGCGAAGTACCTGGAGCGCTTCTACAAGCAGGACATCGAGGCCGGGCGCTGCAAGAGCGGGCTGGAGCTCAACCACGTGTGGCCGGAGAACTACTCGGTCAACAGCGCGCAGAAGGTATGGGCCGCCGGTTTCGCCGCGCGCCATCCCAACGTGGTGGTGCTCGACCTCTCGTCCTTCAAGTGCGGGCACGACGCGCCGGTCTACGGTCTCATCGACGCCATCATCGAGACCAGCAAGACGCCCTACGCCGCCCTCCACGACATCGACGCCAACAAGCCGTCGGGCAGCATCAAGATCCGCGTGAAGACCTACGCCCACGCCTTGAAGCTCCACGAGGAGCGCTTGCAGGACACGCGCAAGCGAAAGGGCGAGCTCGAGCACGCCATCGATCGCAAGCGACTCGAGCTGCTCACCCTGCGCACCGAGCAGATGCAGGCGCGCCAGCAGATGGACCCTGCCATCGAAAAGCAGATCGCCGACGTCAAGGAGCGCATTCGCGTCTACGAGACCCGCAAAGTGCAAGTTCTCGAGCCGGGGGAGTCCACCAAGGGTCTCATCCAGCTCCGCAAGAAGACCGCCGAGGGCCTGATGCCCCTCAATAGCCCCGTCACCAGCGCCGCCGAGTGAGGACCGCCATGAACGTCGGAACCGTCAAAGACAAGAAGTCGCTTCCCCTGATGGATCTCGATGCCGAGCTCAAGGCGTTCGAAGCCGAGGAGCGCAAGCGCCTCGGACTCGATACCAAGACCGAGCAATGGATCGAGGACATGGCCAACCTCACCTTCACCAAGAAGGAGAAAGCCAGCATCAACATCCTGGTCAGCGGGCTGACCATGGCCCACGACTACTTCATCGAAGGGGCCCTGCGCGGCATCGGCTACAACGTGCAGATGATGGACTGCCCGGACGTGGCGGCCCTCCAGTATGGCAAGGAGTTCGGAAACCGCGGCCAGTGCAACCCGACGTATTTCACCGTCGGCAACCTGGTGAAGTTCCTGTGCACGCTGCGCGACAAGCACGGGATGACCTCGGAAGAGGTGGTAAAGAAGTACGTGTTCCTCACCGCCGGCGCCTGCGGCCCCTGCCGTTTCGGCATGTACGTGACCGAGTACCGCAAGGCCTTGCGCGACGCCGGCTTCGACGGCTTCCGCGTGGTGCTCTTCCAGCAGACCGGAGGCCTGACGCAGGCCACCGGCGAGGAGAGCGGCCTGGAGATGACGCCGAAGTTCTTCTGGGCGCTGGTCAAGGCCCTGGTGGCGGGCGACGTGCTCAACGCGCTGGGCTACCGCATTCGCCCCTACGAGATCACCGCCGGCGACACCGATCGCGCCATCGACCAGTGCAAGAAGATCATCTACCGCTCCCTGGAGAAGCGAAGCCCGATCCTCGGTGCGCTGTGGAAGTGCAAGCCGCTGCTCGAGCAGGTCGCGGTCGACCGCACCCAGCCGCGGCCGAAGACCAGCATCATCGGCGAGTTCTGGGCCATGACGACGGAGGGTGACGGCAACTACCAGCTCCAGCGCTTCCTCGAGGGCGAGGGGTCGGAGGCCGACATCCAGCTGGTGACGGCGTGGATCCTCTACATGCTCTGGGAGGCCAAGCACGACACCAACGACCGCAAGGATCTGCGCGGCGAGGACACCAGCTACTACGGGCTGGGCGGCAAAGGGCCCTTCGGCATCGCCAAGAAGCTGGTCGGTGTCGCGGCGGCGGAAAAGATCGTCCGCGGTCTCTTCCAGGTGTTTGCCAACACCATGGGCCTCTACGGCTACCACCTGCCCGACATGTTCGAGCTCGCGAAGATCAGCCACCAGTACTACAACACCGACCTCCGCGGCGGCGAAGGCCACATGGAGGTCGGAAAGCTCATCATGAACGTCGTGCAGTCGAAGGCGCACATGACGCTCAGCGTGAAGCCCTTCGGTTGCATGCCGAGCGCCGGCGTCTCCGACGGCGTGCAGTCGGCCATCACCGAGAAGTTCCCGGGGACCATCTACTGTCCGGTGGAGACGAGCGGCGACGGGCGGGTGAACTTCTACTCGCGCGTGCAGATGTACCTCTTCAAGGCCAAGCAGGCGTGCCTGGCCGAGCTCGATCGCGCGTGCGAAGAGCAAGGGGTGACGATGGAGCAGGTGCGCGCCTTCCTGGAGGCCAACCCCCGTTTCGGTCGCGCGCTCCACAAGGCGCCGCACGCGTACGCGGGCACGACGGCGGATCTGGTGGCCCAGGTGGCGCCGTACATCACCCAGTCGCGCACCCAGCGCTGGCGCAATCGCATCGCCGGCCTGGCCCAGCGATCGTCGGCGACGGCGCGGAAGTCGCCGCACATGGTGGTCGAGCTCTTCAAGAGCGCCGTCGAGGCGGCGCCCGACGTGGCGGCGCGCGTCAAGGAAGACGTGGTGCTCTACCGCGAGATGCGTCGCGCCAAGAGCGGCGGCAAGAACGAGCAGCCTCGCGCCCTGGACGCCGCGGCGGAGTAGTCAACCGCGCCGGCCCCGCGTCGATGGAGACGCGCGGCCGGCGGCGGCTCATTTCAGTGCGCCCCGGCCGGCGCGCGACCCTGGGGCCTCTTGGCCAGGAAGACCAGCGGCGCCATGGCCAACGTGGCGATCCCGATGGCCCATAGTGCGTCCAGGTAGGCGAGCTGCGTGGCCTGCAAGACGAGCTGCCGGTACATCGCCGCCATCGCCTGTCTCGCGGCCTCGACCGACGAGGAGCCGGCGTGCTCCATGGCGCGCGCCGTCGCGGCCAGGGTCGCCTGGAACTGCGCGTCGTACCCCGTGGTGTGCGCCGCGAGGTTGTCCTGATGGGTCTGCGACCGTCGCGCGATGAACGTGGTGACGAAGGCGATGCCGATGTCGCCGCCCATGTTGCGCGAAAGATTCATGATGCCCGATACCTGGTTGTTCTTCTCCGGAGGGACGCCCGAATAAGAGAGCGTCTGGATGGGAACGAAGAGAAAGGCCAGCCCGGCCGCCTGGAAGCAGCGAAGCTCCACCGCCGTCAGGAAGTCCATCTGCAGGTCGAGCTTGTGCGCCATGTAAAAGAGCGACGCGCTCATGACCAGGAAGCCGAAGGCCACGAGAAACCGGGGATCGGCCCGCGAGACGAGCAGCCCCACCATCGGCATGAGCAGGATGACCACCACCCCGCCGGGGGACAGCGCCATTCCCGATTGCTGCGCGGTGTAGCCCATCAGCGCTTGCAGGTACTGCGGCAGCAGCACGGTCGACCCGAAGAGGGCGATCCCCAGCGTCAGCATGAGCACGTTGGAGATGGCGAAGCTCCGCCGCTTGAACATCTTCAGGTCGACGATGGGACTGTCGTGGTCGAGCTCCCACAGCACGAACGACACCAGCGCCACCGCCGCCACGATGCTGAAGCCGAGGATGAACGACGAGTGGAACCAGTCGTCCTCCTGACCCTTGTCGAGCACCACCTCCAGGCAGCCGAGGCCCATGGCGATGAGCCCCAGCCCCACCCAGTCGACGGGGCCGGCTCTGTCCTTGGCCGTGTGAAGGTGCGGCGGATCGCTCACGAAGCGGCTGGAAAGGAGGAGCGAGGCGATGCCCACCGGCACGTTGATGAAGAAGACCCAGCGCCAGTCGAAGTTGTCGGTGATGAAACCGCCCAGCGTGGGGCCGATGGCCGGCGCCAGGACCACGGCCATTCCGTAGACGGCCATGGCCATTCCCCGCTTGGCAGGGGGAAAGGTGTCCACCAGGATGGCCTGCTCGCTCGGCCCCAGGCCGCCGCCGCCGACCCCCTGGAGGACACGAAAGAAGATCAGCGACCCCAGCGTGGGCGCCATCCCGCACATGAACGAGGAGACGGTGAAGAGGGCGACGCAGGTCATGTAGAAGCGCTTCCGGCCGAAGCGGCTGGAGAGCCACCCGCTGATGGGGAGGACCACCGCGTTCGACACGAGGTAGCTGGTGAGCACCCAGGTGCTCTCGTCCTGGCTCACCGAGAGGCTGCCGGCGATGTGCGGCAGGGAGACGTTGGCGATGCTGGTGTCGAGGACCTCCATGAACGTCGCCATGGTGACCACCAGGGCGATGGCCCATGGGTTCTTGCCCCCCGTCCACCCTGTCGCGAAGTAATCGGCGCGCGACGGCGACACCGGCGCGCCGCCCACCGTCGCTGCGGCGGCGCTCATCGCACCGTCACCGTCGGCTCGGCGCTCATGCCGACACGCAGACGTTCCAGCCCCTCCTGGCCGGGGTCGAGCTTGATGCGCACCGGGAGGCGCTGCACCACCTTGACGTAGTTGCCCGAGGCGTTCTCGGGCGGGAGCACGCTCAGGCGCGAGCCGGTCGCGCCCCCGAGGCTCTCCACCGTTCCGTGTAGGTCGAGGTCGAACGCGTCGAAGTGAACGGATGCCGGCTGGCCCGCGTGCATCAGCTCGAGCTGCGTCTCGCGGTAGTTGGCGGTCACGAAGAGCGCGTCGGTCTGCGAGATGGCGATGACGAGCTGTCCGGGCGCGACGTGGTCGCCCACGGCGATGGATTTCTTGGCGACGATGCCGGAGATCGGGGCCACGACCTTGGCGTAGGACAGGTTCTTCTCCGCCTGGGCGAGCTGGGCCTTGGCCAGCTCGAGGGCGGCCTGACGCACGATCACCGAGGCTCTTCGCGTGGCTACCTGGCGCGGGGCGTTCGCCGTGATCTCCGTGAGCCGGCCGGCGCTCGACACGATCTGGGCTTGTTGCTGGGCGACCCGGTCCTTCGCCGCCTCGAGCGACTGCTCGATGGCCTGCGCCGCCGCCGCGGTGGCGGCCGCCGCGTTGACGTGCGCGTCGGAGTCCGCTTGCGACACCGCTCCCTGCGCCACCAGCTTGTCGGAGCGGTCCTTCTCCAGCTGGGCCTGTCGATCGTTGGCCCGGGCCTGCGTCAGCTGCGCGGAGAGCTGCGCCACCTCGCTGCGAGCCGCGGCCAGCGCCGACTGCGCCGCGAGCACGTCGGACTGCGCGGTCGACAGGGCGCTCTTGTTCGTGCTCTGGGTGATGGGCACCGACGGATCCTCGGCCTCGAGCAGCGCCTGCGACTGCTCCACCTCGGCCCGCGCCTGGTCGACGGCGATCTGCAGGTCGACCGGGTCGATGTCGGCCAGGGCCTCCCCCTCCTTCACCAGCTGGTTCTCGACCACGTAGACGGCGATCACCGTTCCGGTGATGCGCGGGCTGATGTTGCTGATGTTGCCGTCCACCTGAGCGTCGTCGGTTTCCTGGAAGCGGCGCGAGTGCGCCCAGTACGTCACCCCCCCGGCGGCGAGGAGGAGGACGACGGCCCCGATGACGAAGAGGCGCCGAGACGCCGGGGCCTTGACCTCCGCGGCCGAGACGGGCGGTGAGGCGGCGGTTGCAGGTGCCTGGACCAGGGGGGCCGAGCTCGCCATCGCGCTAGGCCTTCCGATGCCGCGGACGGACCGAGCGTTACGCACTCGGGGGGCGGCGAATGCCGGACGGGAGGGGGGCGAATGCAATCGAGTGAAATGGCCTGGAGGGTGCTCCGTGCGCTAGGAGGGGGGGAACAGAAGGGGCCGTCTCGACGCCCCGAAAGCTGAGCACGGTCCGAGCCGCGCATGGCGGACGCGGCGGAGCGCCGCTGCCGCCCCCATGGTAAGCCACGAGGGGTGGACGCCTCCCACGTCGACCTCGCCCTGGTCCCGCAGGACGTGCTGGATCTCTGCGAGCGGCTGCGGTCGAAGGGCAAGCGGGCGTGGATCGTGGGCGGTTGTGTGCGCGACACGCTGGTCGGCCGCGCGGCCTCGGACTGGGACGTCGCCACCGACGCGCTACCCAAGGATCTCCTCTCCATTTTCCCGCGCGCCATCCCGACCGGCATCGAGCACGGCACCGTCACGGTGGTCCGGGACGGGCGCCACTACGAGGTGACCACCCTGCGCGGCGAGGGGACCTACAGCGACGGGCGCAGGCCGGACTGGGTGACGTTCGTCGACGACATCGCGGCGGACCTCGCCCGGCGCGACTTCACGGTGAACGCCATCGCCCTCGACCCGCGCGACGGAAAGCTCATCGACCCCTTCGACGGCCGCGGGGATCTCCAGCGCGGTCTCCTGCGCGCAGTGGGGGACCCGCGCGAGCGCTTCTCCGAGGACGGTCTCCGCGTCCTGCGTGCCGCGCGCTTCGTGGCCACGTTGGAGCTCGCGCTCGATCCCGCCACCGAACAGGCCATCGCCCCCACCCTCGACACCTACCGCAAGGTCGCGGCCGAGCGCGTGCGCGACGAATGGCTCAAGACCATGAAGGCCCGACGGCCCTCCCTGGCCTTCGACGTCATGCGGCGCACGGGCATTCTGGCCGTCACCTGCCCGGAGCTGCTGGAAGGCGTGGAGATGGAGCAGAACAAGTGGCACGCCTACGACGTGTGGCGCCACGGCATGGAGTGCATGGATGCGTGCCTCCCGGGCCAGACCGATCCCGTCCTCCGCATCGCCGCGATGTTGCACGACGTGGGCAAGCCGCGCTCGCGCGCCTGGTCGGAAAAGACGCAAGATTGGACCTTTCACGACCACGACCGCATCGGCGCCGAGATCGCCGTCCCCATCGCCGAGCGGCTGCGCTTTTCCAGCGAGGAGCGCGAGCGCATCGTCGCCCTGGTGCGGTTTCACCTGTTTCACTATTCGGACGACTGGACCGACGCCGCCGTCCGACGCTGGATCCGTCGCGTGGGGGCGAACCGTCTGGGCGATCTCTATCGCCTGAACCAGGCCGACGTGCGCGCCAAGGGTCGCGACTTCGAGCCGGACCTTGCCGCGCTGAACGCGCTCGAGGCGCACGTATCGCGCGTGCTCGCGGAGGGAGCGGCCCTTTCGACGCGCGACCTCGAGGTGAACGGCCACGACCTGATGCGCGAGCTCGGCGTGAAGCCGGGGCGCATCATCGGCGAGCTCCTGGAGACCCTCCTCGACGCGGTCACGAGCGATCCAGCGCTGAACCGGCGCGAGCGTCTCATCGAGAAAGCGCGGGAGCTGCTTCTGGAAAAGGCGCGCTGAGCCCGGTCACACCGGACGGGCCACCATGGCGTTGAGGCGTGCGAGGAGATCCGGCATCTTGAAGGGCTTGGTCAGGTAATGGCGCGCGCCGGCGTTGATGCCGGCGACGATGTCGTACGGTCCGGTCTTGGCCGTGAGGTAGAGAATGGGGACGCGCTCCAGCCGCGGATCGGTCTTGATGCTCTTTCCCACGGCGAGGCCGTCGAGGCGAGGCATCATCACGTCGAGGACGATGGCGTCGGGCGTGGGGATCTGCGCGAGGAGGTCGAGCGCGGCCAACCCGTCGGACGCTGCATAGACGGTGAAGGTCGCCCCCAGCATCTTGGCGAGCATCACCCGGAGCTCATCCTCGTCTTCCACGACCAGGACGACGGGCGCGTTGGGCCCCGGTGACGCGACGGGGCGGATGGCCTTCAATGCGACGGGGGCGGCCGGGGTACCGGAGACGGGAGGCATCGATCGGTGCAACGGTTGGGGGGCCGAGGGACGTAAGGCGCGCCGGCATCTTCCCGACAATCCGCTGCGGTTCGAGTGTGTTAGCGTCGCCGACCGTGAGGCGCGTCGGCGTGGCAGCGGGGCTCGTCGCGTGGGCTTACGCCGGCGGAGCAAGCGCCCAGGTGGCCGCGCCCGCGCCGGAGACGCTCGCGGTCGGAGACTGGAAGCTGGAGCCCGTCGTCGAGGCGCGCGTTCGCGGGGAATACCGGCACGATCTCGACGGCGAAGACAAGGGCGTGCTCATCGAACGCGCGCGGCTCGGCGTCGACGTCACGCGCGGGTCGCTGGAAGGACGGGTGGTCCTGCAAGATGCGCGGGTGTGGGATCTCGGCGTCTCCAACGACGTGCTGACGGGACCCGCCCCGCTCGCCGCCACCGGGGTCTACGAGGCGTGGGGCGAGGCGCACACGGCTGGCGCGCACCCGAGCTTTCTGCGCATCGGCCGGCAGGAGGTCTCTTGGGGAGAGGGCCGCCTGCTCGGCGTGTCGGACTGGTCGCCGGCGGGACGCTCGCTCGACGCCGCGCGCGGTCGCACGACCCGCGGCAACTGGGCCTTCGAGGTCCTTGCCGCAGTGCTGGAGGATCCCGCCATGCCGCTGACGACCCCCTCGGGAACGGTCGTCTCCGCGGTGGCCCCCGCGTACGGAGAACTCTTCGGAGCGCGCGTCGAGTGGGCCGTCGATCCGCTGTTCGCCGTCGACGGGTACGCGCTGGCGCGCATCGCGCAGACCAACCCCCAGGCCTCCCTCGACGCCTCGGTTCGCGGGCAGACGTACACGCCCTCGTTGCGACTGCACGGGGACGGGGACGGCTGGACATGGGGTGCCGAGGGCGCCATCCAGTTCGGGCACGCCGACGGAGTCACGGCCATCGCCCAGCCGCTCGGGGTGCTCACTTACGGGGCGGCGCGCTCGGCGTGGGCAACGGCAGGTCACCTGGACTACGCGTTCGACCACGTGCTGCTTGCGCCCACGATTCGCCTTGGCGGCTCCTACGCCAGCGGCGACCACGGGGGGACCACGTTCCGCGGCTTCGATCCGCTGCTCCCCGACGCACACACCTGGTACGGCGCCATGGACCTCCTGACGTGGTCGAACGAGCTCGAGGCGAACGCGCGCATCGCGGTCGTGCCGTGGACCGACGCCGCCGCGGCCCTGGAGTACCGTTACGCGCGGCTGGCGCAGCCCGGAGGAGCCTGGACGACCGGGTACCTGGACCAGCTCATCGCCGTCCCCGGCAACACCAGGACCGATCTCGGCCACGAGATCGACGCGAGGCTGGCGTGGTCGCCGCTGGTGCCGGTGGAGCTGGGGGCCGGCTACTCGGTGCTCGTGCTCGGCGACGGAGCGAAGGCCGTCCTCGCGGGAAGCTCGCTGTCCGCGCCGAGCCTCTCGCACTATGCCTACCTCCAGGCGACGCTGCGCGTTCCGTGAGGCTGGGCGGAGCCGCTCCCCGCCGGAGCAGCGGAGGGTCCCTCAATTCACCCAGCGGCGGCGGGGTCCCACGTCGGCATGCACGAACCAGTCGGCGGCCGTCAGGTAGACGCCGACGCCGCCCTCCCAGTCGAGCTGCCGGATCTCCCGCTCGACGGCGCGTGGATCGAGCGCCACCTCGGCCCCCGGCGGGACGATGCGAAAGTCGCACGCACGGCCGAGGGAGTGCTGGCTGTGGGACGCCACATGATGGCCCTTCTTGCGCAGCATCTCGTTGAGTTTCCAGCTCCGGTAGCCGCTCACCACCTCGATGCGCGAGCCGGGGTGAGCTGCCGCCAGCGCGCGGAGCAGGCCGAGGAGGTGCGCGTCGAGCGGGTGCTGCTCGCCTGTCGAACGGTCGGCGAGGAGCGCGTCGAACGCGGTCTGCGTCGGCGACCGCGAATCGAGCACCACGCGCTCTCCGGTGTGGACCTGGTAGAGGGTGGCCAGCATCGGCTCGTCGTCGGAAGCATCGAGGGGGGGGCCCTTTTTTTCCGCCAGGTTGGCAGCGGCGTGCGGGACGCGCGCTTCCATCGTCGCCGGCTCGACGGCGATGGTGGCGCTCGAAGCGGACGCGAGGACGACCGCGAGGGCTTTGGCCGGCAGGGTCACCGGAGGAACGGTAGCAGAGCAGCCGAAGGCGGAAGGTCGGAGTGCCCCTTTTTGGGGTAGCCTCGCCGCTAGCGCATGGGTTCCGGTTCGGAAAATGCGACCGACGTGGAACTCCTCCGGCGTATCGCCGCAGGGGATGTGCTGGCGGTGGCCGACCTCTACGATCGGCATGCACGCACGCTGCTGGCGCTCTCGCTGCGCATCGTGCGCGAGCGCTCCGAGGCGGAGGATGTCGTGCATGACGCCTTCGTGGTGGTAGGAGAGCGCGCTGGACAGTACGTCCCGGAGCGTGGCGCAGTGGGGGCGTGGATGGTGACGCTCGTGCGCAACCTCAGCATCGATCGCACACGTCGTCGCGACCGGCGCGGCGCCATCGCGCGCGATGTGCTCGCCCACGAACCGGGGACCACCACGGCCGCAGCGCCTGCCGATCCGGAGACGCAGGCGTCCGGCGCCGGCGATCGCGATCGCGTCCGGCGGGCGCTGGCGGCCCTCCCCGAGGTGCAGCGCGCAACCCTGGAGACGGCCTTCTACGAAGGCCTCACCTACGCGGAGATCGCCGAGAGGGAAGGGGTACCCCTGGGCACCATCAAGTCGCGGGCCGCCCGCGCGCTGGCGGCCCTGCGGCAGGCGCTGGGGGAGGAGCGATGACCGTCCGCGACGAGGGCCCGTGGAAGCGCGGCGAGACGCCTGGTCCGACCCTTTACTTCCACGCGACCTCGCCGTCCGACCCGCGCGTCGTGGTCGGCCTGCTGCACGGGTACGGGGACCACGGCGCGCGGTACGCCCATGTGGCGGATGCATGGGCCGAGCGGGGCATCGCCACCATGGCGCTCGACATGAGGGGCCACGGCAAGGCCGAGGGAAGACGCGGGCACTGCGATCGCTTCCAGGAATTCCTCGACGACGCGGCCGAGCTGCGGCGCCTGGTGAGCCAGCGCGCGCCCGGCCTGCCCGCGGTCCTCTTCGGACACAGTCTCGGCGGCCTGGTGGCGACTTCCGTCGTCCTCGCGGGGCCGTCGCCGTGGCGCGCGCTGGCCCTCAGCGCTCCCTTCTTCTGGGTGGCCACCGCGGTGCCGCTCGCCAAGAGGCTCGCCGGCAAGGTCGCGACGCGAATCGCGCCCAGGCTGGCGATGTCCTCGGGCTTGCGCGGGAAGGACATGACCCACGATGCCGAGCGGGCGCGCGCTTACGACGACGACCCGCTCGTCTTCAAGACCGCGACCGCGCGCTGGTTCACCGAGACCGCAGCCGCGCAAGCTCGAGCCGTCGCAAACGCTCCGTCGCTTTCGTTGCCGCTCCTGGTGGTCGCCGGCCTGTCCGATCCGGTCGCGAGCGTCCCGCGGGCGCGCGCGTTCTTCGATGCTGCGGGGAGCTCCGACAAGACCTGGGACGGACGCGAGGGCCTCTTTCACGAGGTGCTGAACGAAGTCGAATGGCGGCCCATCGCGGACCGGTTCGCCGACTGGATTCTCGCCCACGCTTGAGGCGCGAGGTGCCCCGGGGCGGAGGCCTCACCCGCGGGCCGGACGCACCCGGACACGGCCCGTCCCGGCGCGAACGCGGGCCTGGCAAGCCAGTCGCCGGCAAGCTGGGTCGTCGGCGAAGGAGTCGAGAATGTCCAGCTCTTCGTCGAGCGGGGGCTCCAGCAGATCCGCCCCCTCCAGCACGTCGATCCGGCACGTTCCGCAGACGGCGCTTCGACACGAGAACGGCACCGGGGCGTGGTGTTCATCGCAGAGGTCCACCAGCGCGGCTCCCTCCGGGGCGTTCGCCTCGACGGTGGGTACGCCGCTCTCGGTCGACTCGAAGAGGACGAGAGTCATGACACCAAGGCTTTAGCGCTTCTCGAGCGCGATGGCATGCTCGGCTCGCGGGTCGGACTCGAAGGCGCGCGCCGTCGGCCCGTGGAAGTGCGGGCGCCTTTGCGACGCGCGTGCGAGCGCGGCAAACCCCGCACCGGGGGCCACCGCGGCGACGAGGGCGTCGGCGCGCAGAGCCTCTCCCTGGACGGCGGAGTCGGCGACGACGAGGGCCACGCGCGCCCCCTTGCGGCAGACGCGCGAGAGGGCCCGGAGCGACGCCGCGAGCTCGCGCGTCCAGGCGGTGCGGGCGCCTTCCACGTCGAGCTTCGCGTAACGCCGGCGCGCTCCCATCTCGCCGGCCGCAAAGGCGCGCGCGTCCAGGCCGAGCCAGCGCATTCGCAGCTCGTGATGCGCCAGGTAGTCGTAGGTGGCGACGTACGGCGGCGAGGTGACGACGGCGTCCACGGTGCTGGCGGCCACCGTGTGCAGGCGGGTGGCGTCGTCGAGCGCGACGCGGGCCGGCGGCGTGCCCGGAGGAACGAGCGGGGCGAAGTCGGAGAGGCGGCGCCCGAGTTCCTCCGTCTTGCGCGCGAAGAGGCGCGCCGGGAACCCCGCCGCGATTCGCCGGGGCGAGGCCGCGGCGGAGGTGTCGGAAGCGCGCCGACTGACCTTCACCAGGATGGCGCTGAGGACCAGCTCGAGCGCATCGCGCACGCCGGGGTCCGCTCGCGCGCCGATGCCCGCACGCAGCGAGTCCAGCTCGAGCAGCACGTGGGGATCGAAGGCCGCCACGTCGTCTGCAGGATACCGGTGCGTGGCCCCGGCGCGTCGCTTCCGACGCTCGTCGGCAAACGCGGCCACTTCGTGCGCGGCGGCGACGAGCTCTTCGCAGGAGGCGACGCCGGGCGTCGAAGCGCGTCGCAGCGTCGTCTTTAGCGTGGCGAGGCGCACGGCGATGGGATTGAGGTCGGTCCCTACCGCGCGTCGCCCGGCGATCATGGACTCGACCAGCACGGTGCCCGAGCCGCAGAAGGGATCGAGCACCGTGGCGCCCTCACCGGAGAGCGCGCGGACCAGACCGGCCGCGGTGGCCGGGTGCATGCGCGCCGGGTAGGTGTGAAAACCGTGCACGTGGACGCGATCGGGGTCGTCGAGGTCGGCTCCCGGTTCCGGGTCGGCGGGGGCCACGTCGAGCGCGGCGGCCAGGGCGGCGGCTACGTCGCGGTTCCCGGCGGTCTCGACCTCGCCACCGACGTGCGTGAGCGAGCGCCGTCGCGTCAATTGGCGCAAGACAATAGCATGTCACAGTGGCCGGACGGACGTCATCGCGCACGCAGGGTCTCGCCGGTCGCCTCCGCGCCGGGCTGCTCCGCGCCCGCCGCTCCTTCGCTCGGAGGGGCGTCGACGCGGTAGGTGAGCTCCGCGTCGTCGCGTACGTCGACGCGGGCCCCTCCGTGCGCCGAAAGGCGGGCGAGCAGCCTCTCGGCGTGGTCCAGGTCCGTGCTCATGATGCGCGCCAGATCCGGTGCGGTGGTTTCTTCGCGCCGCGCCGCCAGCACCTCGCCGGCCACGCGCTCCCAGGCCTCTGCGAGGGCCTCACGCGCCTCGCCTCTTCGACGACGCGAGCGCCGCAGGCTCGCCCAGGCCAACGACGCCGCCACGACGGCGACGGTCCCGAGGAGAACCGCCGCCAGGTGCGAGGCGAGCCACACCAGCAGCGTCACGCCGGCGGCCATGGCCGCGATGGAGCCGAGCACGAACGACGCCGCCAGCCATCCCAGCGCCATGGCCCGTGCCCGATGCGAGCGCACCAGGCTCGGGAGCTCCCCGTTCGACCGGACCAGGTCCCCCGCGGCGGGGACCACCGGCCCGCCGCATACCGAGCAGCGCCAGCGCAAGGCCGCGCTCGGCTCGATGCGCGCCAGGGCGCCGCAGTGCAGGCACGGGCTCACGGGTGGATGATGGAGGTTCCGGGCGGCGGCGTGTACTTGAAGAGCTCCGGGGGAGCCGGCACGTTCACTCGCGGCGCCTCGAAGTCGAAGCGGTTCCGGTTGCCCTGGCCGTCGATGATCATCACCCGACGGACCTGAGACGTGGCGGAGTCCACGTAAAAAAGCACCTTGGAGTACGAGGGGGTGGCCTGTTTGGGGGTGCCGACGAGGACGATGCCGCCGGGAAACTTCATCTGGTCCCCGGGAAAGACCTCGAAGGTGAACGAGTCGCCGAGCTTGCCCGTTCCGGTGAGAAAGGAGAGCGCTGCGGGGTACTGCGACTTCTCGATGGGCTGCTCGTACATCTGTTTGTTGCTCGCTTCGTAGACCTTGATGACGGTGCCATCGGAGACCACCCGGTTGCCGGTGGACTGCGGGTCGTCGTACGTCCAGTGCATCTTGCCGGGCTTGGCGAAGGTCACGTGGCCGTGGGAGCTCTTCTCCTGGTTATAGGCCTTGACCCAGAACTTCTGGCTGAAGTCGCTGGTGAAGGTCTGGGACTGGTCGTAGACCTGCTGCACGCAGGCGACGGCCTGGTCGGCGGTCGGCGTGGCCGGCAGGCATCCGGAGGCAGCGTGGGGAAGAGGCATCGGCGGGTCGGCAGCCAGCGCCGCCGTGGCGACGGAGCCCGCGCAGGCAGCAGCGAGGAAAAGGGCAGACAGGAGCTTCATCGGGGGCTCTCGGGTTCGAGCGAAATCCATGCCAGAGCTCATTGCGAACCTGGCGTAAAGGCTTCGAGGGTCGACAAGGTCTCAACGGTGGGACACCGGCTTCATTCCCGTCGCAGCCACGACCCGCATCGGCGCGTGCTGCAAGTGCGTGACGGCCAGCGCCAGCGCGTCGGCCGCGTCGGTGGGGGGCGCGGTGGACAGCCCGAGGACGACGCGGATCATCTGGGCGACCTGAGCCTTGTCGGCGCGGCCGCTTCCGACGACGGCGAGCTTCACGCGCGCCGGCGGGTACTCGAAGACTTCGAGCCCCGAGCGGGCGCACACCAGCAGCGCGACCCCGCGCGCATGGCCGAGCTTGGCTGCTGCCTGAGGATCCTTGGCAAAAAAGATGGCCTCCACGCTGGCCACCTTCGGCTCATGGGCGCGGAGGACCTCGACCAGCTCGCGCTCGATGGTGACGAGCCGCACGGCGATGGGCGCCGTCTCGTCCGTCCGCACCACCCCGTGCGCGTGGTGAAGCATCCGCGTGCCACGCCGCTCCACGATGCCCCAGCCGAACTTACGCGTGCCCGGATCCAGTCCGAGCACGACGTTTCGTGGCGCCACCGCTCCCTCCGGCGTGCGGGGGACCACCATGGCAGACTCAGCTTGCGCTCTCGAGTGCCGCCAGCTCCTCGTCGGAGATGTCGAAATCGGCGTACACGTTCTGCACGTCGTCGTGGTCGTCGAGCGCCTCGGCGAGGTTCAGGGCCACCTGCGCGTCGCGTCCGGCGAGGGCCTTCTTGATCTTGGGCACCGAGGCGAGGGAGCTCGACTTGACCTTGATGTGCGCCCTTTCCAGGGCGTCGAGTACTCCACCGAGTCCATCGGGAGGAGTGGTGAGCTGCCATTCCTCGCCGGCGTCGGTGTAGTCCTCGGCCCCGGCGCCGACGGCCAGCTCCATCAGCTGATCCTCGGTCACCTCTTTCCCGAGGGTGACCAGACCTTTTCGCTCGAAGGCCCAGCCGGCCGTGCCCGCCGCGCCGAGGATGCCGTTGTTCTTCTCGAAGATTTTGCGGATCTCCGCGACCGTGCGATTGCGGTTGTCGGTCATCGACTCGACGAGAAAGAGCGTGCCGCCGGGGCCCGTCCCCTCGTAGGTGATCTCGTCGTACGACGTCCCTTCGAGCTCGCCGGTCCCGCGCTGCGTGGCGCGCTTGATCGTTTCGCCGGGCATGGCCTGGCCCTTGGCGTCGGAGATGGCTTTGCGCAGGCGGGGGTTGCCGCCCGGGTCACCGCCGCCCATGCGCGCGGCGACGGTGATCTCTTTGATAAGCTTCGTGAAGAGCTTCCCCCGCTTTGCGTCGAGGGCGCCCTTCTTGTGCTTGATGGTGGCCCACTTCGAATGGCCGCTCATGAGGGGGGCCGAAAGCTAGCATGTTCAGCGGCGATCCGCCGTCTTTCGGGCTGCTCGGGCGCGCACCCTCCCGTGAAGACCACGCACC
>Ga0302326_10011028_pt1 | contig 19511 bp, 25 predicted proteins | sample Palsa_T0_3_FD_202264 | JGI IMG/M metagenome (GOLD analysis project Ga0302326, IMG submission 202264) | Peat permafrost microbial communities from Stordalen Mire near Abisko, Sweden - Palsa_T0_3 | ecosystem: Environmental > Terrestrial > Soil > Palsa > Peat permafrost | place: Sweden: Abisko...
CGCCCTCCGAACAGTCAACGAGGTCCACCGCGAATGCGGCGTGCGGGTGGTGGGTGCGGCGCCGAGCGGTCGGGCCGCCGACGAGCTCCAGGCGGCGACCGGGATCCCGAGCAGCACCTTGCACCGTCTTCTGCTTGACGTTCAACGCGACGACGGCCTGCCGCATCGCTGCGTCCTGGTTGTCGACGAGGCGGGGATGGCCGAGACATGCGTTCTCGCTCCTCTGCTTCGCGAGGTCGAACGCGTCGAAGGGAAGGTGATCCTGGTCGGTGACCCCTGCCAGCTGCCGTCGGTCGGCGCCGGTGGCCTCTACCCGGCCCTCTGTGAGACGGTCGGCGCGCTGGAGCTGACGGAGAACCGACGCCAACACGACCTCTCCGAGCGGCAGGCGCTCGCCCACCTCCGCGGCGGCGACGCCGAGCCCTACCTCGCCCAGGCGGCCAAGCGCCGCCGTCTCCTGGTCGGGGACGACACGACGGTCGCGAAGCAGCGGCTGCTCGAGGACTGGTGGCGGTCCGCCACCCTGGATCCGGCCGGGTCGGTGATGATCGCCTACCGTCGCGCCGACATCCGCGAGCTGAACGAGGCCGCGCAGACGCTGATGCAGCGAGCCGGCCGGCTCGGGCTCGACGCTCTGACGCTTGGCGAACGCGAGTTCCGGGTCGGTGACCGCGTCCTCTGCCGACGAAACGACCCCAGGCTCGGCCTCCGAAACGGCACCCGTGCCACGATCGCCGCCCTCGACCAGGCCACGCTCACGCTGCGCACCGACCATGGAGCGCTCCGCCGCGCACCGGTCGAGTACGCCATGCGGCATCTCGACCACGGCTACGCGCTCACCGGCCACGCCGCCCAGGGCGCAACCGTCGAACGAGCCTTCTGTCCTGCTCGAAGACCGCGGTTCACTGCAGGAATGGGGTTACGTCGCCTGCTCCCGCGCCCGCACAGAGACCCGCCTCTACCTCGCGGCCCCGCCGGCCGACCCGGATCTGCCCCGCCGCGCGAATCAGGCCGGTGCTGTGCCCGAGCGGGTCAGCCAAGCCCTCACCGCCTCGGCCGCCGAGCCACTCGCGACCAACCACGCCGACACGGTCGACCGGGCAACCGCGCGCGTCCTTTCCACCCGGCAGCGCCAACTCGAGCAACAACTAGCGCGAGCCGAACAGCGGCTCGCCGACGCCCAAGCCGAGCTCGACCGACTCGGCTGGCGCGGCCGTCGCAAGCACGGCGCCGACCTGCGCGCCGAGATCGGCCTCCAGCGCGCCGCGCTTCAGCTCGCAAACGGGAAGCTCGCCGAGCCCCCGCCAAGAGCACAACAGGCCGCCGCCGAGCTTACGCGCGGACGCGCGCAAGAGCTCGAGCGAACGAGCGAGGCAAACGCACGAGCCCGTCACCGCCCGCTCGAGCACAAGCGCGGCCTCAGGCTCGAGCTGTAGGCGAGCATCTGTCAGCTGGCGCTCGTAGGGTGGGAAGCGTGCCGAGGATCAGCTTCTTCTACGGGATCACGATCTGGATGTACTGGAACGAGGGCATACACGCCCGGCCGCACTTCCACGCCCGCTACGCCGAGCAAGCCGCCTCGATCGACTTCAGCGGCGAGCTGATCGCCGGCTCCCTCCCCCCTCGCGCTCTTGCGCTTGTGGCTGAATGGGCCTTCCTCCACCACGACGAGCTCGCCGCCAACTGGGAACGAGCGAGACAAGACCAACACCTCGACCCGATCGACCCGCTGCCCTAACATGAACGCGATGGAGCCACTCGTCGACATCACCGTGGTCGAGCTGATCGGCCCCTACCAGCTCCGGCTGACCTTCGCAGACGGCACGGTCGGCGACGTCGACTTCAACGGACGCCAGTGGCGAGGCGTGTTCCAGCCCCTCAGCGACCCCAACTACTTCGCGCGCGTCGAAGTCGACCCCGAAGCCGGCACCATCACCTGGCCCAACGGCCTCGACATGGCCCCAGAACCCCTCTACAGCGAGGCTCACCGCCACCTCATTGAACCAGCTCGGACGTAAGCAGGCTCGCGTGCCGTGCGTGCTTCCGTCGCGCTTGCGATCTCGCTGCTGATTGGGACCGCGGTCGGCGCCACGCCGCGGGTCGCCCTCGCGCTCGGTCGCGAGAACGTCTCCGCACTCCGAGCTTGGCGTGGTTCGCGGGTCTTTGTTGGCGGTGGCGTTGTGGTCATTGGGGTGGTGTGGTGGTTTGGGTGGGGAGGAGGGTGCAGATTTCGGAGGCCATGGCGACGTTGAGGCCTGCGGCGGGGTGGGTTTGGGCGTGGATGGTGCGGAGTCGGTCGATGCTGACGCGGGTGTAGCGTTGGGTTGTTTCGAGGCGGGTGTGGCCGAGCATTTCGGCGACGTAGCGGATGTCGGCGCCGCCTTCGAGCATGAGGGTGGCGACGGTGTGGCGGAGGAGGTGGCAGCTGCCGTTTTTTTCGATTCCGGCTTGGTGGAGGTAGCGTCGGATTCTGCGGGAGAGCCAGTCGGGGCAGAGGGGTGTGCCGGCTGAGGAGAGGAAGAGCCGATCGGGGTGTTGGCTGGTGAGGAATTGGGGGCGGGTTAGTCTGGTGTAGAGGCGGAGCCAGAAGAGGGCGCGTTCGCCGATGGGGACGTAGCGGTCTTTGGCGCCTTTGCCGGAGCGGACGAAGACGGTGCCGCGGTCGTAGTCGACTTCGGTGGTTGTGAGGCTGATGAGTTCAGCCCGGCGCAGGCCCGTCGAGTAGAAGACCTCGAGTGCTGCTCGGTCCCGCAGTCCGAGTGGGCGAGAGATGTCGGGCGCGGCGAGCAGCAGGGTTCATCTCGCTGGCGCTGAGGGTGGCTTCTGGCAGCCGCCGGTCGGGTTTGGGCATGAGGAGGTCACTGGCGGGGTTGACGGCGAGCCTGCCTGACCGGCGCAGCCAGGTGAAAAAGTGCGCGACCGGGACAAGGCGCTGGGCCTGCGTCGCGAACGAAAGGGGCTGCCCGTCGCGCTTGCGATGCTCGAAGAGCTGGTGCTGGTACGCCTGCAGCAGCTCGAACGCGACAGCCTCGGCCTGGTCGACGCCGTGTTGGTGGCAGAAGCTAGTGAAGTATTCGAGGTAGCGCACCCGTCCCGCGATGGTCGTATCGGCGTAGTTATGGACGCGGAGCCACAAGAGGTACTCCTGGGCCTCGGTCTCGATTGGTGTCATGGTCATGCTCCCTTCCCAGACGGCCGCTACGAGGGATGAGAACGCCACGGAACACCCGTGGCGCCCGGCCGCCTTCAGCACGAAGGAAAACGCCTCCACCCGACCCGCACAGCATCGATCGCAGCGAGGCTGGCTCACCCGAACGCAGTAGGGCGCTACTACGACCCCCAAACAGGCCAGTTCCTCACCGTCGACCCCGACATCGACCAAACCGGACAGGCCTACGCATACGTTGGTGGCGATCCTGTCAACTCCGCGGACCCGTCCGGAAAGGACGATCCAGGCGAGGATTTTGCGCCCGACGGTGATTCGGGTGGCGTGAGTCAAGGCGGTGGGTGGGAAGGGCCCGGGAACATCTCGGCCGGCTCGGAAGCGTCGACGGATTCGCCGTCCGATGCATCGAACGGATCCACTCAGGGGGGAGAGACCTCCGCGACTCGCCTTGGACGGCTTGCCCATAGCCTGATCCAGGCCGATCTAGGCGCCGACTGGGAGTCTGAGTACTATCTCGGATCAGCGGGTCGCGCGGATTCCGTGAACATCGCAGACCGTGAAGTTTGTGGAGATCAAGCCAAACAACGTCCGTGCTATTCGAGCGGGACTTCGCCAGCTAGCCCGCTATGGTGAAGCACTTGACCGGCTGCTGCCAGGGAAGACCCCATTCACGCAAACACTGCTAGTGTACTCGAGAGCAGGGATTAAAATCTACATTGGCAAATGGTAGAAAGTGGCAAATGGTAGAAACATAGTGCAAATGACAATTGACCGATTCTGGAAGGAACACTCCGGGTTAAAGAGATCGGGATCGTGGTATGTCGTATACGAAGACGTGATGATTGTCTCTAATCTCCAGAAATCACAATTTGGGGCGAAGTATTACTTTAACCTCGGTATTTGGCTTGTAACAGTCGGTGGAGCCAACAAATATCCCAGACAGACTGACTGTCATATCTGGGGACGATTTGGTCAATTCATCTCGGCAGATCGGGCGGCGATACAAACCTTGCTCGATCTGGAGAACGGAATGGCAGATGACGCACGCGAGCGCGATCTCTGGCGTCTGCTAACCGAAGACCTCCTACCGATCGTAAAGAGGGCCGATTCTCTGCCGCATGTGCTCGAAATGTTCAGAGATGGTTGCTTCGCTCAGGCCCTAATGACTCCCGAGGCGCGAGAGCTAGCCCGAGTGCAAGCGCCATTCCATGAGGGCGATCTTGGCTAGGCCGCTGTCCTATATCGACAGTGCAATAAACGCTGATATACCTGCGAAATGGAGTGCCAGACAGGCAGATAATGTCATCGAGCTTGAACCCCCAAGCGGTGACGCGGCCGTTCATATCTCTGTCCTTCGGCGTCGTACTGAGAAGAAGCCCAAGGCGGGTCAAGCGTTGGCGCTCGTTCGATCCTTTGTGATGTGGAACGAGGCTGAATCGGCGAATCCGCCGACAGAGGTATGGGAAGGCAGCGAGCTCGTCGCAAAAGGTTCTTGCGGTGAGCCGGGGAGCAGAAGGCGATGGGACATCGCCGTCCGGATGGGTCATCGTCGGCTACTGATCTTTTCGTATACGGATGACGGATCAGAAGATCTTGCCCGGCGGGAAGCAGAAATCCTGTTTTCCAGCATCGAGCTCGATCAAGATGCCCGTTGACTCAGCCGTCACCCAGTTGTCTAACGCTGCCACTCGACGATCACTCGGATACCATCGGAGAACACTTAACTGAGATATAAGAGCTGCCTTTGTCGAAGCTAGCGATGCCGTTTGTACGGACGACCATCGACGAGTGGGACAGGCACTGAACGCAAGCCGAGCGACGCTTGTTCGCGGTGAGATTCCGCCGTCCGCTGCCACGGCGCTAAAGCGGTTGATGTGGTCGTCGCGCGTGAGGCAATTGCGACCCCTAGGCGTTGCAGTGCCCCCTCTCGCGCGTCGCGAGGAACGCGATCGCGCAGCCAAAAACGAGCGAGCCAGACATCAGCGGGAAGTACGTCGCCCGCGTAGCGAGAGCGGGTACGACCTGCCGCTTGACTCGACGGAGGCTGGATCGTAGTAGCCGCCGACGCTTCGATTGCCGAATGGGGCGCAATTCGGGTTGCGGTTAGTCGGGCTGGTTGGACGGCGACCTGGGGCGCGGGTAGGAGCTCAGGTAGCGGTCGACGGCCTCGCGGGCGAGATCGCTGATCGTGCGTCCTTCCTTGCTAGCTCGCCGCTTCGTCGCCTGGTAGAGCTCCGGGGTCGCGCGGAAGCTCACGCGCGGTGAGGTGCCGGCTGCTCCGAGCGATGGCCTTCCGACTCGGCGCCGTCTGGCGCTGGAAAGGTCGTAGCCGCGTTCTGCCTCTGCCGCGAGGGCGGCGGCGGTCGCACCGTCGATCTCGATTCCTGACGAGGTCTTGAGCCTCGCCCGCCCCGCCGCCTCCCGTCTGTAGGGAGTTGCGCCGTGCGGAGGTCAGTTGCGGTATGCGCGGCCGCGCGGAAGGATGCGCAGGATCAGGACGGTCCGGCTCTCTCGATCGCGGTTGAAGCGCACGCGCCAGTCACCAACACGCAGACGCCATTGCGGCGGCTCGATGCCTGCCAGGCGTTTGACGTCGCCGACCGGCGGGTCGCTCTTGAGACCGTCGATCGCTGCCAGCACCCGTTCGCGCACAGGCTTGTCGAGGCGGTTGACGTCCCGGGCTGCGGGGCGCGTGACCTCTACGCGCCAGCCCTGGCCTGTGCTCACCGAAGCTCGGCGCGGAGCTCGTCGAGGCTGATCGTCTCGCCGCGGGCTGCCGCCTCGAGCGCCTCCTGAACAGCGACCTCTTCCTCAGGCGTGGTCGGCTCGTCGTCCAGTGGGGCGTTGTCGAGTAGCACGGTCAGCGGATCAGCCCGCTGGTCGAGCTGCCGCAGCGTGTCTGCGGCTTCTTGTTCAGTGAGCATCTCGATCCGCTCACGCAGTCGTTCCTTGGCTGTCATGGGCGATTAACGGTAGCGCGGCGGCGGCCAAGCCGAAGCCAGCTGGTGCGGCCAGCGCGGCTGAAGAGCTTCCTCACCCAAGTCGGGCGTAACGGGGTAGGGCGCTACTACGACCCCTCTACGGGCCAGTTCCTCACCGTCGACCCCCTCGTCGATCAGACAGGCGCGCCCTATGCGTATGCGGCCGGCAACCCCGTCAGCGTCGACGATCCAAGCGGAACCGCCACCTGTTTGCCGCTTTGCGGAGCATCATCCGGTCTGTTGATCAACACGGGAGGCGCAGGCTTCGAGACGTCAAACACTCTCATCAACACGGGGAGCTCCGAGTTTCAGACGCCCGATACGCTGATCAACACGGGGAGCTCGGGCTTTCAGACACCGGGAGCCCTGATCAACACGGGAAGCGCGGGCTTCGAGACGCCAACGATCCTCATCAACACCGGGAACGGTGGCGTGACGCGCCCGACTACGCTTCACAATAAGCCAGGAGCACAGAACCCGTCCCTTCAAGACATCATCGATGAGCTTTACCGGCCGGGGGCGAAGGTGGGCTCGGGGAGTACAGCAGACGCCATCCGACACGAACTTCAGACAGGAGAATTGCTCTCGCCTGCGGGGCATGCTCTTAAAGGCCAGGAGAGGCTGCGACAGCTCGAGAAGCTCCTGGCAACCGATGAGTTGAACGAGGTGGACCGGGAGACCGCGAAGGACCTCGCCGGTGACCTTCGTGATGCGCTTGCGACAGAGAAAAAGTCGGACTGAGGAGTGCTCTGATGACCGTCGATACTTTCGAATCGGACCTTCTCGATGCCTTCCCTGAGCTCGGCCCGAAGGTGAGCGAGTTGAACGCTTGGTGGGACGGAGAGAGGCCCGGGATCCACATTCTGGTGGGAGACGTGTTGACGAAGCATCTACTGACCTTGCTGAGGGACCGTGATGTTGCCGGCTTGCAGCGGGTCTTCGCACTCACCGAAGAAATGGCGCGCAGCGAGGACAAGGAGCTTGAGAACGCGCTCGCGGTCAGCCTGCTCGAACGGCTCGGTGATTCGAGAGCCGACCTCGAATACGCCCGCGAATTCATGGGGCCAGATACGCTCGCACTTTCCCACGCCACCGAGAAGTCGTGGGGCAGGGAATAGATCACTTCGACCCGGCTCGATCTGGCGATACGCGTAGGAATGGATCGAGGTTCGCCCCAGCGTCCGGTCGTGAACAGACTGAGGACTGCTCAAACGCACCCGCCCGCTCGCACTGGTCGATGGTGTCAGCGGGGCAGCGTGATTGTGTCCGTCCGCTGGGCGTCCGACAGTCGGGATGTCGCTCCGCTTCCGTGGCTGGTGGGACATTCTTGTCTGGGCTGGACTTACAGAGGAAGGTCGTAGTAGCCGCCTACTGAGGTCAGGGAAGAAGCGTGAAAGCTGCGGTGTGGGATGGCCGCACAACGGTGAAGTGGCGGTGGTCAAGACTGAGCAGGGTTGTTGCCCTGAGCCGTTCGGCTATCGCGACGACGGAGGCGTCGACTGCGCCGAGTGGGAGATCGGCGTAGGTCGAGACGAGCTCGGCCATGCGTGCGAGGTCGTCGGGCACGAGCTGTTCGATCGTCAGTACCGAGGTCAAGAGGGACGCGATGAAGCCGGCTTCCGCAGCTGGGCCGAGGTGGCGCTCGATCAAGAACGACGTCTCAACGACGACGCTTACCGGCAGGACGAGCCGGTCCGGAGGATGTTCAAACAGCTTGGAACAGGCGCTGTGGTGGACGTCGCTGGCGTCAGCAGCCGCGTAGAGCGGCCCCGTGTCGACGACGATCATGCACCGAAGTCAGCGCGGAGAATCTCCTCGGCTCGCTCCGAAATATCGCTTCGTCCGCTGCGACCGAGCCCGATGAAGCGCGGCCGGCGGCCATCCGTTGGCGTGGCGCCCGGACCGAGGAAGGTTCGTACCGCCTGGGAAGCGAGCTGCTCAGGGGTGGTCTGCTCCTCCCGCGCACGCTCAGAGAGATGCTCGGCAACATCGTCGGACACGATCACGCGTAGCTCAACCATGCCGGAAGCGTAGCCCGCGGAGCCGACCGCCCGAGAGAGCCCTCGATGCTTCCGGCCAGTACCGAGTCGGGCGCTACCACGACTCCTCGTGTGTCTTGACGCTGTGATGCAAGGTCCGGTTTCTCGTTGTAGGTGACTCGGACGTGCGGCTTCTCGAGCATACGGACTCCGCGGCCTGGACGGTCTCGCGTTTCTTGAGCCTGAGTATCGAAGCGGGTGTTCGTGTGTCGTTCCCGCGTGGTTTAGTTGTCAGTCGGCCTCCCGAGGCCGGCCTCCCTGGCGATGATGATGGCGTGTGTGCGGTCCTCGACCTTGAGCTTGGTGAAGATCGTCGAGAGATGATTTGCGACGGTTTTCGTGCTGATTCCGAGTGCCTGGGCGATGGTGTGGTTGCGCGAACCTTCGGCGAGCAGAGCCAGGATTTCGTGTTCGCGGCGCGTCAACTGAGGTAGTTTTGTGGGCGCAGGGGGGCTGGTGCGAGACTCGTTGAGCTGGTGCAGCACCTGGTCGGCGATTGCTGACGAGAAGAGTGCGCCGCCGGCGGCGACGGTCTCGATGGCTCGGATGATCTCTTTTTGGCTCGCACCTTTGAGCAGATAGCCGCGTGCGCCGGCGCGTAGGGCGTCGTCGATGGACTCGTTGTCCTCGGACATCGTCAGCACGAGCACCTTGCACTCCGGGCAGCGCCAGCTGATCTCTTCGGTGGCGTCGATCCCCGAGCCGTCGGGCATGTTCAGGTCCATGAGGACGACGTCTGGACGATGTGAGAGGGCCTGGTTGACGGCGTCGTGTCCGTTCGAGGCTTGGGCGACGACGGACATTCCTTCCACTGTGTCGATCAGGTTGGTCAATCCCTCTCGAACGATGGGGTGGTCGTCAACGATCAAGATGGTCGTCAACGACTCGTATCCTCGTTCCCCAACGGGAGCTCGACTCGGACGCGGCCACCGTCCGGCGTCGGCCCGGCGGTGAATGAGCCGCCACATTGGGTCGCGCGTCTCTTCATGCTGGCCATCCCGAACCCTTCGGGCCAGGCATTGGACGATGAAGAGCCGTTGTCTGTGACCTCGAGGCACAGCACGTCCTCGGCGTGAGCGACCAGGCGCACGTGGGAAGCGTTTGAGTGCCGCGCTACGTTGGTGAGCGCTTCGGTCGTGATCCGGTATGCGGCGGTCGCGACCCTGTCGGCCAGGTGCGGCAAGGATGGGGGAAGGTCGACCGTTACGACCAGCGGATGCCCGTCGAGCCGGCTCGTGAATCTCTGCGCCTCGTAGGTGAGGGATTCCAGCAGCCCATAGCGGTCGAGGGTGGGGGGCCGAAGTCCATGGGCGATTCGCCGAACGTCGTCGATTGCCGTACGTGACTCACCGGCAATCTGGTCTAGCAGTTGCTTGGCGCGGATAGGATCTTGGCCGACCAGGTTGCCAGCCGCGTCGGCCTTGAGGGCGACACCTGTCAGGATCGGCCCGAGACCGTCGTGCAGATCGCGGTGGAGGCGACGCCGCTCGTTACTTCGGGTTGCGATCAGCTGTTGGCGGGAGGCTCGAAGTTGAGCGGCCAGCTGTACAGAGTGTACGGCCGTGGCCAGAGGTCCGGCGACGATGCGTAACGCTTCTAGGTCGTTGGCATCGAGATGGTGTTGCCCGCGTCGAGGCCACGCGAGGAGCTCGCCGAGGAGCTGACCACGATAGCGCAGCGGAAACCTCTCTGCGTCGGATCCAGGGCCACTCGAGCCGATCGTGTTGCCATCGACGACGACGGCCGCGTGAGGGAGCCGCAGCGACTGACACACCGCAGCCAGGGCGCCAATCAGTTCATCGTCGACGGAGCCCTCCAGGGTTGCTGCCAACGTTGTGAGGGCTCCCGTCGGGTTGCGGCGGGTGCCGAACATGAGCTGGTCGACGGACCTTTGGATCAGCGCGCGCAGGGGAGCAAAGATCACGGCCACCAGCGCCGCCGCCGCGAGCGATCCGCCGAACTCTGCTCGATTGCCGATGGCTGCGCGCGACAATACGACGATCGCGAGGTAGAGCCCGACCAGACCAGCCGAGAGGGTCAGGTAGACGAGGGTCCGGTTAGCGACGATGTCGAGATCGAAAAGCCGGTGGCGAAACAATGCGACGCTGCATGCGACCGGAAATAGGGGCACCCCGATCAGCATTGACGTCGCCCAGTAGTTCGATACTCCCCAACCGGTTGGAAGAAAGAGCGCGACAGCGATGATCGACCCGGTCACCAGCCAGGTCAGCTGCGCGCGTATACGCCCGGTCGCATGACGCCAGCGACGGGCGAGCGCGATCACGGAGACAACGAAAATGGTGAGAATGCCCAGGTTGGTGACGTCCTCGAGTCGCGATACGAGGTGGTGTAGCGAGCCGTGGGTGGCGACGAGCGGGTCGGGGGACAGCAGCGCCCAGGTGACGACCCAGACCGTACCGTCGGCCATGGCGAGCGCCACAAGCCATCGCCACTTGGGTGAGGCGAGACGACCGTCGGGGAAGAGCAGGAGGATGAGCGGAAAGCAGATCGCGACCGCCGGTGTCCAGGTGTCGAACGCCACGAAGACGAGCCAGGACGACACATGCCCGTCAGCACCGGCAATCGTCTGCGCGTTCAGGGAGGCAATCCCGTACGCCGAGATCGCGTAGAAGCCGGCGAAGGCCGAAAAGAGCCATCCGATGAGCAGAGTGGGACGTCGATGGACGACGAGTGCTCCGAAAGGCGCGAAGGTGGCTGCGAGCCACGCATTGGTCACTCCGTAGGACAGCAGTAGCGATCGCCACGGCAGTCCGGTCTCGGCCAGCCTGTACAGAGCGACCCCGACAAAGCCCTCGGGCACCGCCAGGATTGCAAACGAGACCGCACCGTACCGCCATCGAAGACGCTGGGGTTTGTTGCCCGGCTCAAGTCCGGACGCGCTGATCGACCGCTCTTCCACTGGATGGATGCTATGCCACCAGTGATCCTCTTGTCATGGGCCAAAGTTCCCATCGAGCCGGGAGAATCTCCCGATCTTCGCGGGAAGAATGACTCTTCCGTTGGAAGGCCGACGTTGGCAAGATGACACTGAGAACCCGTGGGCGACAGAAGCTCACCTCGACATGCAAAGGAGCAGAAATGACTAGCCGGAAACTCAGCGCTTCCATCGTCATCGTCGGAGCTTTGATGCTACTGGTGGCCAGTAGTGCACCGATAGCCGGCGCGGCCGGCGCCGCGAAGCGTTTGGCCTTCTACCAAAAAAACTCGGGCTTCGTCTACACGTCGCCCAGTGGCGCAGTCACTACCGACCCGCAGTCAGTAGCGCCGGCGCCCGATAGCCGGATCGAGTTCAGCGACATGGACTATTCGGGCTCGATGAACCGCCATACAGCAACATGGACAGCAAGCGATCACTTCGTCTGCGTCTTCGGCGCAACCGGTATGCCCACGTGCAACGGGCAGCTCGCCATCGGCAATTCGATGCTCATCGTCGAAGGAACCGGCGGTCAAGGAGGCTTCGCTATCCCGATCGTCAGCGGGACTGGCGCATTCCTCGGCTACCGCGGATCGCTCAAAATCTCAGACATCCGCAATACGCTCGACGCAAATATCGAGGTGCTGATATCCAAGTCGTAGCCCGGAACCACAAACTCTCAGTTATGCGAACAACACATGACCAACGTGGGGAAGCATAAGGCCTTGATTGGCGTCTCGAGCGATTTGCGTGCTGACATTGTCAAGAACGAGACCATCAACCAAGACCCTACATCGTCGGCATCGCCAATCGAGGCACGATGTCGCCCTCCGCCAAAGCCCACTACGGTGGTCGTAGTAGCCGCCGACTACGGTGACCACCGAAACGCGCCAGCGTCGACCCGCGGCTCTGTAGCGCCACCGCGCCGTGCCGTCGGGCAAAGCTTCAGCAAGGCCGATGGCCCCTATGAACGGGCTTGACCGGCGCGAGCGCCTGGCGTCGTCGTCCGGTCATGATTGTCGCGGCAGTCAGCCGTTCAGCCGCCGGTGCGCAATCTGGTAGACGCTCAAGGCGTGCGCCTCTCGCGGCTGATGGCGAACCCCGAAGGCGATCACGCGGAGCCCGATCGGGCGCATCGGGTGGCTGACCGCGATCATCACCGCGCCGAAGCGCCCGCCCGGCCAGGGAACGTTACGTCTTGAGGCAACCAGCCAGCCTCGTCCCATCGGTCCCCTCCGCCTCACATGCCATCAGTCGCTCTCGAGGCAGGCCGCCCTGCCGATCGATCTCGTGTCCCAACGCAGCCAGCGCTTCAACACCGCCCCTGGCCAGCCGGGCCAAATCCTCAGCCAAGGCGAGCTCATCGAAGGCAACCGGAAAGACCGGCCCCTTCGTGCTCATGCCCGTGCTCAGCCCTCGCCGTCGTGGGGCAGATCAGCGAAGTGGACGTCGAAGTCCTCGCCGCTCAGCTGATACTCGCCGTGGCGAGCGAGGATGGACCGGACGGAGGTGTCCTCCTCCACGTCGTCGACCAGGATGATTCGCGCCCGCTCCACCTGCGCCTCGCTGAGGGCCTCCACCCTGCGATGCAACTCCTGACGCGTCGCCATACGAACAACTCTAGCGGGGCCCCAAGGTCGTTCAGAGCTGGGCGGGTCACGCCCGCGGCCCCGTCTCACGGCCGTCCCACTCTGGGCGACGGAGTCGGGCGGTTGCGGTAGGGACTGCCGTTGCCGGCAGCCCCCCGCGCAGATCCCGTTATGTGGATGTCCACATAACCGCATGTATGTCGAGTCGATGATTATGTTGAGTGTGCGGCCGCCGGCCCGGGTTTGCCCTGCTGAGGGCGGTTTAGGGTGGTGAGGCGCTCGACATAATCGTGGTGGTTCCGTCGAGGCTTCTCGGATCTGTGTTGTGCGATCCGATTGGAGGCAGCGATGGGCAAGCGGTCGCTTGTTCGGGTGTCGGGACCGTTGGGGCCGTATGCGGAGGGGTTCGAGTCGTGGTTGAGGGCTCGGGGGTATTCGCGGTCGGCGGTGGGTGAGAGGCTGTCGCAGTTCGGCCAGCTCAGCCGTTGGCTTGAGCGTGAGGGGTTGACGGCGGGTGAGTTGACGCCGGCTCGGGCGGCCGAGTTCGTGGAGGCTCGTCGCGAGGCGGGCTATGTGACGTGGGTGGCGGCGCAGAGTCCGGCGTTGCCGCTGGGGTACTTGCGCGGGCTGGGGGTGGTGCCGGTTGCCTCGCCTGCGGTCGTGGAGGGGCCGCTCGAGGAGCTGCTGGACGGCTTCTGCCGTTATCTGGTGGTCGAGCGTGGCCTCTCGGAGCGTACGCGCAGGTGTTATCTGCCGGCCGCTCGGTTGTTCTTGGCGGACAGGCCGGGCCCGGGTGGGCTCGGCCTCGATCAGCTGTGCGCGGCGGATGTGAGCTTGTTCTTGGCGGCTGAGTGTCCGAGGCGGAGCGTGTCGTCGGCGAGGGACTTGGTGTGTGCGCTGCGGTCGCTGCTGGGTTACCTGCACCTGGAGGGCCTGATCGCGACGCCGCTTCGGTGGGCTGTCCCCGGGGTCGCCGACACGAGGGATCGCTCGCTGCCGCGCGGCCTCGAGCCCGTGCTGGTGCGGCGGTTGTTAGCGAGTTGCGATCGGCGTAGGACGGTCGGTCGGCGCGATTTCGCGATCCTGCTGTTGTTGGTGCGGCTCGGGCTGCGCGCCGGCGAGGTCGCCGCGGTCCGGCTCGAGGACGTGGACTGGCGGCGGGGGGAGATCCTCGTGCGCGGGAAGGGCAGCAGGCAGGACCGGCTGCCGCTGCCGGTCGATGTCGGCGAGGCGCTCGTCTCGTATCTCCGCCGTCGCCCCCGGAGCGACAGTCGGGCGCTGTTTCTGAGCGTGGTCGCTCCGCGCGGCGAGATCAACAGACACACGGTCGCGTGGGCGGTGCGCGCGGCGTGCATCCGGGCGGGGCTGCCGCGGGTAGGACCGCACCGGCTGCGGCACACGGCCGCGACCGAGATGCTCAGGGCGGGCGCATCGCTGCCGGAGATCGCGGAGGTGCTGCGCCACAGCGAGCTGCGAACGACCGCGCTGTACGCGAAGGTCGACCTTGACGCGCTGCGGGAACTCGCGCGTCCGTGGCCGGAGGGTGCGGCATGACACCCGTCCGTTCGGCCCTGAACGACTACCTCGCGATCCGCCGCCGCCTCGGGTTCACGCTGGTCGAGGACGGCCGCCTGCTCGAAGGGTTCGTTCGCTTCCTGGAGCAGGCGGGCGCGGCGCGGATCACGACCGAGCTCGCGCTCGCGTGGGCGAAGCTGCCCGCAGAAGCGCACCCCTACTGGTGGCGGCGGCGGCTCGGGCTCGTGCGCGGCTTCGCCAGGTACCTGGCGACGATCGACCCGGCCAGCGAGGTCCCGTCCAAGGATCTGCTACCCGCCCACTGCCCCCGGGTCGCGCCGTATATCTACTCGCCGGCTGAGATCGCGGCGCTGATCGACGCGGCGCGCAAGCTCAAACCGCGGCTGCGGGCCCTCCGCCACGAGGCGCTGATCGGCCTCCTGGCCGTCACCGGGATGCGTCCCGGGGAGGCGCTCGCCCTCGACCGCAGCGATGTCGACCTCGCCCACGGCGTGCTGCATGTTCGTGCTGGCAAGCAGCAACGCCAACGCGAGCTCACTCTCCACGACACGACCACCAGTGCGCTGCTCAAGTACGCGCGCGAGCGCGACCGTCGCTTCCCCACCCCCGCCACCCCGGCGTTCTTCATCTCCCAACGCGGACGACGGATCGCCCGGCAAGAGCTCAACCAGACGTTCGCGAGACTGATCCGCGAGGTCGGCCTGGAGGGCCGCGGTGGGCGGGTACGGCCGAGGCCGTATGACCTCAGACATGCGTTTGCTGTGCACACGCTGCTGGATTGGCACCGGGAAGGAGCCGACGTCGACCCCAAGCTGCCGCTGCTCTCGACCTGGCTCGGGCACGTCAACCCCGCGTCGACCTACTGGTACCTCGAAGCCGTCCCGGAGCTGCTCGAGCTGATCGCCCGACGACTCGACTGGCTACCTGAGGAGCTCTCATGAGCCTGCTCGCCCCGACCCTGCAAGCGTTCTTCAGCGAGCGTCTGATCAGCCAACGCAACTCGAGCCCGCAGACGATCGCCGCCTACCGCGACACGTTCAGGCTGCTGCTCGCCTACGCGCAAACCCAGACCGGCAAGCAGCCGTTCCAGCTCCACATCGACGACCTCGACGCGCCGCTGATCGGCGCGTTCCTCAAGCATCTCGAAGAAGATCGAGGCAACAGCCCCCGAACCCGCAACGCGAGGCTCGCGGCGATCCACTCGTTCTACCGGTTCGCCGCGCTCGCCCACCCCGAGCACGCCCAGACGATCGCTCGGGTGATGGCGATCCCGACCAAACGGTACGAGCGCAACATCGTCTCCTACCTCGATCTCGACGAGATCAAGGCGCTGCTCGCCGCGCCCGACCGCGGCAGCTGGCTCGGTCGTCGCGACCACACGCTGCTGCTGCTCATGACCCAGACCGGCGTGCGCGTCTCAGAGCTCGTCAGCATCCGTGTCTGCGACGTCTGCCTCGGCGCCAGCACCCACATCCGGATCACCGGCAAAGGAAGGAAGAAGCGCGCAACACCCCTGACCGGCGAGACCGTCGCGATCGTCCGCCAATGGCTCACCGAACGCCGAGGCGAGCCCTCCGACCCCCTGTTCCCAACCCGCCAAGGACACCCGCTCAGCCGCCACACAGTCGGGCTGCTCGTCTCAAAACACGCCGCCACGGCCGCCGTCGCGTGCCCCTCACTGAAGACCAAGCGCGTCACGCCGCACACGCTCCGCCACAGCAACGCGATGCTCCTCAGAGCCAAAGACGTCGACATCGCGACCATCGCGCTCTGGCTCGGGCACGAAAGCACCCAGACCACCCACATCTACGAGCACGCCGACCCCGCGCTCAAGGAACGCGCGATCGCACGAACCGCCCCGCCGCTCGGAGCCAAACCCGGCAGGTACAGGCCCTCAGACCCCGTCCTCGCCTTCCTCGAAGGCCTCTGATTATGTCGAGCGCCTCACCACCCTAAACCGCCCTCAGCAGGGCAAACCCGGGCCGGCGGCCGCACACTCAACATAATCATCGACTCGACATACATCCCGGCGTGCGCGTTTAGCGCACCGGGCTCCTGCCTTGGGTGTTGGCGGCGGAGCGCGCGCTTGGCCAGGGGTGCAGGATGCGGGGTCTGGGTATCCAGCGGTCGATGTAGCGGCGCATTCGCTGCCAGGTCATTCGGCTTCGCTGGCTGCGGCGCCGAAGCGTCCGTAGCCAGCGCCGGATGACGCCGTTCACGAAGGCGCGTAGCGCGTGGCTGTTGTCTGGCACGGCGTAGTAGTTGAGATGTCCTTGTACTACGCGTGCGAGCCATGCGCCCTGCTGGGGGGACGGGTAGGTGCATGCGACGCCGTAGCTCGGTCTTGACCGCGCTGAGCTTGGCGCGCATGCGCTTCTTGCTCGTGACCCGCTTCAGCTTGAACCGTCCGTGCCTGTCCTTCGCGCACATGTGCGTGAAACCAAGGAAGTCGAACGTCTCCGGCTTGCGGAGCCCCTGTGCTGCTCGATTCTCGGCGGCGAACCGTCCGAACTCGATCAGCCGAGTCTTGTCGTCGTTCTCCAGAGGAGCTCCTCCGGCAAGGAAGAGCTTCAGGGCGAGAATGACCGAATCCAGATCACCGCACACGACATTATCGCAGGGGAGCTCTCAAAGTCGCCCGAGATCGCACCGTTGGCCACGTTCAAGGCGTTCGCATGGGCGACGATCTCAGCGCCCGGCGCTGAAGAGATATCGGCTCAGATAACCGTGCTCGATACGGGAGAACTAGGATATCCAGTAGAGACCTATCCCGGCGGTGGGTCGATCACCGTCGATGTTCGTGCGTTCAGAAATGAGGCACCAAGTGACCCCTGGATTCTTTCCATGGTGACTGCATCGGCCATCTTCGAGGATGAAACCCTGACTGTCAGTCAGGTGATTGAAGTCAACTACCTCACTGGGGAGGCCCGTAAGCTTCCTCCAGTCGCCTAGAAGGAGGCTCTTGATTTTGGTTAGCGAACCCAATAGGCAGGAACTCCCGATCACGATAGACAGACGCGATCACGCTTTTGGCGACAAGGTGACGGTTGCACTTGAGATTAGAAGAGACAGGGATCGGATAACACATCATCAGTGGTTGGCGCTTATTGATACTCTTGTAGGCCCAGGTAGCGTTCGCCTATCCTCGCAAGGCTTGGCAGTCACATGCATGAACGATGCTGACGAAGCAGTCCCGTGCATCGAGAGGCGCGGATCGACGAATCATGAAGGAGTGACTCTCACGTATACCTTTCTTGCCGACGCAGCGGCCAGCCTTAGTATTCGTATCGACTGGCCCGAACTTGGAATAGAGAACTACCGCCTCCCGCCCGAGTAGGTTTCGCTCAAGGTCAGCGCGATCGCAGGCGATTAGGAGACCCCGCCTCGGGTCGTAGTAGCCGCCGATCAGCGCGTGCTATTCCGGGAGAAGGTGGAGTGAATCGCAGTGGGACGGGCGCACGACCGAGAAGTCTCTTCGGTCGAGAGTCGCAACCTTTCTCTCGTCGAGGCGCTCACAGAGTGCGATGACGGATGCGTCGACGAGTCCGAGGTCGAGGTCCTCATATTGGCGCTCGAGATCGGCTGCTCTCCTCAGGTCGTCGATCGTGAGAGGTTCGAGGCGGTAGGCGCCCGAGGTGATGTCATCGACGAAGATGTCCCACGCCGCGGAGCCGAGGAGTTTGCGGGTCCAGTAGTCGACCTCGACGAGTACGCAACTGGGGACGACGAGATCCTCTTGGAGGTTGTCGACGAGCGCGACCGACCTTGCGTGTGCGGGATCGCCTGCGTCGAGGAGGGCCAGGATCGGTCCCGTGTCGAGGACAAGTACCACTACGTGTCGGCGCGGCTGCGGATTGGCGCATGCTCATCGGTTGCCGCGATCTGCGCGGCGCCTCTCGACGTACGCGCGATTCCAAATCGCGGTCTCTGGGCTTTCCGTAGCTCGTTCGCTCTGTGTACGACTAACTCTCGCAGCACCTGGGCGAGCGAGACACCGCGTCGTCGAGCCTCGGCTTCAAGAAGGGCGAGATCGTCAGGATCGGCTGCCAGTGTCGTCCGTCGAACCGTCATGCATCAGATGCTAGCATCGTAAACGGGCTCGCCCGTACGCAAGGTCGTAGTAGCCGCCTACTGCGCGCAGGCCCGAGTTGCCTTGGTGGTCAGAGTCCCCAGCTGAGGCCGCGGTCGAGTTCAAGTACGCGCTGCATCGTCTCGATGGTGTGGGCATCGGGGGGGCGCTCGAGGGTTTCGAGCATGCGCAGGAGGTCATCAGCGCTCGCTACTGCGGGCCGGAGGCCTTCGCCGATTGGTTCGCGAGTCGCGCGGTGGCGAAGGTCGTTGTATCCGCGTGTACCAGATGGCTGGAAGACGATCTTGATCTCGCCGCCATCGCTGGCGAGCGATAGGAGGAGCTCGCGCTCTGGATCGAGAGCTCCGAGCTCAAAGAGTTTGCGGTTGGGTTGGCGAGCGTTCAGGTTTGCCAGTGCGCGCTCGAGGCGGCCGAGGTTCTGCGGGCGGGGTGAGGGCGCAAGGTCGGTGCCTCTCGTCAGCTCATCTGAACCACGGATCACGCGCGCGAGTCCGCCGATCACGACATAGGTGACACGCTCTCGCTCGAGCTCGCGGATGACCGCGTAGGGGTCGAACCTCGCGCCCGTCATTCGTGCTCGAGCCTGTTCAGCAAGTTACGGATCCGCTCCTGCGGTGTGAGTCGCTGCACTTCAAGCGCTCGCGCGTCTCGCGCCGAGTCGCGCTCGAATGGGATGAGCCTCGTAGAGAGATCGAAGCCGCACGCCTGGAGCACCCGTCGCAAGGTCGACAAGCCCGGCTCGACAGTGTCGGTCTCCCAGCGGGCGATCGAGCTCGAGGGCAGCCCGAGCCGTTCGGCCAGCTGACCCTGCGTCAGCGTGGCGCGCATCCGCGCCGCCCGGATCAGCTCGCCGCTTGTCATTGCGAAACGGTCACGCTACACCCGTTACCCTCACCTATACTATTAGTAGCACTTGTGCTAGTATAAGCTCTCTTGCGAGAGTACCGATGAGGCCGATCCTTTTCAACGCGGACGACTACGTGTGATCGAAAGGCACTACAAGACTCGCGAGGTGGCAGAGCTGCTTGGCCTGCATCCGGAGACGATCAGGCGCGCCGCTCAGCGCGGCGAACTTTCCTCGGTGCGGATCGGGCTTGACCGTATCTATGCCGAGAGCGCGATCCGGCACTGGCTCGAGGCCAACCGAGAGCAGGTTCGACGGGTTTCGCTCGAGC
>Ga0302326_10011029_pt1 | contig 19510 bp, 11 predicted proteins | sample Palsa_T0_3_FD_202264 | JGI IMG/M metagenome (GOLD analysis project Ga0302326, IMG submission 202264) | Peat permafrost microbial communities from Stordalen Mire near Abisko, Sweden - Palsa_T0_3 | ecosystem: Environmental > Terrestrial > Soil > Palsa > Peat permafrost | place: Sweden: Abisko...
CCCTACGGCATTCTGTACGAACGTGCAGTCGCTAAAGCCCACGGTGCCTTGCCCGCCGACCTTGGCTATTTGATCGCATGGACCCCAAAACGCGCTGTTGCTGATGCGAACGACTCCAGTATTGGTCTCAGCGACATCGAGCATTGTTGGATCGTCACCGTGAAATGAGGTGAACTCTCCGTTCGCGATAAGAATGCCGTAGGGTGCTGATTGTTCCACCAGCATGGCGCGGTTGCAGTCGTCCGCTCCGATTCCCAGAAAATTTCCGTTGCACGCACCCGTCTTAGTCTCTACAAATTTGTATCCGACGCGATAACCGAAGCAGAAGGTATTGAGCACATACTCCCAATCCGCGCGGCCAAAAATGAACGCCTCTCCATTTGCGGTTTGCCATCGGTAGACCTGACTGTGCGAGTTCCACCAAGGGTTGAAATGAACGTTCTCGATGCGGCCGATGTCGTAGATGGCATCGACCCAGATTCCGCGACGCAGTGGTTGGCCGGTAATGTTGCGAATGTTATGGCGTTCGTTTTGGCTTGCATCGATACCCTGGTAAGGATTGAGCAGTTCCAGATCGAATGCCGCTGGATTCTTACCGCGCATGGCGATGGTCCACGGATAGGCAACGGGACTTTCGTCCAAAACTTGCTCAGGATAATAGAAGGTCAGGCCGCTGACAGAGCTGTTTGTATTCAACGTGAGAAACGGCTTCCCGTCTTCACTGCCGTGGCCCGCGGTAACAAACAAGGCACTCCCGTCGTCTCCCGGCTTCGGTTGCCCATGGTCTCGAATTCCACTATGCGACGGTACGCAGCCAAAGGATCCTCGAAGGCTCACTCCATCGGGGATTGTAAGCGTCCCTTTGAAGAGATACCGCCCGGGCGGCACATACACTGCTCCGCCTCCGGAGGTGTGCGCGGCATCGAGCGCGCGTTGGAATGCGGCGGTATCATCGGTTACTGCGTCGCCCGCAGCGCCGAATGTTCTGACATTCAATGAATCATGAACGGCTCCCTGTTGTTCACGCTCGGCTCCAAAAGCAACTCCTGGCGTGCTAAGTAATCCCATCACACCGGCCGCGCCCAGGGAAAGAAGATCTCGCCGCGAAGAAGTCCCTCTGTTACGAAGTGTCATTCCTACTCCTCTGATTTGCGTTAACTGGAGATATTCTGGCAGCTTCAGCTATTCCGCCGTGGGCAAACCTAAGCGTTCGTCGCTCGTCGATGGCGGAACATCCTCCTGCGCGCTGCCCCATCTCGTATTCGGCTTGTCGCCCATTTCCAGAACCAGCGACCCGCCATTGGCGATGGCCGAATGTGGAAACCACGCTCTATCGAGCGCCTTGCCGTTCAACTGAGCCGACTGAATGTATTTGTTTTGGTCTGACACATGATTCGCAACAATCGTGAACAGCTTTCCATTTCCCACGCGAATAGCGGTCTTTGCAAAGATCGGGCTGCCAATCTCATAAACAGGAACGCCGGGGCAGACTGGATAAAAGCCAATAGCGCTGAAAACGTACCATGATGAAGTTGCACCGCCATCGTCGTCTCCAGGAATACCCAGCGGGCCGTCTCCGTACCAGACGTCCATGAGTTGCCTCACGCGCCGCTGAGCTTTCCAGGGTTGGCCTGAAAAGTCGTAGAGATACGGAATATGAAAGCTTGGCTCATTGCCCTGCGCATATAATCCGACCAGCCCGGTGGCATCTGGAAACTGGCCGAGGAAACTGAACTTAGAGGTGCCATACTGCTCCACGAACAGGCGGTCCAACTTTGCATTGAACTTGTCGCGGCCGCCAAAGAGGTGGATGAGTCCCGCGACGTCATGTTGAGCGCCGAAGGTGTACAGCCAGGAATCGACCTCAGTGAAATACTCTCTTCCACCCTGCCCACCACCTAACTTTGGATCGAAGTGCGCTATCCACTTCCCGTCGGCGTCCTTCGGGGCCATGAAACCTATATCCGCGTTGAAAACGTTGCGGTAGTTCAGTGCTAACTTACCGAAGTAAGCCGCATCCTGCTGCTTTCCGAGAGCCTTGGCAAGCTGTTCCGCGCACCAATCGTCGTAGCTGTTTTCAATGGTTACGGAGACTGCCTGGCGGCGCTCGGGAGTTACCTGCGGCACCGTTTCGCTCTGTCCCAAATCCAGCGCCGGAAAGAAACCCTTGTCGAAGTAAACGCGATCCAGACTGGTAAGCGGCCCGCGGCTCCACGGAAGCAAAGTGGCTTCTGTGGCATTCTTTCGAATGGCCGCATACGCTTCCTCGACATCAAAGTCCCGGTAGCCCTTGGCATATATATCTAAGATGAATTCTGCCGCGTGGTGGCCGATCATTACCGCCTGATCTCCGGCCACCGAGGGAAACGACGGGAGCCAGCCGCTCTGTTCATACATGCGCAGGTAGGAGCGGACCATATCCTCTTGTCGGCGCGAATTCAACAGGAGTTGTAGCGGGTGAAGCGAACGATACGTATCCCAGAGTCCGTCATCGATATAGAAGTCGTGGCCGCCCGCATCGTGCACGGAGTGATCGTAACCGCTGAAGTAGTTCCCGTCCTCGGTAATGTCGGTCATTCGGCCGAGAGACCGGTAGAGCGCGGTGTAAAAGATGGTGCGCTGGCGCTCTGTCCCTCCTGTTACATCCAGGCCCGCCAACGCATGGTTCCATATCTCGCGCGTTTTCGACTTTACCTGATCAAATGTCCCGCTGGGAATCTCGCGCTCCAGGTTTCTTCGAGCTTGTTCAGTGCTGATGTAGGAGATACCAACTCGAACTTCAATCTGTTCTCCTGCCGTCGTGCCGGTGTCCGTGACAAGTCCGATGTCGTCGCCGGTCTGCTCTGCGGCGTGTGAAAGATCGTTCCCCTTCCAAGTCTGATAGGAGTGGAGAGGGTGAGAGAACTTCGCGTAAAAATATTCCCGCGTTTCTTTGTCGGTGTCCGATGTTTTCCCAACGGTACCTACGATTCTCTGACTTCCTTGTACGGTGTCGACTCCGGTCACTTCAAGTTTGGCGCCTTCAGCAGCAGAGACGATGAGATGGGCGTGCTGGCTCGCTGGAAATGTAAACCGGTAGTAGGCAGCCTCTTCGGTCGCGGTGAACTCCGATTTAATCCCCCAGGTTTGTAAATCAGCTTCATAGTAGTACGGGGTAGAAGTTTCAAAGTCGTGGTCGAAGTCTGATGCGTATGTTTCCGGACGGGTCCCCACTTCGCCTACCGAGGCCATCAATGTGGCAGCACCTATTGGAAAGCCATATATTTTGTCCGCGAGATATCTGTCAGAGATTCCAGGAGTCGTGATCGGAGCGAGCCGCGCCATGCCGTGCGGCCGCTGAACATACGGAATAGTCGCCGTGAGCAGTTGGCCAATACCGCCGATGTTAGGGGACACATAGTCCACTAGTTCCTTCTGCCGGTGCACCTGCGCCGAGGTGATATCGCATAGAAGAGCCAACAAGACCAACGTCGCTGCAAGCGTTTTCATTCAACTCTCTTTTCCTTGTCTCTCCGTTGGGAATTGTCAGCAAAGAAATGACATTTCGCTTACGACCCTGTTCCCTTTACCGGTTGATGACAAACTTGGTGGTTAATGAGGCTTGTGAAGATCCGCCGACCCAGACTGTGTACTGACCCGCTTCGACAGCCCATTTGTTTTCCGTGTCCCACACAGCGAGCTGGCCTTGAGGAATACGGAAGATCACATTCTTCGTTTCTCTGGGATTAAGAACAATTCGTGAGAAGCCCTTCAAGGAACGGTCAGGAGTTTCGACGCTGCCGACTTCTTGTCGCGCATACAGTTGAGCCACTTCTTCTCCCGGCCGGTCGCCATCGTTGGTCACATCTACCGTCACTAGAATGTCCCCGTTGCTTCCAGGCGATGGAGTTTGCACAGCGAGGTGATCGTAGCGAAAGGAGGTGTAGCTCAGTCCGAATCCAAAAGGGAATAGCGGAGCACCGTCGTCGTCGACATATTTATGGGTCCGTGATGGGTCGAAATTATAAAAGTCGGGCAATTGTCCCACGCTACGCGGAAAGGTGATCGTGAGCCGACCGGCCGGGTTATTGTCGCCAAAGAGAGTTTCGGCGATCGCCCTGCCTCCGAACTCACCCGGATACCAGGCTTCGAGAATGGCTGGGACGTGCTCCTTCGCCCAGCCGATCGTCAAGGGCCTGCCATTCTCCAGGACCACGACGACGGGTTTTCCTGCGGCAACCACAGCTTCCAGCAGTTGCTCCTGATTGCCGGGTAAATTAAGGTCGGTCCGGTCGAACCCCTCGCCCGAGATTCCCTGCCGTTCACCCAAACCAAGAATGACCACGTCCGCGTCCTTGGCCTTGGCTGCGGCGGCCGCAATGTCCTTGCCTGCGTCAAATTCGACAGCCGCTTGTGGAACCAATGCGCGAATGCCGGCCAGCATACTGATGCGCGCGCCGTTCGACTCATTTTCGTAGTCGCCATATCGAGCAACATCGGCGTTCGGGCCGATCACTGCAATTTTCTTCGTCGATTTCGAGAGCGGCAACAGACGGCCATCGTTCTTGAGCAAGGTCATCGACTGGCGTGCCGCGTCGAGCGTGAGATCTAGGTGAGGTTGCGAGCGGTAGGTTCGGGCGCGAAGACCGGGATCGGTCATCGGGTGATCGAAGAGCCCCAGGGCAAACTTCACGCGAAGCACCGACCCTACTGCCCGGTCCAGGTCCGACTGGGGAAGCGAACCCTCGCGAACGCATTCCATGAGCGCCTTCTGAAAGACTTCATGCTCGAAATCGTAGAACTGCATGTCGACGCCCGACTTGATCGCCAGGCAGACAGCCTCCTTGGGGGTGGCGGCAACGTGGTGCACGTTGTAGAGACGCTGAATTGCTCCCAGGTCGGAAAGTACAAATCCGTGAAATCCCCACTCCTGGCGCAATATCGTCTTGAGCAAGAATGGGTCGGCGGTGATCGGGATTCCGTCGATTTCGTGGTAGGCGGCCATGACTCCCATCGCCTTCCCATCCCGAATCGACGGCTCGAACGACTTGAGCATGATGGCGCGCAACTCGCGCTCGCCAATATGCACCGGCGAAGTATTCGTACCGCCCTCAGGAGAACCGTGACCGGCGAAATGCTTAGGCTCGGCGACCACGTTGTGATCGCTGCTCAGCGAATCTCCCTGTACCCCTTGCACATACGCCAACCCTAGTTGACCGGTCAGATAGGGGTCTTCGCCGTAATCCTCCTCGACACGCCCCCAGCGCGGCTCGCGTGCGAGGTCAAGGACTGGACCAAGAATCATGCCCACGCCGGTCGCCCGCGCCTCAGCGGCGATGGCCGAGCCTACCTTCTGCACAATTGCGGGGTTCCAAGTTGCAGCCAGGCCGATGGGAGCTGGAAACACCGTTCCCGTATCAAATCCGTGCAATCCCTCTTCGATAAAAAGCACGGGAATGCGGAGGCGATTGTGCGCAAGGATCCACTGCTGAATGGCGTTTGCCTGTTCCGGCGTCGGGTTTAGGTCGTGAATGGCGCCAACTCCGAGATCGCCCCACATTTCTCGCGCCTTGTCGGGAAGGAAATGGGCTGTGGAAGCAGCATGTGTGTCATCCGTGTGCTGATCCACTAACGCCGTTGCTCCGGAATAGAGGTCGAGTTGTCGCACCTTTTCATCCAGTGTCATCCGGCTGAGCAGGTCGTCGACACGCCGATCGATTGGAGCGCCTGGCTGCTTGTACAAGGCATTCGAGTTCGTCGGTGGAACTGTACTTTGCGTCCAGGCTGGCTTGGGATGAGCGGCCACCAACCATGCAATCGACAGCACCGCAAGTGTGGCCGCCAGATGGGCCGGGGACCGCATTTCCCCGACACTCCGCGCGCTCAAGTCGAGTTGGCGCATCATAAAGGGAAGATTGGCCCTGTGGAGGAGTAAGCGTTGTTCGCCTCTCCTCTCCGGTTGTGAGAAGAGAGCCCGTACCTGGATCGCACATTCATTTCGCCTGCTATGTTTCTTCAATTCGCACTCAATTCCCAACGGTTCTTTCCAGCAAGATTCACATTAAGTGGTCGCTGGAAGCGGTGACAAGGTTAGCACGGTTCTTGGCTCTATTCTATCTATATGAAAACAAGCAGCTTACGATCATGCGTTTCCATCTAACAGTAGATACCTTAGAAAAAGCCGCGCGGACCTGCGACCAGGAGGCAGCAGCTTGTTTTGATTCGACGGGAGGCGGTTATTCCCAGGGGAAAACGAATCGAAGAAAGAACCCTGGAAAATCATTCTCCCGATCTGACCGGACGTGCAAAACATCCAGATGTAGACTTTGTGGTTGATGGAGTGCGAGAATCATACTCGCTCGCAGATTCCCGATATGCTATCTCCCTCGTCTACCGATACTCGGATCGCAGAAATCGCCAAAATTGCGGAAACAAAAGGCGGTCTTGCGTCTCTCCAGCAACATCTCAAAGAGGTGATTGAGGGCGACGTCTTCAAGGGGAGCCACCGTAGCGGCCAGTTTCTCCAATACATCGTAGATCAGGCAGTTGCCGGCCACTTCGAATCGCTTAAGGAGCGAGTGATTGGGATGGAGTTGTTTGGGCGCTCCGCGTCCTACGATACTGGCGACGACGCGATTGTTCGCGTTACGGCCAGCGATGTGCGCAAGCGGCTGCTGCAACATTACGGGCGATATGGAGCAACATCGGGGTTTCGCATCAGTCTGCCCTCAGGGTCGTACATACCGGAGATCACGCGCGATCCCCACGTCGAGTTAGGCATCTCTGAGATGGCGGCGAAAACCCACGATCCGGGGCCGTCGCTTCATGAGTCCGCGCTGGTTGCAGACGAGCCAGTCGTCACTGCCTCCGTTTTTCCCCAACTCGAAACAACACAGCCGAAGGCCGCTGGGTGGCGTATGCCGTTGCTTTTCGGGATTTTTCTCGTGGCACTGAATCTCGCGCTGTGGGGCATTTTCTGGGGTCGTTCTCCGCATCCCGAAGCTGCACGCATTTCTTCTCTGCCGTGGTCCGTATTTTTCGGATCTTCCCATGCCACAGAGTTGATTACGAGCGATCCAAACATCGCCGAGATCCAGGGAATTACCGGCAGCCTGGTCTCTGTCTCCGATTATGCCAATCACAATTACATCCCGGTGCCCAATAAGCTCACGCCCGAACAAGCCTATTTCTGCAGGAATGTTCTGCGGGGGGACAACTCGGCCGGGGTTGACGCACCGATAGTTGCAAAAGTTGCGGCGCTCGCTCAGACCAATTCAAAAAGCATAGAAGTCCGTGCGGCTCGAAGCATTCAATTGACAGACTTGAAGTCAGATAATAACTTCATTTTCTTGGGAAGTCCCCGTTCCGATCCATGGCTTTCCCTCTTCAGCGACCAGTTGGATTTCCGGTTTGAATTCGACAAAAGCTCCCGATCAGAGTTTATTCGCAACCTCCACCCTCGCCCAGGTGAAAAGCCGCAATATGTACCAACCGCTCCTGGTTGGGCCACCGGCGATTCGTATTCCATTATCGCCTTGGTTAAAAATCCCGACCAAAGCGGCCAGGTCCTCCTTCTGGCTGGAGCGAACGCAGAGGGCACCGAGGCTGCGGGAAGATTTATAACCGATCTGCCTCGCTTATCAACCGAACTGCGCAAATGCGGTCTCGCCCCTTCTGGTCCGCTCCGGCATTTCGAGATGTTGCTCCATCTAAACACCATGGCAGGCACCCCGAATAACATCGATCTGGCAGCATGCCATATCTTGCCAGATAGCCCCGCCCACTGACGATGCGAGTTCTCTAGCGCGAGAACATTTGAAGGTTGACCGCATCAGCAATGGCCTGGAGGCCTGCGTTATTTGGATGAAGATGGTCGCCGCTGTCATATGCCGGTAGAAACTGAGTCGGATGAAGTGGGTCGTGCGTAGCCGCATCCTGATCGATCACTGCGTCACATCCACTTGTCTTGCCGCGGAGAAAGGCATTGATCTGTTCGCGTGCGACCTCTCCTGCCGGAGTCCAGTAACTGGCTCCTTGATATGGGGTCAAAGTAGAACAGACAAACTTGATCTGTCTTTGATGAGCCCTGGCAATCAGCCGCTTTATACCCGCGATCAGTCGCTCACCCGTTGGAGGCGGCTTGGTAGAACCAAGGTCGTTGATCGGATCGTCGGAGAAAATCACCCAACCGACTCCTGGTTGCCCGAGTGCGTCGCGGTCAAACCGAGTCTCTGCATTATCGCCTGCCCCTTCGGTAAGAAGACGATTCCCGCTGATCCCTTGATTGAGAACGCCGATCTCGATATCGGAATTCAGCAGCCTTTGGGCCAGGTCGTTTGGCCAGCGCCGATTTGTATCCGCGCTGGATTTGTAACCATCGGTAATCGAAGCGCCAAGTGTTACCACCGATCCGAGAACCGACTGATCCTGGACATCGAGATTGACGAGAAAATAGTAGCTTTGAGTGGTCGTGGCACGAGAGATGTTAGTGAGTCCACTCACATCTCCATCGGCTATATAGTTGGTCTGAAATCCGGATGGATGGTACGTCGCTAACCCGGTTGAATCCGGCAGATAGATGCTAATCGCAACATCGACCAGGCGAGGGACCTGAAAGTCGATTGGGTCGCTGATGGCCTCGGTTCCGGGTTGAACGGTAACAGAAAAAAGCCCCCCAAATTGGACCTTCCTATCCGTTGCCACAATGATCGAGGAATCTGTACTCCTCTGGGCAATATGAACGTCTGCGACGGTCAGCGGTTGCGTGCCGAACAGGTTGGAGATATGAATACGGGCCATGTGACCGCCGACGCTGGTGTGCACAATTTGCCGCAGTGTCTGGCGATAGGAGCCCTGTCTCGCATCACCGCGCATGGGCGATGCGGCCCATGTTCCTGTCCACGGTGATCCATGATCCTGTGCCGCAGCGCGAGATGATAAGACCGCGACGAGCATCATCGCAGCTAGCGTCACGAGGACCGGAGTTCCCATCCCGACCTCCGACAAGGCGCTCGTCAGCCCTCTTTGTATAGTCAAGTCCTACCGTCCATCTGACGAAACGATCTCCACGTCTTTGGCTCTGGATTGCGGCGTCACTTTCAGACCCGTGATCTTGCCATTCTCCACGTGTCCTTCAACCGTGGTTCGATAAGGCGCGTGCAGTTTGAAGTCGGCGGTCCAATCGCTGGGCCATGCGGCCAGGAGTTGAATACGCTTGCCATCACTCTCCATCAGCATAGATTCGAGCGTTATCATCCCCGTGCCGCCGTTGTCGAGATCCGGTATCCAATCACCGCCCGCTTTCCAGAACCACGAGAAACGCTCATCGCCATAATCGGTAAATTCGTCGATGGCGGTCTTTTTCGCCACGGCAGTCAAACCAAGCAGGGCGGATTGGGGACCATCCTGTCCCCAACAGGTGTCGAAAGGAAAACGCCGGGCGGCAAAGGTGTTTCGAGCCAGGCTTAGATCGGGTTTGCCCACGCCATAAAGGCGATACGGAAAGACCGTGTAAAGCTCCGGATTTTCCGCGTTGCTCGTCTTGCCATAGCTTTCAGCCGGAAGAATCGTCGGTGCGCCGACGGGGTCGCCCACACCGAACGGCGGAAGCTTTCCTTTTGCAGTCCTTCCAATCGGAATGGCTGGCAGATCTGCGAGAAGTCGTTTCCAGGTATTGCGTTGCTCCGCCGATGTCCATTCGGATGGAAAGGCAAGAAGCCGCGGCAGAACCGACTTTAGCCCCGCAATATCCGGCGTAGGATTCACCGCGATCCTTTGATAGGTTTCCAGAGACTGAACCGGCGTCATCTTGATCTTTCCATCTTCGCCGCGCGGCCAATGCAGGTCGTAGTAAGTCACTATGGCATCGGCGAAAGGGACAATGTCTTTGCGCGCGAATTCCTTGTCTTGTGTGACATCGTATTCATCGAGCATCTGCGAAATGACTTCCAGCGTGCCTTGAATGTGATAGCGCATCCACTCGCTCTTCACTTCCGTTGTCGGATTGTCCCAGCCAAAGTCATTGAGGTTGGGCAGCCCCCAGAAGTATCCCGTTTCTATGAACGCCGCACCTGCATGATGAAAGTAGGCTTCCGTGCGATCCTTGGCGAGCGGCAATGCGTTTACATACATATCGAACCATGGCCTGAGTAAATCGAAATCGCCCGTCTCGATGAGCGGCCAGTAAAGCAGCCGGTTGTTCTGGTTCCAATATGAATTTCCCCATGCCCGAAAATCCGGGTTGTGATCTTTGTTGGTCGATTCCACGTTAGCCGGCATGTTATGTCCAACAGTAAACAAGCCGCCATTGAATTTCGCCGGGAACGCGCCGCGCGAAGAAGCTGCCATCATGTAACGCTGCATGATGAAACCTTGTGAAACCTTTGCTGCGTCTTCCGTTCCGGAGACGTGGATCCAACTCCGGCTCCAAAACTCCCGCCACCATTGTTCGTGCGCAGAACGAGCGGTGCTGAGCGGAACTGCATTCACTTTTTTAACCAGCGAATCCATATCAGCTTTCCATTCCGCCGGCGAAGCTGCTTCCGTCTTGGTGAGGCCAATCAGATCAAGCCGCAGGTTCCTGTCCGGCGCTGCCGATTTCAGAGTACGGTCGTCGCTGCTCAGCAATCCAGGCCCTGTCAGCGCTGCTCCAAAGCAGCGGTGCAACAGCGGGTCCGGATACTTCTGCAAGACCGATTGCAAGTGCTCCTGTTCCAACAAAATCGGGTAGATGCTGGACGAATTGAAGTGATGCCACGTGACCTGGCTTGAACTCGCGGGCATCACCGTATCCGCCTCAAAGTTAAGCGGAATCGCGTGGTTTCCCATTTCAAACAACCCGCCTTTGTCTGGCGACGATTCGTCATAGGGATGTGTCTTAATGCGCCACAGTTCCAGTTTTGCTTGCAATGCCGCGGGATGCTCCAATTTCGCTTCGACATGGATCACTGGACGATTTGCATCGACCCACACTGTCACGGCATTGGCGCCGCTGGTGATTTCGATGCTGCCATCTTCCAATCGCAGAGTCTGTTTGAAGTCAGTCGCGCCAACGAATGGATTCGGCGTCAGTTGGATTCGAACGCGCCCTAGTTTCACCAACTTGCCCAGCTCCGTCCACGCATCCGCTTTAGCCACAAGCAAAACGAGGTCTCCGTTCTCTTCCGTCCAGGCATTGGCTGCAAGATCACCATTCCCGATTGGCATCGAGTCGTTTTCGTTGCGACCTAACGTCGTCCACGTGACATCGTTGACCGAGACGAATGGATTCCCAGAGGCCAGCGCCGCGACCGCTCCGAGGCACAACATACAGAGTCCAAGGCTGGCAATGTGAAAGAAGTGTTTCGTGGAATGCACGGTAACCTTTCTCCTGGGATGAATCGCCTCAGTTAGTGCGTTTAGCGTTCGCGGAAAAACAAGAATGGCACTGCGTCGCACAGGTGACTTCTGCCGCGCTTCGGACCTTGCCATTTCCAGTAACGAATCGAGGTGAGAAAGAAAATCCGTTTGACTCGCGCTCAAGTGATTGCGGTCCCGCCTCACTCACTTGCTAGCGGTCTCCCGATCTGCTTTGAATTTCTCCAGATGGGCCTTTGCCAAATCAGGTTGTTTCAACCTCATATAGAGTCTTGCGAGGAGAAAATGAATCTGCGCATCTCTGGTGCTGAGCTCTGGCAGAGTCAGAGCTCGTTCCGCTTCGATTGCGGCATTCTTGTAATCTCCCTCTTCGTCCAAGTCCTTTGCCAATTCATAGTGGGCTTCACGGGACTCGGGGTCTCCTTCAATGGCCAGTCGAATTTTTCCAATACCGTCCTGGGTTCGGCCCTGCGTAAGCAGGAACCTCCCATATGCAACCAGAATCTCTGCGCTCTGCGGCGATTTCTCCGGAGAGAGATTCTCAGCCTGCCGATAGAGGTCCAACGCCTGGGTTGTATCTCCCCTGGCTTCGTGCGTCATTGCAAGATAGAACACCGGCATGGGACTCTTCGGAGAGAGTGTTTGGGCTTTTTGAAGAGGCGAAATCGCTGATATGAAATCGTTTTTATTGTAGTAAAACACCCCAAGGAAAAATTGCGCTTCTTCAGAAGATGGATCAGCTGTAATGGCCGTGATAAGACAGCTCTTGGCGACATCCGGACGATGCGCAAAAAGGGCCAGCCGGGCCTTGAGGACCAGGGCTGGAACCATGTACGGGCTCTCATGCAAAGCTAAATTGACTTCGCTAACAGCCTCGGAAAATTTCCGTTGGGCAAAATCCTGTTTTGCGTTCTCGTAATGTTGCGTTGGGCCTACTGCGAGTTGGAGTGCGAGTAGCCAGATCATAGAAGCTTACCCCGGGCGCCGGAGAGCAGTACTTGCAAGTTAACAGGCCAGATGAGTGCATCTGGCCTGTTCGTTGGAATTTCAGCTGAATTGCCGCTTAAAACTGGATTCTCGCGACAAACTCACCACTTCTCGGAGCAAAGTTTCCGCCTGCGCCGGAGATGCTATTCCCCAGATAACCGAAGCCGTTGGCAATGCTTCCGTCGCTGTTATATTGAGAAGCCTGCGCAAAATTTCCCGTATTGTTCAGGCCGGGATACGCCCAGCGGTTAAAGACATTGAAGAAATCCGCGCGGAGCGAGAACTTCACGCCCTCCTTGAACGTGAAGGCCTTGCCAACGCCCAGCTGTTCGGCTGGATATCTCGGGCCACGGTAATCGCCGAAGTACGGCTTGGAAGTGGAGTAGGTACCGGGCGTCGGGTTTGCCCACGCGGCGGGGTTGAGAAAGAACGTGGTATAGGGGTCACCGGTGTGGTTATTGAGACCATGCAAGAAGAGCTTCTGACCAGAGACGCGATTCGCAAAGACGCTATTTCCATTGTTACTCGAGGTAAAGGTCACGGAATTCAGTTGGAACGGCGTCTGCGCATTGGGCACCTGAATCGGGAAACCGCTTTGGTAATGGAAGATGCCGTCGGCTGTCCATCCTGTCAACACGGCAGCCTTCCAGCCATTTTGCGCAATGCCGAATCTCGGCACCTCATAATTGAAGTAGAAGTTGACCATCTGCGGTTGGTCGATGGCCAAATAGGATTTCTGGCTCTTGGGTGGCCGGGTAGGATCCTGTATCGGTATCGACGTAGTGTAAGTCCCAGTGCTGGAGACTGTTCCCAGATCCTTCGACAAGGAGTAACCGAGGCCGCCCGACAGTCCTTTGCTGGTCCGCTTGGTGACCTTGACTTGAAGCGCGTCGTACCAGGTATTGCCATCGCGCTCGTATTGGTCGCCTATATTGCCAAACTGCGGGAATGGCCGTAGCGCCTGAGCCAAGGTCTGACCGGACGGGAAACCTGGGTAAGGCAACTTGAATCCTCTAGCCACCACGGCGGGAGACGAGATCGACGACGTTAGAAGTTGTTGGTCAGCCGGGTTGGTAACGTCCAAACCGTATTTCGCAATGGTCGATACAGGGAGTTGGTTAACCACGAAGAGCCCGTCGGATTCAAGCCAAACACCACGGTTGTCAATGAAAGCTACCTCAGCCGAAAGATTCTTCAGGACCTCACGCTCGATGCCAAAGGTTGTTTGCAGAAAACGCGCCGGACGACCATTGTTTGAAACAGTAAAATTCGGGGGCGATTGGATTGAACCCGGACCCGGGTAGGCGCCAGGGTCAAAGTTGGTGGCTGTCAAAGCTGCCGGGGTGTACGGTATGCCATTGGAAAACTGACCGGCGGCGAAGCCATACGAGGGGCTGTTAAGGAACACTTGGTTGAAGCCAAACCCCTGGTTGCTGTAGTTGATTTCATTCATGAAGAGTTGCTGGCCGGAATAAAGTCCGGACCCCGCATGGATCACAGTCTTCGGAGTAAGTTGATAATTGATGCCGAGGCGAGGCTGAATCATCCAGGGATAGAATTTCTCGTAAATGCAGTTGCAACGCCCGGTCCCATACCCCTCATACTCGGTTCCGCCCAACAGGCCGCCAGCCGATGGATTCGCGACGGTCGGGCTAAATTGGGTTTCCCGGTTGTACTCTTCGTGCTGCATCTGTTCGAAATCCCAACGCAGTCCATAGTTCACTGTGAGTCTGTGCGTGAGCTTCCATGTATCTGTCGCGTAAAACCCCGACTCTTTGCGGTGAAACCACTGAATGTTATCGTTTCCGATACTTGCGTTGTTCAACAGGCCAAGAGCAAAGCTCGCGAAACCATCGCCGAGGCTCGTGCCATTTGGGAAGTTGCCCTGGGTGGACGGCAGAGAGGTCTGAGAGGCACCGAAGCCGTAATTTCCGGCCGTTAGGTCGTTGTGAGTGCCAAACCTCTGATGACGAAGATCGCCGCCAAATTTGACCGTATGGCTGCTATGGATCCAGGTCGCGGATGAAGTGTAGTACTCGTTGTGGTCGATAAACGGAGCGTTGTTATTTCCCAGCTGAGGAACGCCCTGGCGGTTGGTGGTGAGACCGTAGATGATCGGGAAGGTGTTCGCTGCGCCGCCAGGCATATCTGCCGCCGTGTTCAGCCCGAGAGTCGACGCCTTGAAGTTTTGCACGAACGCATCCTGCGCGGCGTTGTGGCTCGTATAGTCGAATCCGCCATGGAGCACAAGTCTCGGCGTGGCTGTAAAGTCCAAATTGAAATACGCCTGCGGAGCGGGGGTTGTGTTCCACCGGGTCTGAGCTGCCTCGCCATTAATGCCGTCAGCCGCATTGTCCTTGTCGGACTGCTCGGCGATGTAATAACCCGACATGTGCCATTTCTCGCCGATCGAGTGATCGATCTTGATGCTCGTCAGGTACTGGTACTTGTTGTTCGGCTGCAGATTTGGGTAATTGTTGTTCAGCGCGTCGGCAGTGGCCCCCTTTGGAGTTGGAATGTAGGGAAGAACCGCCTGCGCCACCGGATCCCAGGTGCTGGGCGCACCGATGAAATTGTTCGGGAACGGATTGCGGACCGACGTACCATCCGGGCACGTCTGAGTCGAATTCGGGTTGTAGACCGCGCCATTGATCAATTGCCGGCCCAGGCAATCCACCATCGGCGTTCCATTGGAATTAAGAATGGGACCCTGCAGAAGAGAGCTCAGATCGCCATTGCGATAGGCAAGCGTGGGAACTGTAATGAGCCCCTGGTTGAGGGTTTGTGTGTTGTGGTACTCCTCGTACGCGAAGAAAAAGAACGTCTTGTTGTGGCCGTTGTAGAGATGAGGAATCACCACGGGCCCACCCAAAGAGCCGCCAAAATCAAGCTGCCGCTGCACGGGGTTGTACTTCGCGTAGGGGTCTGCGGGATTGTCGTTTGTGTAGTTGAAGGGCTGTCCGGCGTCCAGATCCTCATTCTCAAGGTAGTTGAAGGCCGTCCCATGCAGCCTGTTGCCGCCGGATTTCGAAGTGTAGTCGAAGATTCCGCCCGCTGACTCACCAAATTCCGCCGAATAGTTGTTCACCAGAAGGCTTTGCGAGGCGAGTGACTCGACTGAGGGCTGGTTTTCATCGGAGATGGCGCCCTTGACCGCCGAGGTGTCGTCCAGGCCGTCCATTAGGACGCGGTACGTCGCTGCCGGCGAGCCCTCAATGTGGATATCGTTCCAGCCGCCCACGATGGTTCCCGGCGCCAACGCGGCAAAACTCATCGGGTCGCGTACAGATCCGATGCCGGCGACGTTAAATGGAAGCTCATTCATGTCTTTCGTGGAGACTTCGATATTGTTCTGTGGGCTGTCGGTTTGGAGAAGAGGAGCGTCCTCCGTTACCGTAATGGTCGTCGCGCCCTGCCCAACACCTAGTTGCAGGTCGATACGTGCTGTCTCACCAACCGAGACGGTGATTCCATTGCGGATCAGCGTGGAGAAGCCGTGTGCAACCACCGTAACCGAATAGACGCCCGCAGGCAATTCCGGCACGGTGTATTCTCCCACGCCAGTTGTAACGGTGGAGTTCTGCGTGCCCATCGCAGTATTGGTGACAGTTACCGCGGCTCCCGCGATTCCGGCGCCGGATGGATCGGTGACGATTCCTGACACACTGCCGCGATCGGTTTGTGCGCCTGCAAACGCGCCTGCAAACCAGATCCCGACACCAAGAGCAGCGATCGCGCCGACCACCAACCGGGAGAAGACCCGACCTGTTTTTGTTCTTGCACGGTAAAGCAACAAACTGTTTGGCGTCATCTCTTCCTCCTCAAATACTTGAATCAGTCGCTTTTTCATGACTTTCCGGAATGCGGCTTCTAATCGGACAAAACCTTATGCCGTTGATGTAGCGACTGACAACGTTAGGAGGGAGTTCTAACGGTTCCCGTACATGACTGACAACAATGAACTTGGCGTTTGAGACACGCCGTAACAGTAGGTACGGTCACTAGCCGGAAATCTGCCGTGAACTCGATCTTCGAACCCGCAACCGGATTCCGATGAGCCGTCGCCTGAAGGAACCCGACACTTCGATCGAGACAGCTACTCGACCCCAACATGCTCCGCTGGCCGTTGATCTTTAGGAACTCGAGCGGACGAGGCTGGTGGCGCCGTGGTTGTTGTCGCAGTGGTTAACACGACGCAGGCCAGCGACCAAGGCGAGAGCCAAGGCAAGCAGGCCGCTGTAATTGCCGGGGATTTTAGCGGAAACGTTGGCTTTATTGGTACGAGAAGCCTTGACGAGGAGCAATGCAGTACAGAATTGGTTGCCTCGCAGGGATTCGAACCCCAATATGCTGAGTCAGAGTCAGCTGTCCTACCATTGAACGACGAGGCAACAGGCGGACATCGGTGATGCGCATGATCCGCTATGCAGTTGAGGTGACCGAGGTCGTAGCGGAATGCAGGACCGGAACAGCCAACTCGACCATCATACGGGCAATGCCGACCTCGGGTCAATTTCCGACTGAGTTTGGACTGGCTTTCCGCTGAACGGTGACGATGGAGCGAAAATTCCGCTCTGCTTATCAAGTCCTTACGAATTCTCTATCGTCCATTTATTGACGCGACTGCAAACTAGGTTCTATCAAGGCCGTGCTCTGGAATGCTTTACGTGGGGTAGAATTTGGTGTAGCTATGGAAATCATCCTCAATCTCGCCTGGGGCTTTTGCTCGCTGGGACTGATATGGTTCTGGGTGCGAACCCGCGCGGCCAATCAGGCACCGCGAAGGACGCAAATCCTGGCGTTGGCGGTGGTGGTGCTATTGCTGCTTCCGGTCATTTCCCTGAGCGACGATCTGATGGCTATGCAAGGGCCGGCGGAGACAGATAGTTCTCTGCGCCGATCGGTTCACTCGGACGAAGGTCATCCCTCGGTGGTTCCGGCTTCCCTGGCGCTTCCTGAGCAGATGATGACCGCCCTCGTGCTCAGCGGGTTTTCCATAGAGGTGGTGGAAAACTACCGCGTCGCTCCGCCTGCTCCTGACCACAGCCGCTCTTTGTATAGCCGGCCGCCGCCCGCGGTGTAAACGCCTCCCCTTTTTTCAATCCAATTAAGTTACGAATTCGGCGGCCGCTCCAGTCGCGGTCCGCGAGGTTGTCATGAAACGACTCGCACCACTAGTGTATGCAGCTATATCTCTGTGCCTCCTGCGATCTGCTCCGCCCGGTTTTGGGCAGCAGACAGGGCAGACTACTACGTTAGGAACCCAAACACCATCGGCGGTGAATGCGCAGCAAGCCGCCGAAAATCAATCTGGAGGATCGGGGCTTACCTGGGAGCAGTTGAAGGCCCGGTTTGAAGCAAACAATCCTTCGCTCAAGGCCGATGCGCTGGGGGTAGAAGAATCAAGGGCACAGGAGATCACCGCGCATCTGCGACCGAATCCACAATTTACATTCGCCACGGACGGCACCCAGCTAACGCCCCACAACGGCGTCTGGTCACCGTTCGCAGGCACGCAGTACCAGAGCAACCTGAGCTACCTGTGGGAGCGGGACAATAAGCGCAATCTGCGCCTGGAAACAGCCAAGGACGCAACGCACGTCGCAGAGTCGAGCCACGAGGATCTGGAACGAAATCTGCTCTTCACCCTGCGAGGCGCCTTTGTACAGACGTTGCAGGCCAAGGCCGTAGTAAAGCTGGCCGAGGATGATCTGGCGTACTACGACAAGATCATCGAAATCAGCCGAAGTCGATTTCACGCCGGAGATATCGCACAGGTTGACCTGGACCGCATTGAACTTCAGAGGGTGCAGTACGAATCCGAATTGCAGACGGCGAAGGTAAATCTGCGCACGGCGAAGATTCAACTGCTGCAGCTGCTGAACGACCGCACGCCCGTTGACAATTTCGATGTCCAGGGGCTGTTCGACTTCTCACCGGACTTGAAGCAGCTTGAGGACTTTCGACAGACGGCTCTCGATAACCGGCCTGACCTGAGGGCCGCGCTTCAAACCATCGAGGAATCGAAAGCCGCTCACAAATTGGCAGTCTCAAATGGTTCGACCGACCCGACATTTGCCGGTTGGTGGACCTATGACGGTTCCTACAATAACCCCAATGCGGAGAATGCCCTAGGCCTGAGTATTACCATGCCGCTGCGAATCTTCGACCGCAATCAGGGCGAAAAGAAGCGCACCCAGATCGACATTGATAAGTCGACGGAATCGAGCGAAACAACGCGGGCGCAGGTTTTCAGCGATGTGGATTCGGCCTATGCGCAGGTGGATAGTAACATCATCCTGCTCAAGCCCTACAAGGACAAGTACGTGCAGCAGTCCACACGCGTGCGGGACACGGTGACTTACGCCTATCAGCACGGCGGGGCATCGCTCACGGACTTCCTGAATGCGCAGAGCGATTATCGCGTGGTGCAATTGGCCTATCTGCAACTGATCGGCACTTATTTAACGGCGGCCAGCCAACTGAATCTTGCAGTTGGACGCGAGGTGATTCCATGATGCGGCAACGAGCGAAAGACTTTTCTAAATTCAGCTTTCTCGGTCTCTTATTGGCGGCCAGTGTTTTGCTCACATCCTGCAAGAAGCAGGAGCAGGGAGACAGCGCGCCTCCGCCTGCGCAGGTCACGCATCTCTCGGATATGAACCTGATCACGGTCGATGCGAACAAGGTGAGCCAGTTCCCCTTGACAACAGCGGAGAAGCTGGAAGAATCGGCGCAGTTATCGGCGACCGGCTCGGTGAATCCTGATGTCTCGCGCACGGTTCCGGTGATCTCTCTTGCCAATGGCCGCGTGGTCGACATCAAGGTGCGGCTCGATGACTACGTGAAGAAGGGCCAACTGCTGATCAAGGTACAGAGCCCGGATGTTTCGACTGCATTTGACGCCTACCTGAAGGCGGTCAACGACGAGCAGCTCGCCAATAAAGCCTTTATTCGGGCAAAGGATCTACTGGAACATGGAGCGATATCGCAGGCCATGTACGAGCAGGCTGAGGATTCGGAGAAAGACGCAAAAGCAGATCTGGTCGCAGCCGAAGAACAGTTGAAAGTGATCGGTGTAGACAAGGATCATCCCAGTCCGATCGTGAATGTGTATGCACCCGTATCCGGCGTTATCATCACGCAAAATGTGACCCAGGCTGGAGCGGCCGGCGTTAGTCTTTCCGGC
>Ga0302326_10011033_pt1 | contig 19507 bp, 16 predicted proteins | sample Palsa_T0_3_FD_202264 | JGI IMG/M metagenome (GOLD analysis project Ga0302326, IMG submission 202264) | Peat permafrost microbial communities from Stordalen Mire near Abisko, Sweden - Palsa_T0_3 | ecosystem: Environmental > Terrestrial > Soil > Palsa > Peat permafrost | place: Sweden: Abisko...
GCGAAGGTGGATAAGCATTCGACCGGCGGGGTCGGCGACAAAACATCGCTGATCGTCGCGCCGATTGTCGCGGCCGCGGGGCTCTACGTGCCGATGATCAGCGGACGCGGACTGGGGCATACCGGCGGAACACTGGACAAACTGGAAGCAATCCCCGGATTCAACGTACACCTGAAACTTCTTGAGTTTCGCCGCGTGCTCACCCTGGCGCGCTGCGCGTTGATCGGGCAGACGCCGGAAATCGCGCCCGCCGACAAAAAACTGTACGCCTTGCGCGACGTGACCGCGACGGTTGAAAGCCCGTACCTGATTACCGCCTCGATCATGAGCAAAAAAATGGCGGAGGGAATTGACGCGCTGGTGCTGGACGTGAAAACCGGGGATGGGGCGTTCATGAAGAAGCAGGAAGAGGCGGAATATCTCGCGGAGTTGATGGTCGAGACCGGCACGCGAATGGGCAAGAAAATTGTCGCGCTGATCACTGACATGGAGCAGCCGCTGGGACGAAAAATCGGCAACGCGTTGGAAGTGGAAGAGTGTATCGAGGTGCTGCACGGCGGAGGTCCCGCGGATTTGCGCGAACTGTCGGTGGAACTTGCGGGGTGGATGTTGGTGTTGGGCGGCCGCACAAAATCCGTGGACGGAGGGCGCGAGCTTGCCGGGGAAATGATTGCTTCGGGGCGCGCGCGTGATACATTCCGCGAAGTCGTGCAGCTGCAAGGCGGCGAACCCAGAATTCTTGAGGATCCGGGGCTGCTGCCGAAAGCGAAACACACGGCGCGGCTGCCGGCCAAGCGTTCTGGATACGTTACCGCCATTCATTGCGAGCAGGTTGGTCTGGCGAGCATGATTCTGGGTGGCGGACGCGAGCAAAAGGAGGATTCGGTCGATCCGGGAGTTGGCCTGGTGCTTGAGACAAAAATCGGCGATGCCGTCCGTGCTGGTGAGAATCTATGCACCATTCATTACAATCTCGATGCGCGATTGGTGACGGCGACACGATTGCTCGCGGAAAGTTTTGAAATTGGCGATCGGACGCCGTCTCGGCTGCCGTTGGTGCGAAAGATCATTGGCGCAGGAGATTTTTCCTAGCCGGAGAAGAACGGGTTCAAAGATTCGAGGAGAGTGCATGGCATGCATCGCCTGGTAGGCGTCCTGGGAATGATCACGATGATGGGGCTGGCGTTCCTGTTTTCGACGAACCGCCGGGCCATTCGCTACAAGACCGTGGCGTGGGGGCTGGGCTTGCAAATCGTGTTCGCGTTTCTGGTGATGCGCTGGCAGTACGGACGCTTGGTTTTTCAGAAAGCGGGCGCGGCGGTGAATTGGGTTTTGGATTTCGCATTTTACGGCTCGTATTTCGTCTTCGGCGACCTGGGGAAGAAAGGATCGCCGATGGGGTTTTTCTTCGCGTTCCAGGTGCTTCCGACGATTATTTTTATCGCGGCGGTTTTCGCTCTGCTTTACTACTACGGAGTCATGCAATTCATTATCAAACAGGCCGCGCGGGTGATGACGCGGCTGATGGCGGCGAGCGGCGCCGAATCACTCAACGTCGCCGCCAGCATTTTCATGGGGCAGACCGAAGCTCCATTGACCATTCGTCCATTTATTCCCGAGCTGACGCACTCCGAACTGATGACGGTGATGACCAGCGGGATGGCACACGTATCCGGTGGCATCATGGCGGCGTACATCGCGTATGGGATCGAAGCCAAACATTTGCTGGCGGCGGTGATCATGACCGCGCCCGGAACAATTCTACTTTCGAAAATGATGGTGCCGGAGACGGAGGTTCCGGTGACGTCCGGACGCGTGGAAATGGCGCCGCTCGAACGCGATACGAATGCGCTGGGAGCGATTTCGCGCGGGACGATTGACGGCTTGAATCTGGCGGTAAATGTGGGCGCAATGCTGATTACGTTCATTGCGCTGATTTATCTGGTCGATGGCATGTTCGGAGTGGTCCACAACTTTTTGGCGAATCACGGCGTCGCGTGGTTTCCATCGAGTGTGGAGCAGATTTTTGGCTGGCTGTTTTCTCCGGTTGCCTGGGTGATCGGAATTCCCTGGAAGGATTGCCACACGGTGGGGAACCTGCTCGGCCTGCGAACGGTTACGAATGAGTTGGTCGCGTTTCAGCGGCTCGGGCCGATGAAAGACGCACTGGACCCCCGTTCGTTCACGATTGCGACGTTTGCGCTTTGCGGGTTTGCTAATTTCAGCTCGATCGGGATTCAAATCGGAGGAATTGGCGCGCTCGCGCCGAACAAGAAGGCCGATCTGGCGCGGTTGGGAATCCGCGCGATGGCGGCGGGAACGATGGCGAACCTGATGTCCGCATCGATCGTTGGAATCATGCTGTCATGAGCGCGGAGAAGGGGGGAAGGCCCGGAAATAAGAGCGAGTTCGCGCAGACCGACCGCGCGGCGAAATTCATTTTATCGAAGACCAAACTGCGCCCGAAGATTGCTTTGGTTCTAGGCTCGGGATTAGGCGGATTCGCGGATGAATTCACCGAAGCCGTGCGGATACCGTACGCAAAGATTCCGGGTTTCCCGCGGTCAACGGCCGTAGGCCACGCGGGCCGCCTCGTGATCGGCAAGGTCGGGGAAGTGCCCGTGGTGGCAATGCAAGGGCGCGTCCATGCCTATGAAGGGTATTCCGCCAAGGAAGTAACGTTCCCGATGCGCGTGTTCGGGCGTATGGGCATCCGGGCCGCGATTCTGACCAACGCCGCGGGCGGGATTAATCAAGGATACCAGCAGGGCGCGCTGGTCGTAATCCGCGATCACCTCAATGTGATGGGCACAAATCCGCTGACGGGGCCGAACGACGAGCGCCTGGGGCCGCGATTTCCGGATATGTCGATTGCGTATTCGCCCGCGTATCGGGGCATCGTGAAGCAAGAGGCCGGGCGGCTGAAGATGGACCTGCAGGAAGGCGTATACGCCGCGGTCTCCGGGCCGAGCTACGAGACGCCCGCCGAGATTCGCTACCTGCGAACGATCGGCGCCGATCTGGTGGGCATGTCCACGGTGGCGGAGGTGATCGTCGCGCGGCACATGGGGATTGAGGTGCTGGGGATTTCGTGTGTGACGAACATGGCGGCGGGGATTCTGGATCAGCCCATAAATCATGAAGAAGTGCTGGAAACGGGCGAACGCGTGAGGACTGAATTTGTGGCGTTGCTGCGCGCGGTGATTCCACGGCTCGCGGCCGGGCGGAAATAGTGCAGTGCGGCGGAGAAATCCATGAGCGAATTTGAGGTGTTGATTTTGGCGGCGCGGCAGGCGCGTGAAAACGCGTTCGCTCCCATTTCAAATTTTAGAGTGGGCGCGGCGGTGCGCGCGGGTTCGGGGCGCGTTTATACGGGTTGCAACGTGGAGAATGCGACGCTGGGGTTGACGTGCTGTGCGGAGCGCGTGGCAATTTTTAAGGCGATGTCGGAAGGCGAACGCGATTTCGACGCGATCGCGGTGGTGACCGACGTGGAAGGGTTGACGCCGCCGTGTGGCGCTTGCCGGCAAATCATTTGGGAATTCTGCGGGGATGTGCCGGTATTGCTGGCGAATCTGGATGGAAAGGTCGAGAAGGAAACGTCGGCGCGATTGCTGCCGCGGCCGTTTGATGCTTCATTCTTGTAAAGGCGGAAGGGCACGACGGATGGACGCAGGTAAAAGTCCAAGGCCGAGAATGGAAACGGAATCAGGAAGGGGCCTGACGGGACTGGGTACATCTGAGCCCACTAAGGAATTCATGCAACGCCGACGTTTGATGAAAAGCGATATTCGCCCCGCGAGTCGCCTGCCCGTTTCGCGTTTTAATCGCCGTTTATTTGTGCTCATTTGTGGCGCCGCTAGCCTGCTGACCCCTCGCCTCGCGGTGGCTAAGGACAAAGCAGACCTACTGGTCACCAACGGCACGGTCATTACGATGGATGGGCAGCGGCGGATAATCGAAAATGGCGCCGTGGCGGTGCGCGGGGATTCGATTGTGGCGGTGGGCGCGAGCGCCGATCTGGCCGCGCAATACGATGCAGCGAAAATCGTGGACGCGCGCGGCGCGATCGTCATGCCGGGACTGATCAATGGCCACGCGCACGCGGCGATGAGCCTGTTTCGCGGCATTGCCGACGATTTGTCGCTGGACGACTGGCTGAAAAAATATATTTTCCCAGCCGAGGCTCGAAACGTGACCGAGGAATTCGTGGTTTGGGGCACGCGGCTCGGGATGCTCGAAATGTTGCGCGGCGGAATCACGACTTACGCCGATATGTATTATTTTGAGGATGCAGTTGCGCGCGTCACCAAAGAAGCAGGGATGCGCGGAGTGCTGGGCGAGACGATTATCGATTTTCCAGCGCCGGACAACAAGACCGTGCCGCAGGCGCTGGAATACACGCAGAAATTCATCGAGCACTGGAAGGGCGACCCGCTGATTGTGGCGGCCGCAGCGCCGCACTCGATGTATACCTGCTCGGCGAAGACTTTGCAGGAGGCGGCAGCGCTGGCACGCCGCAATCATGCGCCGATTTTGATCCACATCGCGGAAGCCCCATTTGAGCTGCAACTGAGCCGCGAGAAATACGGGACCACGCCGGTGGGATACTTGGCACGTGAAGGAATTCTGGGGCCTGACGTGGTCGGGGCGCATTGCATCTGGGTCGATCAGTCGGATATCGCGACGCTGGTACAGTTCGGAGTGGGGTGCATCAACAATCCATCCAGCAACATGAAAACCGCGGCGGGGGTCATGCCCGTCATCAATATGCTGGCGGCGGGAGAGGCGATTGGGCTGGCGACGGACGGCGCAGCCAGCAATAACAATCTGGATTTATTCGAAGAAATGGACCTCGCTGCGAAACTGCAGAAAATAACGCGCATGGACTCGCGTGCGCTTCCTGCGGAGCAAGTCGTGGAAATGGCCACGATTGGCGGGGCGCGCGCGATACACCAGGAAAAGCAAATTGGGTCGCTGGAAGCCGGGAAAAAAGCGGACCTGATTCTGGTGGATACGACGGCGCCGCATGCCACTCCGATGTACAACGTGTACTCCCAATTGGTCTACGCGCTAAAGGCTTCGGACGTGAGAACGGTGGTGATTGGCGGGAAAATCGTAATGGAGGACCGGCGGATGCTGACGCTGGAGGAGAGCGCGATTCTGGCGAAGGCGAACGGCTACAAAAAACAGATCGAAAAGTCGCTGGAGCCGGCTGCGTCAAAATAAAATAAGGGAGCTCAAAGCAACGCCGAAGGATTTAACGCCGAGTTCACCGAGGTTAAGCGACTGAGGGCTCGGAGAGCGGGGGAGCTGTGGAGTTTTACTCCTTCGGGCGCACGGAGTCGCGCTGGCGCTGAAGTTTTTGCGCGGAGGAACGCAGGGTCTCCGGAACATTTTTATTTCCGGCAAGCTGTTTTAGATCCGTGGGAATGAGCCGCGGCAGAAGGTGCAGGGTGACGTCGATGGGCGCTTTCGGATTTTTGGCGAGATTCTTCACCACAACGTAACTCTTCATAAACGCGCGGTTCTTGGCGATGTTCCGCAGGACTTCCTGAGATACGTTGGCCATGGCGGCGAAATTTTCGATTTCGAGATCGGTGAGTTTCGGGGACTGCAACACCGCGCGCTGCACGATTTTATTGGGGTCACGAATCAGCAACATACGCTCTTCGCGGCCTCCTTTCACGGCCAGCTGGATGCGCTGGACCACATTCATGGCGGACAGTCTTTGCAGAAGTGTTTTTCGTTTTTTTACATCGGGCACGGCTGCGACGGCGGTCTCTTCGATTTCCTGTTCTTTCAACTGCGCGTTGGTCTGAATTTCGGCAAGGAGCTCCTGTTGCTCGGGAGTGGCGGCGGTCGAGTAGGCCAGCTTCGTGCCCAGCTGGGGATCGGAACTGAGGCGCTCCAGATTGTCCAGCAGGGATTGAATTCCCTCACTCGTCAAATACGCGCCCACCTGGGTGACGATTTCCGGCGGACAGGCAATATTCTTCGCGAGGGCGTCGGCGATTCCAGGCTGGTCGCTGAGATATTCGGCACAAAACGCAAAACAGCGCGGGTCGGCGTCGGGACGAATAACGGCGGCCAGGAACGCAGAGACGGATTGCGCGGCAATGCAATCACGAGCGGCGCCGGCGATGGACGGCTCCAAGTCCGCGGAGAGTATCGTCAGCAGCTCAGCGAGGTCGGCTGCAGCGAACGGCGAAGCGCCAGAAACGATGGCAGTTTTTTGTTCGAGGGTGGCGTGCCCCGCACGAATAGCCGCACGCAGTTCGGCGTTAATGGGAAACTCCATCGGCCGGGGTCAGGTTTTTGGGCGTCAGCGTGATCGAGTCGGATTGGTCCGGCGCCCCGCGAAGCAGGACCATTTGTCCCTCGAGATCGAGCAAGATCGCGGAAGCTTCGCTGGAGGTGGCCTGGATCGAATCGGTCGCGGTAAATCGTTTCACTTCGCCGACGCCCATGTAACCGGCAAAACTCGGCGCGCCCGGGGCAGCTGAATCGTTTTCGCGCGTGATATTTGAGGCAGCGCGTTTGTGCATGTAGCCGGTGACGCGCGGCACCAGGAATTGAATGGCGAACCAACAAACCGCAATGACGACGACCACGAATGCCGCGAGCACCGCGATTTGGCGCCATTGCGTCTCGGGCTTGTCGGGAGGATCGGCGACGACGCCAGGCTCGGGACGGCCTTTCGTGTGCAGGGCGTATTCGGCGACCATGCTATCTTCATCCAGGCCCAAATAGTGCGCGACTGAGCGGATGAAACCGCGATTGAATACGCCGCCGGGAAGTTTTTCCCACTGTTCGTTCTCCAGCGCGGTCAAAAAGCGCGGGGCGATGCGCGTCGCCAGGGAAATTTCTTCCAGGGAGACTCCGCGCATCTCGCGTTCGCGTTTAAGGTGTTCGCCGAATTGTGTCGAAGACATGCCTTGAAACCCGCAACCCAATAAAAAATATAGGCGTCACGCGAGGGTGTGTCAATGAGACGAGGGAAATTAGGAAAAGACGGGATGTTGGCGATTTGTCAATCAGGGCATCAAGGCCGTTGCAGTCACGCAAACCCATTCCTATAATGGAAGTGTTGAGTACCGAAATCCCAGAGCGAAAGAATACCATCCCGCCCGGCGCCACGCGGCGAAACCCGGACGCGCGTCCATTTGAAGGCGTGGAGCGGCGCCGAAATCCGAACAATCAGAACAACAGTATTCCCTCTCCCATCGAGCCTCCGATAATCGAGTCGACCAGCGAAGTCTCGGTATTCCACGAGCTTGGGAAAGCTTTGACATCGTCGCTGCAGTTGGACCAAGTGCTGCGGACGATCATGGACAAGATCAACGAGGTATTGCGGCCGGACACTTGGTCGTTGCTCCTGATGGACGTGGACAAGCACGAGCTATATTTCCAGATCGCGACCGGCAAGGGCGCGGAATCGTTGAAGGACGTGCGAATTAAGGTTGGCCAAGGACTCGCGGGGTGGGTGGCGCAAACGGGCAAAGCCGTGGTGGTGCCGGATACGTCGAAGGACGCTCGTTTTTTCGGCCAGGTTGACGCGAAAACGAAGATGGAAACGCAGTCGATCGTGGCGGTGCCCGTTCGTTTTCGGGAGCAATGCCTGGGCGTCATCGAGTTGATCAACAGCATCGGGCCGGAGGGGTTTAGCGACCGTGATATGGCGCTGCTCGAGGCGCTGGCGGATTATGCGGCGATTGCAATCGAAAATGCGCGGCACGTGCAGCGCATTCACGAGCTGACGATTACCGACGATTGCACGAGCCTTTACAACGCGCGGCATTTGAACTTCATGCTGGATACGGAGATTTACCGGTCGCACCGGTACGCTTTCGAATTTTCGCTGATTTTCATTGACCTCGATCATTTCAAGATGGTCAACGACACGCACGGACACTTGATGGGTTCGAAGCTGCTGGCCGAAATTGGGCAGGCGATTAAGGATAAATGCCGGCTGATCGATTTGGCGTTTCGCTACGGCGGAGACGAATTTGTGGTGTTACTGCCGCAAACATCAAAAGAAAACGCCATGGGCGTGGCGCGGCGGCTGCACAAGCTGATTCGCGAGGCGGTGTGGCTTCAGGATACGGGCATCAACGCGCACGTCACCGCGAGCGTCGGCGTCGCGGCGTATCCAAGTGATTCGCGAACCAAGGCGGAGCTGCTGCACCTTGCCGATGAAGCCATGTATGTGGTGAAAAATACGACGCGGGACAGCGTGGCCGCCTGCGGGGCAACTGACGTCCCTGCGAAGAAAGTCGAAGCGTAACCTCGTCTCAATTTATTCCCCAGTTCACTTCCATCGGCACCGTGGTGTGCATTATCACGGAAGAGGCATGCCCTTCGTTCCTCACCACAGAGATCCGCCGCATTCCCGTGAAATCTCGCGCCCCGGGATTCGCGACTCGCGTCTCCAGCAGAGCCGCGACGGTTGATAGTGCCGAGGGCGCGCGTCTGGTTGTGACTCGCAACCTGCACGCCTATACTTGACGTGTAAGCCATTCGATGGGCACTTCGGAGCGATTTTCTGCGTAATCAAGAAGCGGCGCGCTATGCACGCTGGGCGGCGTGGGCAGCGCTCGCCATCGCGCTGATCGCAGCGGGCGCTTACGCGCAGCGCGCGATCCGCGTGGCGCGCGCGCGGCTGCACCAGCCCGCCGCAATCGCGGCGAGTGTTGAACAGCAGTCCAACGAGTTCTCCTTTTCGAAAGTGGAAAATGACCGCACGCTTTTTACGGTGCGGGCGGGCCGAGCGACCCAATTCAAAGATGAAAACCGGGCCTTGCTGGAGGATGTGTGGATCACGATCTACGGCCGCGAAGGGGATCGCAACGACAATATCCATACCCGGGAATGCAACTACGAGCCGAAATCGGGAAACGTGAATTGCCAGGGCGACGTGCAGATCGATCTTTCCAGCGCCACGCCGGTTGAAGCAAAGCCGCCGGCAAGTGGAACGCAACCCGCGGATGCGAAGGCGCCGGCTGCGGGACAGAAAACCGATCAGCCCATCCACATCACGACCAAGAACCTTTCGTTCAATCGCGAGACGGGCCAGGCGTCCACGGCCGAGCCGGTACAATTTCGTTTTCCGGAGGGACAGGGCCGAGCCGTGGGAGTGACCTACGACTCGCAAAACGCCACGGTGCGTCTCGAGCACGATGTGGAAGTAAACATTGCGGCGTCAGATAAACCCGGCGGCCTGCCGGTCACCGCGACCGGCGGAAGCATGGAAATTCGGCGCAACGAGCGAATCGTCGAATTGAACGCACCAGCAGTGGTGCGCGAAGGTGCGCGCGAGCTTTCCGCGGGGAAAATCTCGATCGAACTCGACACAGGATTTCGCGCGCAGCACGTCGTCGCCGAAGATCATCCCTCGGTGCATGCCAAGGATGCGGCGGGCGAGTTCGCAGCGTCAGGGGAGCGGTTCGAGGGGTTCTTGAATCCCGGAGGCTCGGTGGACCGTATTGTGGCGGAGGGAAAAGTCGCCGGGACGAACCGCACAAAGACCGGCACGGATACCTTCTCCATGTCTCGGGTGGAGTTCACCATGCGCGGCAAACAAAATCTGATCAAGACGATGGCCGCAACGGGCGATGTGGTATTCAATTCAAAGCAGGGAGCTGACTCGCGGAGCTTGCAGACGCAATCGCTGCTGGTGAAATTTGTCCCCGGCAAGCAGCCGGACAAGGCGAAGGTGGAAAGTGCGGAAACGCTGGCGCCGGGCACGATCATCGCGAAAACCGCAACCGACTCCACCGAGCTGCGTGCGAAAAAATTCGTGACGCAGTTCAGTGCCGCTGGCCAGCTCGAGAAACTGTTCGGATACTCAGGGATCGAAATTCGCCGCCAAACCGGTTCCGGAGCGCCGCAGGTGAGTTCAGCGACCGAACTGGCCGCGACATTTGACGCGAGCGGCGATTGGGACACTCTCGACGAGAGGGGGAACGTAAAATTTCAGCAGGCCGATCGCCAAGCCAGCGCTGCGCGAGCGCGTGTGGTGCGTGCCACCGACACGATTGCCATGGATGGCTCGCCGGTGCTTTCCGACGCGATCAGTCGCACCACCGCTTCCGCCGTGACGATTGAACAGAAATCCGGCGACATTCACGCGAGCGGCGGCGTGGTGTCCACGTACAGCCCTGCGGCGCAAGGTAGCGCTCAAACGACTCCGATGACGCTAGGCTCAGGCGCGGGTCACATATCGGCCCAAACGCTGAGCGGTTCGACGACGTCAGGTCACGTGATTTATACAGGCCACGCGCGTCTGTGGCAGGGAGATTCGGTTCTGCAGGCCAACCAGATCGAAGTCTGGCGCGACGACAAGAAACTCGTGGCGACGGGCAATGTTGTTGCGGTTTTTCCGCAGGCCGCCGGACCGGAAGTGAAGACTTTCGCGTCGTCCTCGGCCGGTCCGTCCGCCCCCTCCGGTGCAAATTCCAGTCACGCGCCAATTCTGTGGGAGATTCACGCCCCGGCCCTGACCTACTGGAGCGACAGCGGGAAGGCGCACCTCGAGGATGGGGTTACCGCTAATTCGCAGGAAGGTTCGATGGAATCGCGCACGCTCGATGTCTTCCTGACTCCGGCACCCTCCGGCACCCAAACCGCCCAGGGCGCGCAAACCCCGCCCGCTGTGAGCGCAAAGGCATCACCCGCGGGACCCCGCCAGCTTGACCATGCCCTGGCTCTAGGGGGGGTTACGGTGCGCCAAGGCGACCGGCGCGGTAAAGCCGAGCAGGCTGAATACACCGCGTCGGACGGCAAATTCGTGCTTTCCGGGGGAAATCCAATCATTACGGATGCCTCGAGTGACACTACGACGGGCCATTCGTTGACCTTCTTTGTAGCGAATGATACGATTTTGATCGATTCGCAAGAAGGTTCGCGCACGCTCACCAGGCATCGAGTTGAGAAATGAACCGGAATGTTGAAACTCCAAGCCGCCGATCTCAGCAAGTCGTATAGAGGCCGCAAAGTCGTCGACAACATCAGCCTGGAGATTCAGCAGGGTGAAGTGGTTGGGTTGCTAGGGCCGAACGGCGCAGGAAAGACCACGACGTTTTACATTCTGGTAGGTCTCGCGCGTCCCGATTATGGGCGTGTTTTGCTGGATGGCGAGGACATTACCGACCTACCGATGTACCTCCGGGCCCGCAGCGGCATCAGCTACCTCCCTCAAGAGCCCTCTGTCTTTCGTAAACTGACGGTAGAAGAAAATCTATTCGCGGTGTTGGAAACGCTGCCGCTCACTTCGGAGCAAAGGCGCGACCGCGTGGAAGAGCTTCTGGCCCAGATGGGGTTGGAGGGTGTGCGTTACAGCCAGGCGTATGTGCTCTCTGGGGGAGAGCGGCGGCGGCTGGAGATCGCGCGGTCGCTGGTGCTGGCGCCGTCATTCGTGTTGCTGGACGAGCCGTTTGCGGGGATCGATCCTCTGACGGTGGTCGATATTCAGAAGATTATTGCGGATTTGAGCGCAGCCGGTATCGGCGTACTAGTGACGGATCACAATGTTCGTGACACGCTAGCAGTGACGAACCGGGCCTACATCATTAACGACGGGAAGATTTTCCGGGCCGGAACGCCTGAAGCGCTGTCGAACGACCCGGAAGTTCGGCGGGTGTATCTCGGAGAAGGCTTCCGGCTGAATTGATTTTCGGTTTTGTAAAATTGCAAACGAGTTGCCATGAATTGGCTCGCACCAAAACTTAGCCTCCGCGTCGCGCAGAAGCAGATTCTGACGCCGGGGCTTGTGCAGATGGTTAGCGTGCTGGCGCTGAACCGCCTGGAATTGCGCGAGATGATCAACCAGGAAATCATGGCGAATCCGGTTCTCGATGAAGTGACGGAAGAGAGCGCGGCAGCCACGGATAGCTACCAGGACGAGGCTTTCCTCAAGAAGGAAACCGAAAAGGTTCCGGAAGTCGAAGCGGCGAATCCTTTCGACGAATTCGATTTCAGTTCGTTTTTTGGCCAGTATCTGGATGCTGGAGCGGAGCGCTCCGCGGGAGCCGAGCGCGAAGATATCGAGCGGCCTTCCTTTGACAAATTTTTATCTTCCGCGCAGAATCTCGCCGACCATTTGAACTGGCAGCTCAGCATGAGCATCTGCAGCGAAACCGTGCGCAAGATCGCCGATGGAATCATCGGCAATCTCGACGAAAACGGTTACCTGACCGCCACCCTCGACGAGCTGGCCGCATCCGGAAATTATTCGATGGAAGACGTCGAAGAGGCCCTGGCGATGGTGCAGGAATTCGATCCTCCCGGCGTTGCGGCGCGCGATTTGAACGAGTGCCTGCAAATGCAGCTCAAGCTGATCGACCCGCAAAACACGCTGGCCTCACAAATCATCGCCGAACATTTGAAGTTGCTGCAGAACAATCAGCTCAAGGAAGTGGCTCGCGCCTTGAACCGTCCCGTGGAACTTGTGAAGCGCGCCGTGGACGTCATCAAGCATCTCGATCCCAAGCCGGGGCTGCGTTACAACCACACCGAACCGCGGCTGGTCGAGCCCGACGTGCAATTCCGGAAAGTGGACGGCGAGTGGCAGGCGTTGATGAACGAAGATGACTTGCCGCAGCTGCGGCTGAATCCAATGTACCGCCGTTTGCTGGCGCGCGATGCGGCGGACCGCGACGTGCGCAATTACGTGAAGGAACGCTTCACCGCCGCGATTCAGCTGATGAAAAATATCGAGCAGCGCAAGCACACCATCCAGCGCGTCTGCCATTCGATTTTGCGGCGACAGGGCGATTTTCTGGATTACGGCGCGGACCACCTGAAGCCGATGATGATTAAGGAAGTGGCGGAAGAAGTGGGCGTGCATCCCTCGACGGTCAGCCGCGCGGTCGCAAACAAATACGTGCATACGCCGCAGGGCGTACTGGAGTTGCGTTATTTCTTCAGCGAATCGGTGAACGGGCCCCAGGGCAGCGAAATGTCCTTACTTTCGTTGAAGCGCCGCGTGAAAAAAATGATCGAGGACGAAGACACCGCGCATCCTCTAACGGACGAGCAAATTACCAAGCGGCTGAGCGAAGAAGGCATACAAGTCACGCGGCGTACCGTCGCGAAGTATCGCGAAGATTTGCGCATCCCCAGCACTCACCGACGCCGGGTGAAGGCTTAACCGCCTCCCGTGAAGCGCCTCCCGCCGCAAGCACGAAATGCAAACCGCAGCGCCCGGCAACTTGTAATTCTCACTGGCCTTTCCGGTTCCGGTAAAGGTTCTGTCCTAAATACGTTCGAAGACCTCGGTTTCTATTGCGTGGATAATCTTCCTGTCGCGTTGATACCTACGTTCAGCGAACTATACGTCGAAGGTGTCGAGATCGAGCGAGCAGCGTTGCTGGTGGACGCGCGGGAAGGGGAGCAGATCGACAAGCTGCCCGCGATCTACCGCAAGCTCGCAACCGAGCAACCCGCGACGCTGGTATTCGTGGAGGCCAGCGACGAAGTTCTGAAGCGGCGCTTCAGCGAAACGCGCCGGCCGCACCCGCTGAGCCACGGCGAGAGTATCGGCGAAGGCATCGCCGAAGAGCGCCGTCGCATGGCGCCAATCCGCCGCCTCGCGGACGTCATTATCGATACCTCGAAGTTCACCGTCCATGAGCTACGCCAATTTATCATCGACAAGTTTCAGAGGCCCGGCAGCCGTCCGCTGTTGATATCCGTCGTCAGTTTTGGATTTCGCTACGGGATTCCATCCGACGCGGATTTGGTGTTTGACGTGAGATTTCTGCCGAATCCGCATTTCGTGCCGAAACTGCGGCCGTTCAGCGGAAAAGATCCCAAAGTCGCGCGCTACATCCGTTCGTTTCCACAGACCGGCGAATTCCTGCGGCGGATCGAAAGCCTGTTATCGTACCTGATCCCGCTTTACATTCATGAAGGAAAGAGCTATCTGACGGTTGCGCTGGGATGCACCGGAGGGCGGCATCGTTCCGTCGCGCTCGCCGAAGTGATTCGGCGCTACTTGCAGAAGAAAAAATATTCCACGAAAGTCGTGCATCGCGATATAGACAAGAGTTTGTCTTGAGCTTGCGATCTCAAAAATAGCATCCTGGGATCATTCAACTTGGCATCCGGCTCGAACAGAAATGTCGCCCGCATGACGGAGCACGCGGAAATTCGCCGGCTGCTCGGCTACCTCGCGCCGTATACCGGGATTCTGGCCGCTGGCGTGGTGCTCATGGCCATCATGGGCGTGGCCGATGGCTTGGTGGCGTTTGCCATCAGGCCCGCGCTCGACGTGGTGCTGAACCCCCAGTCCACGGTTCAGAAATTGGTGCTGTTCCAGATTCCTGGATCGCAGCACCTCGTCTATCTAAATTCGTTCGTACCGTCGCGCGTGCATCACGTCTGGTCGGTTTTCGCGCTGGCGTTATTTTTTCTTTTCCTCGTTAAAGCTGTCGCTGAATACTTCGGCAGCACGCTGATTCAGTACGTCGGCCTCGCGGGCGTCACCAATTTACGGAACAAGGTGTACAGCAAGATCGTTCAGCAGCCGGTCGGCTTCTTTCACGACAATCCCGTCGGGCGCGTGATGTCCGCCGTGATTACGGACATCGAACAGCTGCGCGGAGCGTTTTCGGAATACCTCGCCGATTTCTTTCGCCAGATTTTCAGCCTGGTTGCGTTCGTCGCGGTCCTGCTCGTCATTGACTGGCGCATGGCGGTGGGCTCAGCGGTGCTCGTGCCTCTGGTGGTCTGGCCCGTGGGAAAACTGGCGCGGCGCATCCGTGGTTCGACGGAAAAGAGCCGGGCGCGGCTCGCTGATTTGAGCCAAATTCTTCAGGAATCGATCAGCGGCAACCGCGTCGTAAAAGCGTTCGGCATGGAGGGATTCGAAATCCGGCGATTCCGCGATGCTGCCCGGAACCTGCTGCGCGAGAACATGCGCTGGATTCGCGCACTGGCCGCGACCGCTCCGATCATGGACGTGCTCGGCGCAGTGGTGGTGGCGATGATTCTCCTTTTCGCGCGAGGCGAGATCAAGGTGGGACGTATGTCCATTGGGTCGTTTGGCGCATTTACATTCGCGCTATTCAAGGCCTACGAGCCCATCAAGCGCATTGGCAGCATTTACCAGCTTTTCGTACAAGCCGTGGGAATTTCTTCGCAGGTTTTCACGCTACTCGATTTGCCCGAGGAAAAGCTCGACGCGCCGGACGCGAAAGTGCTGCCGCGTTTTTCGAGAAACGTGCAATTCGACGATCTCTCGTTCATGTATGACGATGCCGAAACTCCGACATTGACGCACGTAACTCTGGAGGTTCCCGCGGGAGGAGTTATAGCGATTGTGGGCTCGAGCGGCGCGGGAAAAACGACCCTCCTGAACATGCTTCCGCGCTTCTATTCCGGCACAGCGGGCGCCGTGCGCATTGATGGAATCGACGTGCGCGAAGTAACCCTGCGATCGCTACGCGAACAGATGGCCATCGTCACGCAGGAGACGATCCTGTTCAATGACACGATCTGGAACAATCTCTGCTACGGCCAGCCGAATATCTCCGAACAAAAGGTAATCGCCGCTGCCAAAGCGGCCCTGGCGCACGATTTCATCATGCAGATGCCCAAAGGCTACCAAACCGAGGTGGGTGATCGCGGCCAGCGCCTGTCTGGCGGCCAGCGTCAGCGCCTAGCCATTGCGCGGGCCCTGCTCAAGGACGCGCCGATTCTGATTCTCGATGAGGCGACTTCCGAGCTTGACTCTGAATCGGAGATGCTCGTGCAGGGAGCATTGAATAATCTGATGACGGGCCGGACCGTGTTTGTGATCGCGCATCGCCTTTCCACGATTCGCCGCGCCGACTTGATTGCGGTCCTGGAAGGAGGCACAATTCGCGAACGCGGCACCCACGATGAATTGCTGGCGCGCCGCGGTTTGTACGCCCGTCTCTACGATATGCAATTTCGAGACGCGGAACCTGCTCGAGCTTCGGGAACAGTGTGACGATGTCCAGCACCCAACCACAATCCGCGACAATCGATGCGTCGAAGCCGCGCTCCACGGGACTTAAATCCATGACCGGCTACGCGCAAGCGCGGGCCGTGGAAAACGACTGGAACATTCGCCTCACGATTCGCAGCGTCAACCACCGTTTCCTCGATCTCCATTTGCGCCTGCCGGAAGGATTCGAGCCCGTAGAGCCGCGCATTCGTAAAATCATTCGCGAGCGTGTGCGCCGTGGCCACCTCGATGTGACGGTGCACCACGAATTGGCGGGCCCGGCGGCGGTTGGGGTAAACCAGGAAGTGGCGGCGGCATATTTACTGGCCGTGAACTCGCTGCGCAAAAAATTCGATATTCAAACCGAGCCCGATCTCGCATCGATTCTCCGTTTGCCCGGAGTCATCGGGCCCGCCACGGGTTCGCTCGAGGAAGGTCTCGGCCGAATCGAAGCGATCGTAGCCGGAGTCCTAAACGAAGCGCTCGACAAGCTCGACCGCATGCGTGCGGAAGAGGGCGTCCACCTCTGTAACGACATGAACGCGCGCCTGCAGTCGATCACTGCACTCAGCGAGGATGTGGCAAAACTCGCCGAACGCGCGCGGCCGGCCTTCGCGCGGCGATTAGGGGCGCGGCTGAAAGAATTGCTGGGTGACGAGCCGCTCGATCCGACGCGCCTGGCGCAGGAAGTGGCCATCGCCGCGGAACGCAGCGATGTGTCGGAGGAATTGGCGCGGCTGGCCAGTCATGTGCAACAATTCACGTCAGTCATCGCGACCGGTTCCGACGCTGGCAAGAAACTCGATTTTCTGCTGCAGGAAATGCAGCGCGAATCGAACACGCTGCTCTCGAAAACTCCAGGCAACGAAGCGGAGGGCCTGGAGATCACGCGCCTTGGACTGGAAATCAAATCGGAAATCGAGAAAGTGCGCGAACAGGTGCAGAACATCGAATGAGCGAATCGGGGCCGCTGGTAATGATTGTTTCTGGTCCGTCAGGCTCCGGGAAATCGACGCTGGTCGAAAAAATTCTGGAGCTTCCCGGGACGATGTTATCTGTCTCGTGCACGACTCGGGCCCCGCGCAAGACGGAGAGCGATGGCAAGTGGTACAATTTTGTCTCCGAAGCAGAATTCCAGCAGATGGTGGAAACCGGCCAGTTTTTGGAATACGCGCAAGTGTTCGGAAAGAATTGGTACGGCACGCCGAAGAAATGGCTGGATGCCGCGACGCAGCAGGGACTTGACCTGGTGCTCGAAATTGACGTTCAGGGAGCTTTGCAGGTCCGGCGGAAACTGCCGGGGTCGGTTGCAGTTTTCGTTCTGCCACCATCGCGGCAGGATTTGGAACGCCGGATTCGCGCACGCGGACAAGATTCGGAGGACGAAATCGAACGCCGTCTGGATCGCGCGCGTGAAGAAATGCTCAGTTACAGCAGTTACGACTTTGCAGTAATAAACGATAATCTCGAACGGGCAGGCCATGAAATTCAGGCGATAGCACTGGGGTCGCGCTGCCGCGTCACACGGAATGAGGAAAGGATTCGCGAAATTCTGAAGTCTTTTGGAGGCTGATTTTCAAATGGCGCATCTCAAGGACGCACCCGAGAGCCAGTTTGCATACGTCGTCGTCGTCGCGCGCCGCGCACGCCAGTTGTTGATCGGCGGGCGGGCCATGGTCGACAATCCGAAATCCCGAAAAACCACGCGCATCGCCGAAGAAGAATTGCAGAAGGGCTTGCTCGAATACGACGCGCCGCATCTCAACGAGCAAGCAGAAGATAAGGACGAAAAAAAGCGGAAGGCGTAAGCCTCCGCGAGGGCCGCATGAAAATCGCGCTGGGAGTTACCGGGGGAGTGGCGGCGTACAAAGCCGCCGAACTGGTGCGGCACCTGCAACAGGAAAAACTGGACGTGCAAGTCGTGATGACGCGCGCGGCCCAGGAATTCATCACGCCTCTCACGTTTGCGGCGCTCACCGGGCAAAAGGTAATCACAGAAATTTTTGGCGTGGAGAATGCCGCGCCGGCAAATCTCGAAAGCGCCGTCGAACATATTGCGGTAGCCCAGCGCATCGATCTCTTGCTGGTCGCGCCCGCCAGCGCCGATAGCCTCGCGAAATTCGCCCACGGGCTCGCGCCGGATTTTCTTTCCACTCTTTATTTGGCGACGAAAGCTCCCGTCGTAGTCGCTCCAGCCATGAACGTGAATATGTGGGAAAACGCCGCGACCCAGGAAAACCTTGCGACGCTGCGCGCGCGAGGAGTTCAGGTGGTCGCGCCGGACGAGGGATATCTCGCTTGCGGCATGGTGGGTGCCGGGCGGCTGGCTTCGACGGATGCAATTGTGCTGAGAGTTCGCGATGTGCTCGGGTTGCGGCACGATCTAGAGGGTCAAACAGTTCTCATCACCGCCGGGCCAACGTGCGAGGATATCGATCCGGTCCGTTTTCTCACCAATCGCTCTTCTGGAAAGATGGGCTACGCGCTCGCGGAAGCAGCGCAGCGGCGCGGAGCGCGCGTGATCCTCGTCAGCGGGCCGACGGATCTGAAAATTCCGGAAGGCGTGGATTGGGTCCCGGTGCGCACGACGGAGCAAATGCATCAAGCGGTTCGCGAGCGCGCTACCAAAGCCAACATCGTCGTCATGGCCGCGGCTGTTTCGGATTACCGGCCGAGCGCGACGCACCAAACGAAACTGAAGCGCGGTGACGGCGGCTTGACGCTTACTCTCGAACCCACGCCGGATATTCTCGCCGAACTTGGCAACGAGAAGGGAAAGCGCGTGCTTATAGGTTTCGCCGCGGAAACGAATAACGTCGCCGAAAACGCGCAAGCAAAACTAGTTCGCAAATTCGCCGACATGATCGTCGCGAACGACGTGACTCTGGAAGGCGCTGGTTTTGACACGGACACCAACATCGTGACCATGTACTTGCCCGACGCGCCCGAAATTGCTCTCCCCAAGCTCAACAAGTTCGATGTAGCGAATCGCATCTTCGATCAAGCCCTTTTAATTCGCAAAAATTCCAAGTAGATTCTTCGGGGAGATTCGATGGATCCGGCGAAACCCGCGCGTGTGGAAACTCGCATTCAATCGCAGGTGAGAGCGTGGCTTCAATATGGCGAAGAACTCGGCTTGGGCCCCTATTATCGCGATCGCCCCGGAGGGGAAGAGTCCATCTCGATTTCAGAATTGGCTTCAAATGAAAATGTGCCGATTGAGGCTGGCGCGACCATTCAAAATCATAAAACCCAGCCAGCCGCCGAGACTGACCCAGCGACGATAATGCCATCCATCAAAATTCTGAAAACATCGGCAGCGAGCCAGATCCCGGCAGCGCAGACCGCGACGCTATTTGGCGAGGAGCGCATTGAAGGTGACACGCTGCCCGCCATTCGCGAATTCATCGGCGACTGCACGCGCTGCAAATTGCACAAGGGCCGAACGAAAATCGTCTTCGGCACGGGGAACCCCAATGCTGAACTGATGTTTGTCGGTGAAGGACCCGGCCGGGACGAAGACCTTAGTGGAGA
>Ga0302326_10011039_pt1 | contig 19501 bp, 16 predicted proteins | sample Palsa_T0_3_FD_202264 | JGI IMG/M metagenome (GOLD analysis project Ga0302326, IMG submission 202264) | Peat permafrost microbial communities from Stordalen Mire near Abisko, Sweden - Palsa_T0_3 | ecosystem: Environmental > Terrestrial > Soil > Palsa > Peat permafrost | place: Sweden: Abisko...
CCTCGTTGTTCAGATCGCGCCACACCTCGAGCTCGCCGCGCGCGACGATGAAGGCCTCGGCGCCCTCCTCGCCTTCCTGAATCACGCTGTAGCCCGCCGGTACCGTGATCATCTCGAAGGCGCCCACCAGCTCGCGCAGCGCTTCTTTGGGGAGGGCGCTGAAGAGCGGCAGCGGCGGCGTGAGCAAGATCTCGTTGCCCGCGACCTCTTCGTACTCGCGGGTCGCGGCGTGGATGATCTGCTGCGCCTTCGACGTCAGCGCGGGGCCGGTGAGAAAAGAGCTGAGCGGCTGAAAGCCCTCGAAGTCCTGCACCGGCGGCGGCGCCGTCTCCGTCTCGTCGAGGCGATCGGACCCCTTGCAGAAGGCGGCCGCCACCTGGTCGAGGTAGCCGCTCACGTCGACGCCGAGCGCCCGCAGGTCGCCGATCGCGGCCACCGCGAGCGGGAGGTTGGCCGCGTCGATGGCGCGGCGCACCGCGAGCTCGAACCCTTCGACCGCGGCCTCGGCCCGGCCCATCTGCTCGAGCAGGCGCGACGTGATGACCAGCGCGCTCGGCACCGCCGGCGCCCGCTCCACGACCGCGGCGGCCCAGCGGAGCGCGGCCTCGGTCTCGTCCGCGAGCAGAAGCGCGAGCGAGCGGTCGATGGGCGAGTCGGACGTCTGGATGGCGCCGGGCAAGTCCGGCGGAGAAACGCGTATCACAGGCCGCTAGCCTATCACCCCTCGTTGGGCTTTTTCTTGCCGCCTTCGTGCCTGGGCCCGGAGCGGTCCATGAACTCGCTCATCGCGTGTGCGGTGGCCGCAACGAGCGGCACGACGCGCGGATAGTCCATGCGTGTGGGCCCGATGACACCCACCGTCCCTGCAGTGTGACCGTGCGCGGTGTAGGGCGCCCCCACGATGGCGAGGTGGCCACCCCCCAGGACGTCCGCTTCTTCGCCCACGACGACGTGACCGCCCTTGGCCTGCATCGCCAGATCGAGCAGCTTGATGAGCTTTTCGCGCGCGTCGAGGGCGCTGACCAGGCGCCGCACGTGTCCCGGAGCGTCGAACTCTGGCTTTTCGAGCAGCCGCTCCTGTCCCTCGATGACGAGGCTCGTCTGCCCCACAGCGTCTTCGAGAGCGGCGCCCCCGAGGGTGAAAGCGCGCGTCCGAAGGTCGTCCTGCACCACGCGATCGCCCTGGAGGCGGCGTTCGAAGAGGTCGCGCAAGTCGCCCAAGGTGCGCCCCTCGACCACGTCATCGAGCAGGTTGTGGATGCCGTGAAGCTCCGCCTCGGTGACGGTCGCGTGAAGGAAACGGTTGTGGACCGTGCCGCTGTTCATGACGAGCACCGCGAGCACCTCGTCGGGCCCTGTCCGCAAGAATCGCAGCTGCTTGAGCACCTGCGTCTCGGGGCGCGGTGCGAGCACGACGGCCGCCGTCCCCGTCAGCTCCGAGAGAAGCTTGCCCGTCTCGCGCATCACGTTCTGCCCCGGCTCGAAGGACGAAAAGGTCTCGCGGATCGCGGCTTCTTCTTCGGTGGTCGGCGCGCGCGCTTGCATCAGCGCGTCGATGAAGAGCCGGAATGCGCGCGACGTGGGCACGCGCCCGGCGCTCGTGTGCGGCTGCCGCAAGAAGCCGAGCTCCTCGAGATCCGAGAGGACGTTGCGGATGCTCGCGGGCGACAGCTCGAGCCCCGATCGCTTGGCCAGCGTTCGCGAACCGACCGGCTCCCCCGTCGCCACGTATTCGGTGACGCAGTGGTAGAGCACGTGACGCGCGCGAGCGCTGAGCTCGTACATCTTCTTATGGTCTAGCACCATCTCGCCGCCGAGGGGTCCCCCCCGCCTTTTGGACCGCGAGCGCGTGCCCGCCGTATCCTTGGAACGCCTGTAGCGATGAGACGCCTCTTGGCCGCCACCCTCGTGCCCGCCCTTGCGTGTGCACCCGCCGCGACCGCGCACGTCGAATCGCCCTACGGCTACATGACCCCGACCCCGACCCCGACCCCGACCCCGACCTCGACCCCGACCCCGACCCCGACCTCGACCTCGACCTCGACCCCGACTGGAACCTGGGATCCTCCCTCCCCCGTCTCCTACGTCTTCCTCGACAAATCGACCTGCGAAACCGAGCTTCTGCGGCGCGGTGTTCCCTTTGCCCCGGTCGACTCGGCGCGCGGTGTTCTGGCGCCCGTACGCCTTCGTGGCGGGCTGCACGGGGTCTACTTCCACTCGGGAGTTCCCGTCGCCCAGCGAGCATCGAGTCCCTGGGAGATCGTCGACTGCCGCCTCGTACTGGCGCTCGACGACTTTGCCGCGCAGCTCGCGGCTCACGGGATCGTCGAGGTCGTGCACTACTCGATGTACCGGCCGCCGCCGTCGAGCTGGCCCACCGGGCGCCTCGCGTCGCGGCACCCGGGCGGGCTGGCGATCGACGCCGCGTCCTTCGTAAAGCAGGACGGAGAGACGCTCGTCGTCGAACGCGACTTTCACGGCCGCATCGGTGCCGCCACGTGCGGTCCGGGCGCCCGGCCGCCGTGGCCCGCCACGGCGGCAGCTGTCGAGCTGCGGCAGATCGTGTGCGACGCGGTCAACGCGGGGCTCTTTCACGTCGCTCTCACGCCCGACTTCAACTGGGCCCACCGCAACCACTTCCATCTCGAAGTCGCCGCGGGCCGCGGCGGCCAGTACGTGCACTGAGCTTCGCCTTGGCCGGGGCGCCGTCTCAGCGGCCGCGCAGGCGCGCAAGAACGGCCTGCATGTCGTCGGGTAACGGCTGCTCCCAGCGCATCTCGCGCTCGGTCGCAGGGTGCACGAAGCCGAGCTCCGCGGCGTGCAGCATCAGGCGTGGCGCGTCGATGAGCGGCCCCGCAAAGCCGCGGCTGTAGACACGCTCGCCGATGAGCGGGTGGCCCGATTCGCTCAGGTGGATGCGGATCTGATGCGTGCGGCCCGTCTCCAGGCGGCACGCGACGAGGGTGGCACGGGCGAGCGGCTCGATCCGTTCGACATGGGTCACGGCTTCGCGCCCTTCGGCCCCGCGACGCTTGGGGTCCCGTGTCGAGCCGCGCAGCCCGTCGCCGCGGTCCTCGACCAGGAACGTACGCATCGTGCCCGTGGTCACGTCCCCGTGCGCGACCGCCATGTACCGCCTGTGCACAGTGTGCCGCCGGAACTGGCCCGCGAGCGACTCCTTGGCAAGCCACGTGCGGGTGAAGACGACGAGGCCGGTCGTTTCCTTGTCCAGCCGGTGCACGATGCCGAGGCTCGGACGCGCGCCGCGGGGCGAGAGGCGGCGTCGCTGCAGCCACGCGCGCACACGGGCGTCGAGGGTGTCCGTGTCCGTTTCGTCGAAGGGGACCGTGCTGACCCCGGCCGGCTTGGCCACGACCAGCACCTGGGCATCGGCGTACGTCACATCGGCGTCGCGTAGCTCACCAGGTCGCTGCCGCGGGGCGCTCGGATCGAGCACGATCTCGGCGCCGACGGTCACCCGGGCGGTCGATTCGGTGACGAGGGCGCCGCCGACTCGCACTTTGCCCCCTTGCACCCAGGCTCTCGCCTTGCCCCAGCTGGCTCCGAAGAGGGCCCGGACGGCGCGATCCACGGGTCCTTCGAGCTCGGCGGGGACGATGGCGGCGCGCGGCGGCATGGGCGTCGTCATGATCCCATGTTCTTGACACCCCGCGCCAACGGTCCGCACAATCGCGGGCGAAGGTTCGCGTATTCTCGCGACCGGAGAACCAGCGTGCCCAAGACCATTCTGGCCGTCGACGACAGCGCGACGATGCGCAAGGTGCTCGAGATCACTTTCGGCGGCGAAGATTTTCGAGTGGTGACCGCCGAGGGCACCTCGAGCGCGCTCTCGCGCCTCGGCGAGGACCCCCTGGCCGCCGTCATCGACACCTCGCTGGGCAGCGACGATGGCTACGCCCTCGCCAAAGAGATCCGCTCCCGCGATGGCAAGATCGCCCTTGTCCTGATGGCGAGCCGCAACACGCCGTACGACACGGGCCGCGGGAAGGACGCCGGCGTCGACGACTTCATCGACAAGCCGTTCGACACCCAGGCCCTCATCGACAAGGTGAAGAAGGCGCTCGCCGCGCGCGACGCGCAGAAGGCTGCCGCGGCGCCCGCACCCGCGGGGGCTTCGCCCCGACCGCCGGTGGTGTCGCCAGCCGCGCACCCGGCGCCGTCGATTTCCGCCAAGCCCGCGTGGCAGCCCACGCAGCGGACCCACACCCTCTCGTTCGAGGGCGGCTCTGCGGGCGGTGGCCCGGCGATGCAGCCGCCCTCCATCGTGGGTCGTCCAGGGGCGCCCGTCGTCTCGACGAGCCCCAAGCCGGCGCCGACGCCGATGGCCCCTCCCGTGCGTGCCCCATCGAACGTGCCCGTGGCTCCCGCACCCGCGGCAGCTCCCGCGCCCCGATCCGCGGCACCCGCGGTCGATTCGGCAGCCGTCGCGACCGGCAGGATGGCGCCCAAGCTGGGCGAGCTCGGTCTCACGCCCCAACAGGCCGACGCGGTCATGGCCCTGTCGCGCGAGGTGATCGAGCGCGTCGTTTGGGAGGTCGTGCCCCAGCTCGCCGAGACGATGATCCGCGAAGAGATCGCCCGGCTGACGCGAGAGGGCTGAATCGCCTCTTGCGCCCGGACCGTCCGTCCCCACGTTGGACGTGGTGCCCGAGACGCCCGACAAGCCCGAAACCGGCGACGACCCGCTGAAGGCCGTCGCCCGCACGTTCCAGCGGCTCGAAGAGCTGCTCGACAAGCTTCCGCTCGACGTCGGAAGCGATCTACGCGCGCGGTTGCACCTCCTTCGCACGTTGATGCTCGAGAAGCGACCGCCGGCGCTGGTGCTCGTGGGTCGTCGCGGGGCCGGAAAATCGTCGGTGGTCAACGCGCTCTTCGGCGCCAAGGTGGCCGAGCTGGGGCACGTCACGGCGCAGACGGGGCGCGGCCGGTGGTTCGAGTACGCGCGCGACGGCGGTCGGATGGCGGTCCTCGACACGCGCGGCCTGCAAGAGGGCTCCGCGCCCGCCGAAGACGACGACGCGAAGACGGCGCTCGAGTCGCTCGCCGTGCAGCTGCGGTTGCGCGCGCCGGACCTCGTCGTGTTCGTGGCCAAGGCCAGCGAGGTCGACGCCGCGACGGACGGCGATATCGACGGCCTCGAGCGCGTCTACGCCGAGCTGCGCCGCACCCACAAGATCGAGCCGCCGCTGCTCGCGGTCGTCACGCACTGCGATCTGCTGGAGCCCAAGGCCACGCGATTGCAAGAAGGCTCGCGGGAATCCGCGGACGACGTCGCCGAAAAGCTCGCCCACGTCGAGCAGGCCGAGCACGCGCTCGCCGCCAAGATCGACGCGCGCGCCTCGCTCCAGGCGCGTCACGTCGCCACGCTGGGCGTCTCGTCGTACATGTCCTGGCGCCAGGACGGCGCCGTCCGCACCGACGACCGCTGGCGCATCGACGCCCTGGCGCTCGCGCTCTTTCATCACTTGCCCGACGCGGGCCGCGCCGAGCTGGCCCGCGCGACCCAAGCCCGCAAAGTGCAAGAAGAGCTCGCGATCACGCTGACCAAATCCACCGCCGCGGTGTGCGCGGGCGTCGCCGCCGCGCCGATCCCCATCGCCGACATCATCCCGCTGACGACGCTGCAAGCGGGCCTCGTCGCCTCCATCGCGTGGATCGCCGGCCGCTCGATCGATCGCCGGGGGGCGACCGAGTTTCTGACGAGCGTGGGTGCCAACGTCGGCCTTGCCTTCCTCCTGCGGCAAGCGGTGCGATCGCTCCTGAAGATCGCCGTGCCGGTGGGCGGCGCCGTCGTCTCGGCCACCATCGCCTTCAGCGGCACGATGGCGATCGGCACCGCCGCCCGAAGCTACTTCGTCGGCGGCCTTTCGCTGCGCGACGTGCGCAAGGTCTTCCGCCGCGAAGCCGGCCCTTCCTAAGCCGTTCCTGAGGGGTTGTCACGGCCGAGAGGGCGGGGCGGCGTGCTAACCATGCCGGCTGCCATGACCGACGTGCCTGCCCCCGCCACCCCCGCTCTCGACCAGCCGTACGATCCGGCCGTCGTCGAGCCGCGCTGGTACGCGTACTGGGAAAAGCTCGGCGTCTTCGCGACCACCGATTCGGCGACCGACACGCGGCCTCCCTACGTGGTGCCGATGCCGCCGCCCAACGTGACGGGCAGCCTGCACATGGGCCACGCCCTGATGGTCACCTTCCAGGATGCCCTGACGCGCTGGCACCGGATGCGCGGCTACAACGCGCTCTGGCTGCCCGGCATGGACCACGCCGGCATCGCCACGCAAATGGCCGTCGAGCGCCTGCTCGCGCGCGAAGGCACGACGCGGCAGGCGGTGGGACGCGAGGCGTTCATCGATCGCGTGTGGCGCTGGCGGCGCGACACGGGCGACCGCATCCTCGAGCAGGAGCGCGTGCTCGGCGCGAGCCCGGACTGGTCGCGCTCCAAGTTCACGATGGACCCGGACATGAGCCGGGCCGTGACCGAGGCGTTCGTGCGGCTGCACGAGCAGGGCCTGATGTACCGCGCGACGCGCCTCATCAACTGGTGCCCCGAGTGCATGACGGCGATCAGCGACCTCGAAGTCGAGAACGAAGAGGGCGCGAACGGCGAGATCTTCGAGTTCGCCTACCCGATCGAGGGGGGCGGCGAGATCGTCGTCGCGACCACACGCCCCGAGACGATGCTCGGCGACTCCGCGATCGCCGTGCACCCCGACGACCCGCGGTATCTCGCCCTGCACGAAAAGCGCGCCCGGCACCCGTTCGTCGACCGCGCGGTGCCCATCATCACCGACGCGATCCTGGTCGACCCCAAGTTCGGCACCGGCGCCGTGAAGGTCACGCCCGCGCACGACTTCAACGACTTCGCGACGGGCAAACGCCACGGCCTCGAAGAGATCAACATCCTGAACCTCGACGGCACGATGAACGCCGCCGCGGGCCCGTTCGCGGGCCTCGACCGCAAAGAGGCGCGTCGCGCCGTGAAGAAGGCGCTCGCCGAGAAAGGCCTCGCGCGGGGCGCCAAGCCGCACGTGCTCACGCTGCCGCGCTGCCAGCGCTCGGGCGGAGTCGTCGAGCCGATGATCTCGACGCAGTGGTTTTTGCGGATGAAGGAGATGGCCGACAAGGCCCTCGCCGCGGTGCGCGAGGGCAAGACCACCATCGTGCCGAACGAGTGGGAAAAGACGTACGACCACTTCCTCGAGAACATCCAGGACTGGTGCGTGTCGCGGCAGCTCTGGTGGGGCCACCCGGTCCCGGCGTGGCACCACGCGGCGACCGGCGCGATCAAGGTCGCGCGCGAGCGGCCGCCCGAGTGCGGCGAAGGATGGACGCACGATCCCGACGTGCTCGACACCTGGTTCTCGAGCGCCCTCTGGCCGTTCTCCACGCTCGGCTGGCCCGAGGCCACGCCCGCCCTGAAGAAGTTCTATCCCGCGAGCGATCTCGAGACGGGCTACGACATCCTCTTCTTCTGGGTCGCCCGGATGATGATGTTCGGGCTGCACTTCACCGGCGAGGTGCCGTTCCGTCGCGTGCTCCTGCACGGTCTGGTCGTCGACGAGACGGGCGACAAGATGAGCAAGCTGAAAGGCAACGTCATCGATCCGCTCGACCTCGTCTACGGCACCACGTTCGAGGACATGGTCGCCAAGACCGCGAGCGGCGCCCCGCCCGCCGAGGCGCTCGCCAAGTTCAAGAAGGCGTACCCCTCGGCCGCCGCGATGGGCAACGGCTTCCCGGCGTTCGGCGCCGACGCCGTGCGCTTCACGCTGGCCACGTACCCGCCGAGCAACAAGCGCATCGCCCTTGCCCCCAAGAGGATCGAGGGCAACCGTCATTTCTGCAACAAGATCTGGAACGCGACGCGCCTCGCCCTCGACCTGCTCGGCGACTTCACGTGGCCCATCGACTCGGCCGGCGCGAGCGGCGCCAGCGATAAGAACGCCGCGACGCGAGCGCCGACCCAGGTCTACAACCGGTGGATCCGGTCGCGCTTCGCGGCCGCATGCGCGTCGGTGCACGACGGCTTCGACGCGTTCCGCATCGACGAGTCGGCGATCGCCGCTTACCGCTTCTTCTGGAACGACATCTGCGACTGGTACCTCGAGATCGTGAAGCCCGTCCTGCGCAAGCAAACCGACGGCACCTTCGTCGACCCCGCCACCGTCCCCGAGACGAGAGCGACGCTCGCCTACGTGCTCGAGGGGAGCTTGCGCCTCTTGCACCCGCTGATGCCATTTCTCACCGAGGAGCTGTGGCAACGCGCGCCGCGCCCCGCGTCGCGAAAGGCCAGCATCGCGTTCGGCCCGTACCCGACCAAAGACGCCGAACGCGGCGCGATCGACCCGGAGACCGAAGCGTGGATGGAGCTGCTCAAGTCCGTCATCTCGACGGCGCGGACCGTGCGCAGCGAGTACGACCTGAAAAAGTCCGAGGTGCCGCTCCGCGTCCGGTCCGCGAGCCCGGAAGTCGTGGCCTTCTTGCGCACGCAGAGCGAGACGATTCGCACGCTGACGATGTCCAAGGGCGAGCCCGTGTTCGAGGCCCCCGGCGGCGCGCGCGAGGCGGGGACCACGGTCAGCGTCGTGCCGAGCGCCCACGGTCCGATCGAGGTGCTCGTGGCCCTCAAGGGCCTGGTGAGCGCCGACTCCGAGCGCGCGCGCATCGCCCGCGAAGAGAAGAAAATCGACAAGGATCTCGCCGCCCTCGACAAGAAGCTCTCCGCCCCCGGCTTCGTCGACCGCGCCCCGAGAGAAGTCGTCGACGAAGCCAGAGCCCAGCGCGCTGCCTTCGTCGAGGCCCGCGCGCGCCTCGAAGCGGCTCGCAAGCTCGTCGACGAGCTGTGAGGGGCGCTTTGTCAGGGGAGTTCGCGGTACTAGTCCCGGGCCCCCAAAGTTGCTAAGCCGTCGGGCGCGTTCCTGTGGGGGCCTCCGGACCCACCGCGCCGTACAACGCCAGCGTTCCTTTCAATGAGCGAGACCCAACCCAGCGAGTCGGCGAAGCCGGCGACGGCCCCGGCTGCCGGCACCGACGTCGCACCGGGCGAGTCCAAGGAACAGAAGAGCGGCGACAGGGCGACCCCCGAAGCGCCTTCCAACGGCGCCACGGTGGAGGGCAAGGACGGCGAAAAGAGCGACGAGCCGTCCGGCGAAGGCATTCTCCTCGCCAAGGGCAATCCGCTGCGTCCCATCCGCGGCGGGGTCACCGCAGCGATCGCATCATTGCTCGCGCTCGTTCTCATGGCCGAGTCGGGCCAGCTTCGCTGGGGTGTGCCCCTCGGCGTCGTCTGCATGCTCGTCGCAGCCTGGGGCGTCATGGACCTGCTGGGCACGTTCGACGACGCCGACGCGACGGTGGCGGCGTCATCGACGTTCGAAACCGTGCGCGGTCCGCTCGCGGCGTTCGTCGGGCTGGGCGTCGTGTTCTGCCTCTTGCTGGGCCTCGCGGTGGCCGGCCGGGGGCTCCCGCAACCGGTCTGGGGGCTGCTCGTCACCGCGTCGTTCGTGGCTCTGACGGCCTCGCTCTTCCGGCTGGGCCAGAAGATCGGCTTCTGGAAGGTGGACGAAGAGGGCAACGAGCGGCCGCTCCTGCGGCGCCACGGCTTCTGGGTGATCGTCGCGGGCGCGGCGCTCTACCTGCCCCTGATGGGCACGTCGTCGCTCTGGGATCCGTGGGAGACGCACTACGGCGAGGTCGCCCGCGAGATGCTCTCGCGCGACGACTGGATCAGCCTCTGGTGGGCGCAGGACGGCTGGTTCTGGAGCAAGCCTGTCCTCGACATGTGGATGCAGGCGATCGCGATGGCGACGCTCGGCGTGCACTACCAGCCCGACCAGATGCTCATCGGCGCGGGGCAGCAGCCCGTCATGCACCCGGAGTGGGCGGTGCGCGCCCCCGTCGTGCTGATGACGATGCTCGCGATGTACGTCCTCTACAAGGGCGTCGCGAAGACGTTCGGGCGGCGCGCCGCCATGCTCGGCACGTTCGTCCTGGCCACGATGCCGGATTGGTATTTCCTCGCACACCAGACGATGACGGACATGCCCTGCGTCGCGCCGATGACGGCGTGCATGGGGCTCGTGCTGCTCGGGCTGCAGACCGCACCAGACCTCAAGACGCGCTCGTACGAGATCAAGGGCCCGGGGCAAACGCGCTGGCGCCTGACGGCGTGGCACCTGGCGGTCGGAGCGATCCTCGTCTGCGCGATCCCACAGGTCCTCTATCTCATCTCGCGCAACGTCTCGTTCTTCTGGCGGCCGGGGTCCTACGGTTTCAACTGGCACTGGGACGAGTTTCGCAGCGGCTCGGGCGGCGGCGACTGTGGACTGCCCGGCAACGAGGCCTGCCACGCCGCGTCTCCCGCGACGATCCCGCACGGCATCCCGGCCCTGCCGACGACCTTGGGCCAGGGCCTCATGCGCCTCTTCGGCGCCTTCGAGCCCGTCGTCCAGGGCATCGCGTGGGCGGTGGCGCTCGGCCTCACGCTCTACCTCAGCTGGGGCGAGCGGCGCGTGCGGCGGCTCCTCTATCTCGGCGCATGGTTTTGCGGCGCCCTGGCCACGCTGGCCAAGGGGCCCGAGGGGATCGGCTTGCCGGTGCTGGCCACGCTGCTGTTCATCGTGGCGTCGCGTCCGCGCGAAGACATCGTGACCCGCGTCGTCCGCGTGGTGCGCGAGCTGGCCGAGTTCGAGATCGTGGCGGGGCTACTCATCATCTTCGCCGTGGCGATGCCTTGGTACGTCGCGATGTACGTGCGCCACGGTGCGCCGTTCACCGATCGGCTCATCTTCCACGACATGTTCAACCGCGCCTTCGCGCACGTGCACGACACGAACGAGGGCGACGACACGAGCTTCCGGTTTTACGTGTGGCAGCTCGGCTACGCGCTCTTCCCGTGGATCGCGCTCGCGCCCCTCGGGCTCATGTGGTGGATGCGCGGGACGGCCGAGGGAGCGGACGGTGACCGCGCCGGCAAGGCCGATGTCTCGGTGCTGCTCGTCATGTGGGCCCTCATCGCGTTCTCGCTCTTCTCCTTCATGGGGACCAAGTTCCACCACTACATCTTCCCCGCCGTGGCGCCGATCGCGATGCTCATCGGCATCGTCCTCGACGAGATGCTCGGCCCTTTCGGCGTGCACCCGTCGCCCACCGAGAGCGCCACCCGCCTGCCCTCGTACTTCGGGGGCCTGTTCCTGGGTGTTGGGCTACTCGTCGTCGGAGCGACGCGGTGCCTCCCGGGCTCGTTCTTCGGGACGAAGCCCGACGGCCATTTGCCCGACGCCGGCATCGTTCTGGGCGTCGCGATCGTGGTCCTCGGCGCGGCCTGCGTTTGGTTTTTCGCGCGCCGGTTTCGCGAGGAGGAGCCGGCGGTCGACCCGACACAGGCTCATGTGTCGCGCATGTTCGCCGCGGGCACCGTGGCCGGCGCGCTGCTGCTCGTCGTCGTGGGCCGCGACCTCATCATCAAGCCCGAGGGCGCGGACCAGCCCGGCGCGATCCGCCTCTTGCAGCTGTTCACGTACAACTACCGGCGCGCGTGGCCCGATTCGCTCGACTTCTCCGCGCCGCTCGCCGCCTTCACGGTCGTGGGCGTGGTGCTCGTCTTCGGTCTGGCGGTGCAACGCTTCCGGCGCCACGCGGTCGTGGCGATCTGCGCGTTCGGCTTCGTCTGGGGGCTCTGGGGCACCGACGTGTACATGGAGCGCACGGCGCAGCACTGGGGCCAGCACGAGATCATGGCGGCGTACTACGCCGACCGCTCGTCGCCCGACGAGCAGCTCGTCGCCTACCAGATGAACTGGAAGGGCGAGAACTTTTACACCGGCAACCATGTGCCGGCGTTCGTGTCGACCGGTTCGACGTTCACCACGTGGCTCAAGAAGCAGCGCGAGTCCGGCGTGAAGGTCATGTACTTCATCACGGAGCACGGCCGCATCGGCGGCTTGCGCAACGAGGTCGGCGCCAAGGTGTTCAAGGAAGTGACCGACAAGACTCTGTGCAACAAGTTCATCTTGGTGCGCACGGAGCTGTAGGCCGTCTCGAGCCTCGGTCTTTGGTCGGAGGTCGACGAACGACGATCGGGGTCGAGGGTCGAGGGTCGAGGTCGAGGTCGGGGTCGGGGTCGGGAGGGCTTCCCGCCCGCTTACCTCGAGCAGCTACGCCCTTACCTCGAGCTCCCGCCTATGCGGGAAGGCTTCCCGTGCTGTTCCCTCGAGCTCCGGCCCATGCGGGAAGGCTTCCCGGCCATGCGGGAAGGCCAGGTAAGCGCTTTCCTCGAGGTCCGGCCCATGCGGGAAGGCTTCCCGGCCATGCGGGAAGGCCAGGTAAGCCCGTACCTCGAGCTCCCGCCCATGCAGGAACCCCAGGTAGGCTCCAGCCCCGACCCCGATCCCCCCAGCTCTGGCGCCCCGCGTCACCCCGCACTAGACTGAATGGCGATTCAGTCGGGGGTGTCGCGGTCGTCCTGCCGCCAACCGTTCGAGGAGCCACGCCGTGTCCAAGCCCATCGCCGCCATCAACCGATACAAGGCCGATCTTCGCGAGTTCACCTTCCTCATCTTCGAGCAGTTTCACCTCGACGAGCTGCTTGGCAAGGCGCCGTACGAGGCGTGGGGGGTCGACGAATGCAAGTCGACGCTCGACGCCTGTTATCGGTGGGCGCGCGAGGTGAGCGGTCCGCTCAACGCCGTGGGCGACCACCAGGGCTGCCGCCTCGAGAACGGGCAGGTCTTCACGCCGACGGGCTTCAAAGAGGCCTGGAAGAGCCTCTACGAGGCCGGCTGGAAGAAGCTCAGCGCCGAAGAAGAGTGGGGCGGCGCCGGCGCGCCGATCACGCTCCAGGCCCTCTGCGAAGAGATGCTCACGGGCGCCAACACGGCGTTCTCGATGTACTCGGGCCTGACGGTGGGCGCGGCCGAAGTCATCCACGCCTTCGGCACCGAGGAGCAAAAGAAGATCTACTACCCGAAGATGCTCGACGGCGTGTGGTCCGGCACCATGTGCCTCACCGAGCCGCAGGCCGGCAGCGACGTCGGCAGCGCCAAGTCGACCGCGTCGGCCAACGGCGACGGCAGCTACGTCATCCGCGGCACCAAGATCTTCATCTCGTCGGGCGACCACGACCTGGCCGAGAACATCGTCCACCTCGTCCTGGCCCGCGTCGACGGCGCGCCCGCCGGCACCAAGGGCCTCACGCTCTTCATCGTCCCCAAGATCCGCCCCAGCGCCGACGGCACCCTCGGCGAGAAGAACGACGTCAGCGTCGCCAACATCGAGCACAAGATGGGCATCAACGGCTCGGCGACGTGCGTGCTCAACTTCGGCGACGCGGGCACCTGCCGCGGCTGGCCCGTCGGCGGCGACACCAAGCTCAATCAGGGCATGTCGCAGATGTTCAAGATGATGAACGGCGCCCGCATCGGCGTCGGCCTGCAGGGCCTCGGCGTCGCGTCGACCGCGTTCTTGAACGCCGTCGAATACGCGAAGGAGCGCAAGCAGGGCTCCAACATGATGCACTGGAAGGACCCGACGGCCCCGCGCGTCCCCATCATCGAGCACGCCGACGTGCGCCGCATGCTCCTCGACATGAAGTCCCGGGTCGAAGGCATCCGCGCGCTCATCGTCAAGCTCGCCCACCACAACGACCGCGCCAAGGTCGCCCGTGGCAAGGACGACGAGAAGGCCCGCTACCACGAGGGCCAGGTCGATCTGCTCGTCCCGCTCGTCAAGGCCTACAGCACCGACCAAGCGTTTCGCATCTGCGAGACGGCGATGCAGACCTTCGGCGGTGTCGGTTACACCAAAGACTTCCCCGTCGAGCAGTACTGCCGCGACTCCAAGATCTTCAGCATCTACGAGGGCACCAACCATATCCAGGCGATGGACCTCGTCGGGCGCAAGCTCGGCCAGGCCGGCGGTCAGAACCTGCAGGCGTACCTCGGCGACGTGGGCGCCTTCGTCCAGAAGCACGGCGCCGACGCCACGATCGGCGCCGCCGTGAAGAACCTCGCCAGCGCGCAAGAAGCGCTGAGCGGTTGCGCGATGAAGCTCCTCATGTGGTTCCAGACGGGCAACGTCGGCCTCGTGCCGCTGCACGCCAACCGCTTCCTCGAGATGATGTCCGAGACCACCGTGGGCTGGATGCTGCTCGAAGGCGCCGCCATCGCCATCGAGAAGAAGAAGAGCGTCGCGGCCGGGCACCCGGACGCCGCGTTCTACGAGGGCAAGATCGCCGCGGCGATCTACTACGCGCGCAACGTTCTCCCGAGCGTCGAGCTGAAGGCAAAGCTCATGGGCGACGAAGACAAGTCACCCCTCGAGATCTCCGACGCGGCATTCGCCACGGTGTGAGCCGAAAAGGTCGGTCGTCATCAGGAAGGGGTTCGGCGTCGTGCCCCTGACGTATCGCCTGTGGGGCAATGCGGTCCGGTCCTTGACCGGCTAGGGGGTGAACGCTAAAAGGGCGGGCGCTCAAAATTCCGACTTAGCTCAGTTGGTAGAGCAGGCGGCTGTTAACCGCCGGGTCGCTGGTTCGAGTCCAGCAGTCGGAGCCGTGAAAGTCGTGGAATGTCGCGACACTGCGCTCGCGATCGACCGCGCTCAGGAGCCCGCCGACGCGAAGAGCTCGCGGACCGTAGCCTTCTCCGCGTCCGTAAGGATCCCCCCGAGCCACTCCGTCAGCTCGTCGAGGGCCGGGAACAGCCGCACCTGCTTGCCCGCGCACTGCATCACGCGCTCGACCTGAAGGTTGTAGAGGGCGTTCGCCGGGTCGAGCAGGACGGCGCTCGTCTTCGTGTGAGCGGGGTTGCCCTGACGGATGCGTCGGGACCACTCGTCGGCGACCTCGCCGGACAGCGGCATGGCTGACCTGTGGTCCGCGCAAACGACGGCCCGGGGGCCCGCCTCCCGGATGGTCGAGCCCGTGTTCGCGCAAAAGGAGGCCAGGTCGTCGAGGTCGATCAAGCTTCGCACCCGGATCTCGACGATCCGGCCCTCACGTATACGGGCAAAAGAAGAGGCCCTGCCGCTGACGCCACCCGCGCCCATCTGCCGTTGCGCCACGTGAGTCGCCCAACCGTACGCATGCTCCCTCAATTCGGCGAGCGGATCAACCATCCAAGACGTCTCGCTGCCCCTTCGCCTTCGAGAGGAGCGCAAGGCCTGCCGCTGCCGTGCACGCGCACCCGGCGCTCGTCCAGAAGGCGAGACCCATGCGATCGGAAGCCACGCCGTGGCCAGCCCGAGATCGCTCAACCGAAGCATCAGAAACGAATCCGCCGAGGCTCCAAGCGTGAAGAGCGCGACGAGGGCCAGATACGCGCGGAGCTTCCGAGGAAGCGCGGGGGTCGCTCCCGCCGTGTTCTCGCGCGGCGTGTCCACGGAGGCCGCCGGTTCAGTAACCCCCCACGCGACCACCGCGACCGCCACGAGCCCCGGGATCAGCGTGACGGCGAAGACCGCCCGGAGCGGCCACCCGAGCCCCCGTATCTCGGCGACCCCTTCCATCAACCCAAGAGCCTGCGCACCCGCGCCGATCGATCGGAGAAGGACGGGCAGCAGGGGATAGATCATCTCGCTCGCCACGTCCGTCAGGAGCGAGACCCACCCCAGGCTCTTGACCACCCGCGGGAGCCGGAGCGTCGAGTACGACCGCGTGGCCATGTCCGGAATGAAGAGCTACCCGAAGAAGCGCCTCGAGGCCTACCAGGCGAGAGGCCAATGGCCAGGATGAGCGGCGCGGCTGACGGGCTCACCGTGCGGGCAGTGCGCGCAGCTCGTCAGACCGCAGCTGGGCGCCCGAGGCCTCGCGGCGGCGGCGCAGGGCGGCGTCGAGTGACCAGCGCCCCGGACCGACGACCAGCAGGAACATCGAGGTGAGAATCTGCGCGTAGTCGGACCGCGTCTCGTGCATCACCGCCCAGAAGCCCACGATGGGCGGTGCCGGCGGGAGCGGAAGCGGAGAGGTACCAAGATAGAGCGAGATCTTCGTAGACAGGATCGCGACGACCATCTCGATGATGAAGGGGACGGCGATGACTCGCGTGAAGAGGCCCGTGATGAGCAGGAGCCCGCCGACGATCTCCAGGCTGCCGACGAAGGTGGCCGTCATATGCGGGAATGGCATGCCGAGCTTCGTGAAGCGGCCGACTCCTTGGTTCGTGTACACGAACTTGAGGATCCCCTCGGAGAGGAAGACACCCCCTGCCATCAGGCGTATGAGCAGGACGGACCTCGGGGCCGTGAGCGGGGGTTCGAACAGGAAGGCGATGAGGCGTTGTAGCTGTTTCATAGCTGCACCAACGCAGCGACCCGGCCACAGGTTCCACGGAACGCTCGCGGACCGAGACGAGCGGCCGAGGACCGCCCCGACAGCGGCGGAACGATCCGAGAGCTCCCCTCGTTCTCGATGACAGTTGCACGTGACGCGAGCGCCTGCCCACCTCACGTTGGTCGCGGAGCCCGATGCGGCCGACACAGAGACCTGGTATCCAGAGACGGTGGCGAAGGCGACCGTCGCTCCGCCAGGCACGGCCCTCGAGCATCTCGACGCGCTCTATCGTGTGGCGCGGAGCCTCACCGGCCGCGACGACGACGCGGAGGACCTCGTCCAGGAGACCTACGCGCGCGCGATAGCCGGATGGGCGCAGTTCACTGCCGGTACAAATCTGCGGGCGTGGCTCTTTCGTATCCTGCGGAACGCGTTCATCGACAGCTACCGGCGCTCGCGGAACAACCCCGTCCAGGTCGCCTTCGATGAAGAGCTTGCCACCTCGGCAAGCTCGGGCCGCGAGCCTCTCCACGGCGACGCGGAGCTGGAGCGCCTCCGTCACCTCGTGACGACCGACATCGAGACCGCGCTCGCCTCGCTTACGGTGGACGCGCGCACGATCATCTTGCTCGACCTCGAAGGTCTCACGGAAAGAGAGCTCGCTGACGCGCTGGGGTGCGCTGTAGGAACGGTAAAGTCGCGCCTCGCTCGGGCCCGGGCCATTCTTCGCGAGCGGCTGCGCGACTACGGGAGCTAGGAGTCATGGACTGCACCGGAACAAGAGACTATCTGCTCGATCGCCAGCGCGGAGCGTTGACAGGAGAGCTTCGCGCGCGTGTGGACTCCCACCTTGCCGAATGCGAGTCATGCCGAAGTGAGGACGCCGCCGATCGTGAGCTCTCCGCCGCACTCCAACGGCACCTCTCCAAACGGCGCGCCCCCGAAGCACTACGGCGATCCATCGATGGACGCCTGGCAGGTGAACCGCCGCGAATCCCCTGGGTAGCTCGCCGCACGCCTTGGGTGGTCGCGCTGGTCGCCGCCTTGCCACTTGCCGCCGCCTTCCTCCTTTGGGTGAAGACTAGCCAGCCTGACGCAATGGTCACCGAGGCCGTGAACGATCATCTGCGCATCCTCTACGGTGCCCACCCGATCGAAGTGGAAAGCGGCGGCGTCCATCAGGTAAAGCCATGGTTCGAAGGGCGAGTCGATTTTGCTCCGACCGTTGGCTTTGGAGGCGACGACGACTTTCCGCTACAGGGCGGGGCGGTCGCGTACTTTCTGGACCGCAAAGCTGCCGCGTACGTTTATAAGAGGCACCTCCACGTCGTCACGCTCTTCGTCTACCAGGCCGAAGGCCTCCCGTGGTCGACCGTGCCGACGACTTCGAGCATCTCGCTCGGCCACGTGCGCGCGAAGGCACTGACGACGCGCGGTTTCCACGTCATCCTCTGGCGCGACGGCGACCTGGGTTACGCGCTCGTGTCCGATCTCGACCCGCGCGAACTCGAGATGCTCGGGAGCAGAATCGCGGGAAGTTAGGTTTCGTGACCTGGCGCGAAATTACGCGGGCCGCCCACTCCCATGGCCGTCCTCGCACTCCGTCCAGTACGTTCCGACGCCGCCGAAGCATCGGACGCGCGCCGGCTTGCCGCACCGGCACGTCATCACGGGGAACATCTTCGCCGCCCTCGGTGCAGGGATGTCGTGGTTCTTGGCTGCGACGACCGGGTGGCCGCAGACCTTGCACGCCGGGGGAGGAGTCACGGTCCGATGGGGACGACTTTCTCGGCCCGTGGCCCCTGCGGCCGCCCCATGTCGATGACCCCGAACCCCTTGTCCGCCAAACACTTCTTGATCGCGCCTTCGGCCATTCGACCCGTCCCGTCCTGAAGGGGCAGGGCCCCCTCGTTCGCGACCATAGCCCGAATGATCCTCCCCCGGTTCGACGGACAGTCTGACTATGCCGCAAAACGATTCATTCGCATCTTCAATTCGAACTCGATCGGACTGACGTAGTCGAGATGTGAGTGCAGCCGCTCGACGTTGTAGAAGGTCTCGATGTACTGGCCGATCGAGTGCTCGGCGGTTCGTCGCGTCGTGTAGCGCTCGTCGTCCACCAGTTCGGCGCGAAGGGTCGCGAAGAAGCTCTCGGCGACGGCGTTGTCCCAGCAGTCGCCCTTGCGGCTCATGCTCGCGACCATCGCGTACTTGGAGAGGGCCTTGCGGTAGTCGTCGCTCGCGTAGGGGCTGCCGCGGTCGGTGTGGTGCACGAGGCCGGAAGGCACGCCTGCGCGGCTCCGAACGGCGCGGTGGAGGGCCTCCAGGGCGAGGCTCGTGTCGTTGGTGTCGCTCATCGCCCAGCCGACGACGCGGCGCGAGCAGAGGTCCAGGAGGACGGCCAGGTACGCCCAGCCTTCGTGAGTCGCGATGTACGTCACGTCGCCGGCCCAGACCTCGTTGGGCGCGCTCGGCTCGAAGTCGCGCTGCACGACGTTCGGCGCGATCGGGTCCGCGTGGTTCGAATCGGTCGTGCGCCGAAAGCGCCGTTTCTGACGGGCCACGATGCCTTTTTCGCGCATCAGCCGCTCGACCCTCTTCTTGCCGACGTGGATGCCCTTCCTGCGAAGCGCTCGGTGAACGCGCGGGCTGCCGTACCGCTTGCGGCTCTTCGTGTGCGCTGCCGCGATCTGGACGGCGAGCTGCGCGTCGGCCTTCGACCGCTCGCAGCAAGGCCGATTCTTCCAGTCGTAGTAGCCGCTGCGAGAGACCCCGAGCACCTCGCACAGAACGGTGACCGGGTAGTGCGCCTTCTCCGCTTCGACGAGCTGGAACATCACCCGTTCTCCTTCGCGAAGAAGGCCGCCGCTTTTTTTAAGATCTCGCGCTCCATCTCGAGCCGTTTGACGCGCTTGCGAAGCTCGCGCAGCTCGTCGCGCTCGCCGCTGGTCAACGTCTCCGGCGCGCCCTCGCCGGCCTCCGCATCCGCGCGCTTCACCCACTCACGCAACGCTGTCTCGGTCAGATCCAGCTCGTTGGCCACCTGCGTGACGCTCCGGTCGCCGGCCCGGCAGAGACGTACCGCTTCGGCCTTGAACTCCGGGGTGAATGAACGCCGCTTCCTTCGTGCCTGTTGCTTCGCCATCGAACACTCCTCGCGCATCTTCGCGCCTGTTGGGGTGTCCGTGGAAGCGGGGGAGGATCACTTCCAGG
>Ga0302326_10011044_pt1 | contig 19494 bp, 10 predicted proteins | sample Palsa_T0_3_FD_202264 | JGI IMG/M metagenome (GOLD analysis project Ga0302326, IMG submission 202264) | Peat permafrost microbial communities from Stordalen Mire near Abisko, Sweden - Palsa_T0_3 | ecosystem: Environmental > Terrestrial > Soil > Palsa > Peat permafrost | place: Sweden: Abisko...
TGAAAGTTCCAGGCGCCGCGGAGCTGATCCTTAAGTAGAAATGTGTTCGCGCAGGCGGGCTGGCCGTTGACCCGGTTGTAAGCGCACATAATCGATTCTGCCTTGCCTTCGGTGATGGCCGCGCGAAATGCGGGCAGGTAGGTATCTTCCATGTCGTGCTTCGATACCTGCACATCGATGCTGTGACGACTCGGCTCAGGTCCGCTATGTACGGCGAAATGTTTCGGCGTGGCGATCACCCGAAAATATTTCGGATCGTCGCCTTGCAAGCCGGTGACGAATGCCACTCCCATCCGTCCGGTGAGAAAGGGATCTTCGCCGTAGGTTTCCTGGCCGCGCCCCCATCGCGGATCGCGGAAGATGTTGATGTTGGGCGACCAGAAGTCGAGGCCTTCCATGACGGCGCTGTGCCCGGCGCGAATCGCTTGATTGTGTTTGGCGCGGGCTTCCGTGCCGATCACCACCGCCATGTCGTGAATCAATGGAGCGTCGAAGGTGGCGGCAAGACCAATCGGCTCCGGAAACACTGTGGCTGTGCCGTTTCTGGCAACTCCGTGCAGAGCCTCGCTCCACCAGTCGTAGGCTGGAACCTGGAGGCGTGGGATGGCGCGCGCTTGATTGACCAGCTGCGAGGCTTTCTCCTCCAGGGTCATTCGCCCGATCAGATCATCCACCCGTTCGCTCACTGGTCTCGAAGGATCCAGGTAAGGCGGAAGAGTTGCACGGTCCGCCGTTTGCGCGATGGAGCTGACTGCTGGTAGAACAAGGGCAGCCACGAGCAACGCAATTGCCGGCCAGCGGATTTCGGACGTCATGCGGATTCTCCTCGGCATTTGTTTTTGGAAATTTAACCAGCTGGAGGCGCGACGCAGTATAGCATCGTTAACATACACGAAAACGGAATTTCGAGGTTTTTTGATCGGCAGTGTTTTGAGTCGTCGAGAAACAAGATCGAACCGATGGGAAAGATCCAGCCGATCCCGTCGCGTTAGTGGGGGAAAAACTGAATGCGATTTCTCAGATGTAGCCGGACATGAAGAAACAAAGGCGTGGCATACAACTGATTGCGGAAATCGCCGACGTTTCTATCGGAACCGTGGATCGTGCGTTGCATGGACGGCCAGGCATCAATGAGGCGACTCGACAACGCATTCTGAAGATTGCCGAGCAAATCGCTTACACGCCCAACCTGGCGGCCCGCGCGCTCTCGGTTTCGAGAGCTACCGCTCGCATTGGAGTCTGCATTCCACGCGAGATTCGTTTTTTTTACGATCAACTCTGGGGCGGGGTACTGGATGAAGCGCGCAGTGTGGCCCCTCTCGGCATCCAGTTCATCTATCGGCCGGTTCAATCTTTGGGCGATGGCGACGCGCAAGCTTTTCAGGAGTTGGTGAAAGCCAGGGTCGACGGCATCATTGTGACCGCAGGAAATCCGCTGGCCCTCAAACCATTGATCAATGCGGCGGAAGAAAAAGGGATTCGCGTGGTCTGTGTTTCAACCGACGCGCCGGCCTCTCGCCGTTCCAGCATCGTTTGCGTGGAACCTTGGCTGAACGGCCACCTGGCGGGGGAACTGATGGGCAAATTCGTGCCGCCCGGGTCCAAGGTCGCCGTCGTAGCCGGCATATTGAGCGCCGAGGACCATCGGCAGAAAACAGTTGGCTTTTCTGAAGCGTTTCCGCGGCACTGTCCCGGAGGGCATATCGCAACCGTTATTGAAGGTCGCGAGGATGAAAACGAAAGCTTCCAAAAAACCTTAGATCTTCTAGGGCGCATGCCCGATCTTGCCGGACTGTACGTCAACACCGTCAATTGCCTTCCGGTATGCCGCGCTCTGGCCGCGCGCGGGCTGGACGGCAAAACCAAATTAATCACCACCGACCTTTTCGCCGAAATGTCTCGCTACTTCGAAAACGGTACCATCACTGCTTCCATCCACCAGCAGCCCAATATTCAAGGGCAGCTCGCCGTAAGGCTGATGGCGGACTACCTGATCAACAAAGCGCCATTTCCCCCCAATGTGTACCTCAGTCCGGGTGTAGTGATGTCATCCAACCTGCATCTGTTTCAGGAGATCCGGCTCGCCGGAACCAAATTCGATGACTCTGCGCTCAGCTCGGTGAACCAGAAGCCCTCGCCCGCTTTGAAAGAGACTCGGCCGTCGTAACGTCTTGTAGAAACGAGATGGTTAAAGTGTTACCCATGCTGGCCAATCGAGGCCCCGGCCGATCCATCGAACGGCAGCTTGGCTACGTCAATCCCGTTACCAGCACGCCCAACTCGTTGGGAAAGGTTGTGTGCGGTTCTTGCTAGGGACGGGCCGTCATCGGTCCCTGCTCCGTCGAAAGCTCGAGTTTGCCCGGGACCGGAGTGAACACGGGATCGTCCTTGTCCCAAGGCTGGCGCCAGGGCTTCTCATGCTGATATGAATCCAAAATCTGGTGCAGCGGCCGGGCGAGATCGGATCTTCCGGACTGTTCCAGTTGCCCGATTATCGCTTCTTGATAGGCAACTGCCTGTTTAAACCGCCCGGTTGCGGCAAGGGCCATTGCCAAAGTGATGCCTTCCTCAAAACTGTCTCCTTGCTCGTTCTTGACGAGACCTTCGATGATAGTAAGGCCGCGAGATTCGTCGCGCGCTGCGGGATCGGGGGCAGCCGCCAGCACTCGCGCCAATGCATTCGCAATGTCAGCATCCCTCGGAAATGCGGCCGTGGCGTCCTCTAACAAAGAACGAGCTTGCGCATAATTGCCGCCGTGAACCGCTGCCATGGCCTGCATGAGCCGTGCGAAAGCATTCTGCGGGTCCAGAGAAACCACGGTTCCGTATTCCCGTCCAGCCTCGTCGTTGCCGCGACGCATGAGAAGATTCGCGAGCTGGAAGTGAGCGGCGACAGATCCCGGGTCCAAGCGGACAGCTTCCCGGAAATGACTGATCGCGGTCTGTTCCTTTCCACTCTCGAATAGCAATATGCCCATGTTGTAGTGCACGGTGGGATTGTTTGGGTTTAACTGCAAGGCATGGGTGTACTGTTCGAGCGCTTCATCGCGATTTCCAGACCTGGCCAGGGCCACGCCAAGGTATTTATAGGCAATCGCGTCCGATGGATCGAGGCTGACCAGTTTACGATAGTAAGCGACCGCATCGGCAAAGCGGTTTTCGCGAATGGCCGTGCTGCCGCGTTCGAGCAGTCCGACTTTGCCCAACTTCAGTAAAGCAATTTCGTCTAAAAGCGGATCCTCGATCGCAGGCTCTACGTCCCCGCGGAGGTTCAGTTGTTCCTGCATTCGCGGCACATCACCCAGACCGCGGTACGCCATGGCAAGCTGGTAATGAATACTGGATGCTTGTGGTTCCCGGGCCAACGCCTCACTGAAATACTTTCTTGCCGCAGGGTACTGGTGCTCAATCAGCGCAACCTTGCCCAATCCTAGCAGCGCTGCTGCTGACGGTCTTTGCTGATCTTCTGCCTTGGCAAACCACGACTTCGCCAACTCCAGCTGATTCGCAGTGAGCTGCAGGTTGCCAAGTCGCAACATGGTCGAGCGATCGTTTGGTTTGATGGCCAACGCTCGCTGATAATCGTGTACTGCGGAATCAGTATCTCCGCTTGTTTGGTGAAGATAGCCGGAGTAATAATTCCAGCGAAAGGATTGAGGCTCCAGCCGGGCCGCGTTCTCGTAACATGCCAGGGCGGCGTCATCGAAGCTGTAGGCCTGGTAGATCTGCCCCAGGCTTCCGAAAGCTTTGGCCTTCTCCACATTGGAAGCGTCCGGCCTGGCTAGGACCGTGCTCAGCGCGTTTTGCGCGGCGTGAATTTGTTCCTGGACTGTCTTGTCGACGCTTGCGACGTCAGGCTGGGGAACAGTGAGAACATCGATGTGACTGCTGGCCGGACGCGCTGAAGGCTTTTCTGCTGCTTGAAAAGCGAAGTTGCCGGAGTCAGCGGTCGCGCTTACGGCAACGAGTATCAAGATGATCGGGAACAAAGCTCTCATCATGATGCGGATTTAGCAGTGCCGCTGCCCTCACGAAGCGTGGTGTATTTTCCTAGCGGAAGGCCGGTCCATTCTTCTACGCGCCCGCTGACCCAATGCGCTTGGACCTTGGTTATTTCAGCAGCATCGCCCAATCCAAACAATACACGTGGATCACTGGAAGAACAATAACTGCCGTCGCTGTGGACGCGTCGCCAAAGCGTAGGTGCATTGCGGCGGAAAACTGCCACGCGCGTGCCCAGCATATCGCGGTGATATTTCTCTCCCACCATGCGAAGTCCAATCCACGGTTTGCGATGGCCGACGTTATTGATGAGCAGACGCGCTGGACCATTGTTGTTGACCACCAGGACATCAACGTCTCCGTCATTGTCGATGTCACCGAAGGCCGCGCCACGTCCCACTTCCGCGAGAGAAAACGCAGCTCCCGCGCGGCTGCCGACATCTTCAAAGCGCCCTTTGCCGTTGTTGTGCAATAAGAGATTCGATTGGCCGAGCGGATACAAGCTGCCCTTGCGGGCTTGTTCCTCAATCGACTTGACAGCTCCATTGACAATCACCAAATCCAGCCATCCATCATTGTCATAGTCCAGCATACTCACGCCAAATCCGGTGTAGCGGCGGGTTTCGAGCGCGAGGCCGCTCTCGTGCGACACGTCATCAAACCAGCCTTTGCCGTTGTTGGCGTAAAGGTCTGCATATTCTCCGGTGAGATTGGTGACCACCAGGTCTTCGAATCCTCGTCCCATCAAATCTCCCGCATCGACCCCCATGCTGGACTGGGGCGCCCCGTCGCGATCGAGGGCGCATCCGGCGGCGAGCGCATCGTTTTTGAAGGTTCCATCTCGCTGGTTGATCCAAAGCTGGTTGGGACGCAGATCGTTGGCTACATAGAGATCGGGCCAGCCATCTCCATTGAAATCGGCGCAAACAACTCCCAGTGCTCCGTAGAATTCGCCGCCCATTCCCGAACGGGTGGTTACTTCTTCAAACGTCCCATCGCGCCGATTGCGAAAAAGGTGGTTGGGCAGCGGATTAAAAGCCAGCGGCCCGCAATAGTCCTCAGCGCCGCTGGCCGCCAGGCACTTTTTCGGGTTGGTGAACCTGAAATCAACGTAGCTGCCGACGAACAGATCGAGCCAGCCATCCCGGTCATAATCGACGAACGCCGCGCTGCAGCTCCAACCGGCCACATCCGTCCCACTTTGCTCGGTGACGTCAGTAAATGTTCCGTCACCGTTGTTTCGCCACATTTGATTGTGGCCGAAGTTGGTAATGTATAAGTCGACCCATCCATCGTTATTGAAGTCAGCAGCGGCAACGCCCATCCCAGACCCGACGGCTCTGATCCCGCTTTGTTCCGTGACATCAACGAATTTGAGCGTGACGCTGCCGTCGGCATGGCGAACCGAATCGTTGCGGTAGAGTCGGCCTCTTAACGGCAACTGGGGACGAAACAGGGCTTGATCCAGCCCCCGATTCGGCCCCAGCATGTTGCCCTGGACAATGAAGATGTCGAGATCGCCGTCATTGTCATAGTCGAAAAGCGCTGCGCCCGACCCGATGACTTCCGGATAATAATGCGCCCCGGACATGCCATTGAAATGGACAAAATCAATCCCAGCCTCCTTTGCCCGGTCGGTGAAGATTTCGTCGGCGGCGCTGGGAGCAGCGGGAACCAAACCGGGACGACTCAGAGCCGCCGCCATCCCCAACCTCACGAAGTCACGACGGCTGACACGCACCATGATTGCGAACCCGAATGGGAAAATATATCCTCAATTGTTTTTCGAGACAATTGCGTGACTCCTCAGGCTCAAAACTGGGCGATTCGTCGTCCCACCCGTCATTGCCGAGTCTTACTTGGGTTGGCCGCGTGGGCAGCCATTGCCGTGTGTTGGGCGGCCTTACCACCACTGGTCTACGCCGAGACTGGAATAGAAAACGCAGACGAAGCCTGGCTGCGGTATCCCGCGTTAGAGGCGCAGACCGCGAAAACCTACGAGCGATTGCCGCCCCGGGTGGTGTTGCTCGGCGATTCCTTGGTGCTCAAAAGCGCAGAGCAAGAATTAATGCGAGGTGTGGCCCGGATGCTGGGGCGGACCATGCAAGAAGAGATGAAACCTTTATCGGCAAACTCCGTTGTCTTAGGAACGCTCGAAAAGGTTCGACCGCTCGAAGCCGGATTGAGTCCGCCGGAGGAGCTTCGAGCTGACGCTTTCTGGTTGAAGAGCGCGCGAATTCATGGATTTGAATGTCTGGTGGTTAGCGGCGCGACCGAGCGCGCCGTTCTCTACGGCGTTTTCGCCTTGTTGCGCAGGATTTCTCTGGCCAAAAGCATCGCGTCCCTCGATGAAATTGAGCAGCCGTATGCTCCCATCCGCTGGGTTAATCAATGGGACAACCTGGACGGTTCCGTCGAACGCGGATATGGCGGTCGTTCAATCTTCTTTGCCGATGGAAAAGTTCGCAACGATTTGACCCGCGTCCCCGAGTACGCTCGTTTGCTCGCTTCGGTTGGCATCAACGGGTGCACGGTCAACAACGTGAACGCTGATGCCAGAGTTCTCGAGCCCAGCTTTGTTTCAGAACTCAGCCGAATCGCGGACGCTTTTCGTCCCTGGGGCGTCGAGGTTTCGCTGTCAGTCGATCTCGGCAGCCCCAAGCTCATTGGCGGTCTCGACACATTTGATCCGCTCGATCCTCGCGTAGCGGCATGGTGGCGAAATCGCGTCGACGAGATCTACCGGCAGATACCGGATTTCGGCGGCTTCGTTGTCAAAGCGGACTCCGAGGGACGGCTAGGACCATCTACGTACGGCCGCACTCACGCCGAAGCGGCAAACGTGATTGCGCGTGCCCTGAAGCCGCACGGCGGACTGATTTTTTATCGTGCATTCGTTTACAACCACCATCTGGATTGGCGAGACCTGACCAACGACCGGGCGAAGGCTGCCTATGACAATTTTCATCCGCTGGACGGCGCATTCGACGACAACGCCATCGTTCAGATCAAGAACGGACCCATCGACTTTCAGGTGCGCGAGCCAGTGTCACCGCTCGTTGCCGGCCTGCGCCGCACAAACCAGGCGATCGAACTGCAGATCACGCAGGAATATACAGGACAGCAGCGGCAGCTCTGCTTTCTCGTGCCGATGTGGAAAGAAGTGCTCGATTTCGATATGCACATCGAGAGCGGTCCGACCCTCGTCAGGAATCTGGTGGCAGGCCGAGTTTTCCATCGCCCGACGGGCGGCTTCGTGGGTGTATCGAACGTAGGTCTGGATGCGAACTGGCTGGGAAGTGCCCTGGCCATGGCGAACCTCTACGGCTTTGCACGTCTCGCCTGGAATCCAGATCTCAGTGCTGAAACCATTGTTGAGGAATGGACGCGCCTTAGCTTTGGCAGCGACCGAGCGGTGGTCCGAACAATCAGCGCATTGCAACTCGATTCGTGGAGGGTCTATGAGAGCTACACCGGCCCGCTGGGCGCTGGAACGCTCACGAATATTGTCGGCAATCATTACGATCCGGCGCCCGAGTCCTCCGAGCGGAACGGCTGGGGCCAATGGCACCGCGCCGATCAGTCCGGCATGGGCATGGACCGCACGATTGCGACCGGAACAGGCTTCATCGGCCAATACCCGGCTGCGGTACAGAAGCTCTATGAAACATTAGGGAATTGTCCAGACCACCTGCTCTTGTTTTTCCATCATGTGCCCTACACGTACGTGCTGCATTCGGGTAAAACGGTGATTCAACAGATCTACGACTCACACTACGAAGGAGCGGCAGAGGCCCAAAACTTCGTGGTGCGATGGCGCTCTCTGGAAGGACAGGTTGACGAATCGCGTTACCGCGACATTCTGGCCCGTTTCGAGTACCAGGCTCAAGAAGCCGTCCTCTGGCGCGATACGATTTGCCGCTGGATCTATGGACTCTCGCACATTGGCGACGCCAAGGGCCGAGTCGCGCAGACGAATCGCTAGTGCCGAGCTTTACCTTTGTCACTTGCAAAGCCGGAGCGCCAGAATTATTGCGACGGCTCTTTCACCGTGATGACGCGGTCGCAAGGCACATCGTGCAGTGGTTGAACAATGCCGGAGGGCCAGCGGATTTCGACCAAATCCGCGGAACGGTTGGCGCCCATTCCGAAGTGGACAGGGCCCGCGCTGGAGGACGCATAGCCCGCACTGGTGGTCATGTGGTTGTACTGCGTGCCCGACTTGGTCACCAGTTTAATTCTCGCTCCGATACCGTCGCGGTTGCTTTTCGCTCCTTGCAGTTTGAACTCCAGCCAATGATTGTCACCAGGACTGTGGTTGATCCAAATCTCTGCCGGCGCGCTGATCGCGGTCGCGACTACGTCCAAACGGCCATCTCCATTCAGATCACCTACGGCTGAGCCGCGGTGTCGGGCCGGGGGCTGAGCCGTTAATCCCGCTTCGGCGGTGAGTGCGGAAAACTTCATGCCGCCAAGATTGCGGAATACTGTGTTCGGCTGTTCTACCGCCAGATTGGGCGCGGCCAGCAACGACTGAACATGTCCGCGCGTGACAAAAATGTCTTTCCAGCCATCATTATCAAAATCGGCAATAATCGGAGAGTAACCCGCCATGGGCAAGCTCAACTTCGTCATTCCGCTTTCCCGCGTTACTTCCGCGAAGCTTCCATCCCCTTTGTTCCGGTAGATCGGAAATGTCTCGCCATCCAGCGCGACCAGCGCCAGGTCGGGATAGCCGTCATTATCGAGGTCGCGGAAATCCACTCCCATGCCGGAGATGAAAGTGCCGTCTTCCCGCAGCGCGACGTTGGCGTCGAAGGCCTCTTCCTCGAATGCGCCACCACCCTTGTTTCGGAAGAACGAATTCATCATCTTGTCATTCGGCACCATCAGATCCATCCTGCCCGAAAGAGTCGAGTCGGCCGCCGCGACTCCCATGCCTTTGCCGGGATGGGACCGGAAGCCGGCTTCGACAGAAGCATCCCGGAAGGTGCCGTTGCCATTATTGATGAATAGCTGGTTCGGAGTCGGCTTGTACATCTTGGGATGGCAATATTCACGATGGCCGTAGCTTTCACAGGGCGGTTCGTGATTGAAATCCCACTTCAAGTAGTTGATCACTACGAGATCGAGTAACCCATCATTATTTACGTCCACCCAGGCTGCGGCGACGGACCAGAGTGGGCCGTACTCGGCGTCGGGCTTACTCAAACCGGCTTTGGCGGTTACGTCCGTGAACGTTCCGTCCCCGTTGTTGTGATAGAGCGTGTTCCGGTAAACCCCGGCGACAAAAATGTCTTCGTAGCCGTCATTGTCGTAGTCACCGATAGCTACGCCGATGTCGAAGCCTGTTCCCGCGAGACCCGCCTTTTCTGTCACGTCCGTGAAGTGTCCATGCCCGTCATTTTCGAGAAGGCGGTTGGAGTACTTCGGGGAGTTTTTGTGAAGCGTCTTCAAATCCGCCCCGTTGGTGAAGAAAATGTCGAGCTTGCCGTCGTTGTTGTAGTCGAACAGAGCCACGCCTCCGGCCATGGTTTCTGGCGCATGGCGCTCGGCAGATTCATCGCTGTCGAGCTTGAAATCGACCGGCTGATAAGTGAATTGAATAGGGCTCTCGCCGGCAGTTGCGGCCGGCGTCGCGTGCCGCGAAGAATTTTGCTGGTTTTGAGACCCGGCGTGGGAGCGCTGAGCGCCAGTTGCGAACACGAACAACAAAAGCGCGCCCCCCAGGCAGGAAAATTTCGACAAGCTCATCATCCGAAGCGGCAATGTGACCCTCCACTCCATGTTACTCCGGTGAATCCCAACTCCTGTGGAGGTAAGACGCGCGTCCGCACCTGCCGCTGCGACGTGCGCGCACAAGGAACAGTCTCTACTTTCGGGTTACACTGCAGGCCGAGATTTCAGATCAGGGTCTGAACTTGAGTTATTTCTTGGTTGCGGGCAGTACATCGTCTGCTGCCAAAACGTAGGTGGTCAGCTTGTCCAATTTGAGGTTGGAGTGCGCAGAAACGATGGCAAGGCCGCCGTCGATTTTGCGCACGGAATCTACATCTTTCATGAGCGTGGGGTGATCGGAGGTAACTGCGGCCGGCGTATCAGGAACGGAATTCTTCTGTTTGTCTGACTCGGTGGGAAAGGGTTTATAGACGGGTGAGTTCGGGTCGGGATACTGGCCCATTCCATTCCACGTTTTCTTCGGGGAAGCAGGAGCGCCGTATTGGAGATCTTGGCCAGCGGCTTCGGTTGTTGGGTAGTACCAGCGAGTCAGGTAAACCTTAAGAGATGCGGAACCGGTCTTCCATTGCGCAGAGTCCATGCGAAGTGACAAACGGGAGGGATCATGGCCGGTCTTTGCCACCGATTCGACTACTTCTCCCGATAACACCGCATTCTTCGGGATGACCGAGCCCGCCACCAAAGTTGCGGCGATGAGTTTGCATTGGATTTTGGTTCCGGCCGGCGTCTTGCCCGCAACTACGTTTTCCTGCAACAGCACAGGCAACTGCAGCGCAACCGCAGCATTCGATGTTGAGGGTATCTGCTGGCCGAACAGGCTGACGCCAAGAAGTACCAAGAGTTGCACTAGCAGGGTATGTCGAACCATCGCCGTGGCCCCATGCGGACTCATGACCAACTGCCCCACAGAAACTAAGGTTTTCGGGGGCAGGGGGATCTCAAGTCCAAGATACTACAGGGCACCGTTTCACAATAGCCATTTCGATAGAACATTTCGATGGTAGCCATCGATTTTATACTTGACAACGATTCTAGTATAGATGTATTAGAGCAGGGCAACCTGTTCGTGTACGTACACGTCCACGAGTTTGGGGACTGCAAAAATTTGCGGTATCACCGTAGGAACCTATTGGAGGGGAAATGAAATCCTCGTCGCCCACGTCGGCTGCGAAGTTCAGTGTTGCTATGAAAGGCTGTAAGCTTCGCGCCATTCTCACTGCCGTGTTCCTCACCTTTTGTGCCATCCAAGCCTTCTCCCAAGCCGAGTTAGGAACCATCGTAGGTACGGTCACGGATCCATCGGGTGCCGCCGTTCCCAATGCCACGATCATCATTACGAATCGGGATACACGTCTATCCCATACGCTCACTACCGGCAGCGCCGGTGATTACGTTGCCGCCGGTCTACAGGTCGGAAACTACGCAGTGCGCGCGCAAGCAACCGGCTTCAAAGCCGATGAGCAGAATGGAATTGTGCTCACCGTCAGCGACCGGCATCGGGTTGACTTTAAGTTGGCGGTCGGGAGCGCTCAGGAGACGATCACGGTCGAAGCCAATACCGTGGCCGTACAGACCGACAGCAGTGAAGTAAGCACTCTGATTACGGGGCAGCAGATCAGCGACCTGTCGACCAACGGCCGGAGCTTGTATACCTTGTACGCCCTGGCGCCGGGCGCGGCTAGCATTCAAGGGGATTTCATTGCGCCCACTGCCGTCAGCGGCGACAACAACGTAAGTATTAACGGTCAGCGCGCAGGCCATAATCTCGCGCTGATTGATGGCGGCGAAAACCTCGACCGTGGCGGCAGTCAGGCCAGCGTTGCTCCCTCGGAGGAAGCGATCGGCGAGTTTCGCATGGAGACCTCGAACTACAGCGCCGAGTACGGCATGAGCGGAGCGACGATGATCAGCGAGGTCACCAAGTCTGGAACCTCACAGTTCCACGCTTCCGCCTGGTGGTTCGGTCGCAATGATGATCTCGATGCCCGCAACTACTTCAATCCGGTCCCCCAGGCCGTCTCCGAACTCCGTGCTAACCTTTTTGGCTTTAACGCGGGCGGTCCGGTCGACGTCTGGGCCAAGCAACACAAAACCTTCTTCTTCTACAACATGGAGTGGCGGCGTCTCATACAGGGCGGCCTGCTCAACCAAACCGTTCCCGCAGCAGACGAATATCCTACGGCCGCCGGCGCGACCATGGATTCCCAGTACCCCATCACCGATCCGGCGAGCGTTCCGGCCTCCATCCAATTCGCAAATTGCCCGGGTGGTGCGCCACCTGCGGGCGTTGTGCCCGGATCGCCTTTCCCGAACAATACAATTCCTGCCTGCATGATCAGCGCCAACGCAGCATCGCTGTTGACGGCCGGTGGCAAGTACGGCGGAATCTTCCCTACGCCCAACTCCGTCAACAACAGTGGGGTGCCGATATTTGAAGGCGGCAACAACTCTGCGACGTATGTGCGCGAAGAACTGGCACGCCTCGACCACACCTTCAACAATAAGGTTTCAATTTTCGGTCACTGGGTCTCGGAGCAGATCAGCCAGGGATATGGAACCACGCAATGGAGCGGGGACAACCTTCCATCGGTCGGCGACACATTCGGCAACCCAGCCTACAGCGCCGTCGTCCACCTCACTCACACCATCAGCCCCACCTTGCTGAATGAGATCGCCTTCAACTACGACGGGAATCGGATTCACATCATTCCCCTCGGTCTCTACACGGCCCCAAGCGCTTTCACCTTCAATCGCTTGTTTACCGGACCGAACGCCGACAATCGCATCCCGTCTATCGACCTAAACGACCAGACGGGGGCTGATTACACCGCGAACTGGACGCCATGGAACAATGCCGCCAACGACTATCAGATTCGCGACGATGTTTCCTGGACGAAGGGCGCGCACCAGCTTAAGTTTGGCTTCGGTTTCATGCTCTACAAGAAGTCGCAAGAGTACTTCGCCACCACGGAAGGCAACTTTAACTTTAATGGAAGTTTCACCGGGTACGACTTTGCCGACTTCCTGCTGGGAGACGCCCAACAATATACAGAGGCTGCTGTCCAGTCCACCGGGCAGTGGAACAATGTCAGCTACAACGTCTACGCCCAGGACAACTGGCGTGCGAACAGTCGCCTCACGCTGAACCTGGGACTACGTTGGGACGCGCTGCCCCACACCTACGAGGCAAACCAGCGCTCCGCCAACTTCTATCCCAACCTTTACAACCCAGCCAACGCTGCCACTTTTGATTCGGCCGGCTTCATCTGCAGTGGGTCCACGGATCCAGGCTGCACTGCTGCCAGCCCGGGCCTGGGACCCAGTCCGAGCCCGATCCTGGCCGGTTTATTGTTCTATGAGAATGGTATCGGCATCGGCGGCGTGGCTGGCATTCCCAAAGGCTTGGTAAACAACACCTGGAACAACTTCGGTCCTCGTGTCGGGTTTGCTTACGATCTCACCGGACAAGGCAAGACTGTGATCCGTGGCGGATTCGGCATCAGTTTTGACCGTGTTCAAGGCAACGATATGTACAACGGGGCCACCAACACGCCGTTTGATGCCAACCCCACGCTGCACAACGTTTCCCTCAGCAACCCCGGTCTCACCATCAGCGGACCTACGGCGGGCACAACCATCACTGCGGCGGATTTACCGATCCTGCCGGTCGGTATTACGGGCATTCTGGCGAGTAATTACAAGCTGCCTACTACCTACCAGTACAGCGCGGGGGTCCAGCAGCAACTCGGACCTCGGGCTGTGCTGGCGGTCTCCTACGTGGGCAACCAGATGCGTCATGAGAGCTTCAGTCAGGAGGTAAATCTTCCACCCCTTGCCGATCTACCGGCACTCGTGGCCAGCGGGGGATCGGGTCTCAACCAGTTGTACAACTACGTCGGCTTCGGCGGGATCAACCTGTTCGAAAATGGCCAAAATGGACACTACAATGGGCTTCAGGTTGACCTCCACGGGCGAATAGCACCTGGTCTGCAGATGCAGGCTGCTTATACACTTTCGCGTTCGATTGACCCCAACGTCGGCGGTACGGGCAACGGCGAAGATCTTAACAACGTCACCAATCCTTACGCTGGCTGGAAGTACGACGTTGGACCATCGGCGTTCGATCGCACCCATGTCGGGTTTGTTAACTTTGTGTACCAGATTCCGTTCCTGAGGAACAGCGACAGCAAATTCCTGCGGAATGCCGCTGGAGGCTGGCAAATTGCCGGCATCGTGACCATGGAGTCAGGGGCGCCCATCAACTTGGGGTCGTCCGGCTCCCTTGCCAACAGCGTCATTCCTAACACCGCGACCGACAGACCATTTGTGACGGGCCCGATCACGTATCCGCATACGGTGAAACAGTGGTTCAATACGTCGGCGTTCACCGCACCGACGCAAGCCAACGGTTACTGTATGACCGGGCCGGACTGCTACGGTAATCTGCCCTTCGATGCGCTACGAGGTCCTGGTCGAGACGACTGGAATCTTTCGTTCTTCAAGAACTTCACGCTCAATGAATCGCGCGGCAGCCTGATCCAGCTTCGTGCGGACGCATTCAACGTGTGGAACCATACCCAGTTCAAGGGTGACGCAAACAACGGCGGAATCAGCTTGAACGCCGGATCCAGCAACTTTGGAGCGGTGACGAACGCCTTTGACCCAAGGGAATTTCAGCTCGGTATAAAGCTGGTTTACTAGTTTCTCTTGGCTTTACCAGTATCGGCCCATCAACGCCCGCGTCGACTACGGCGCGGGCGTTGATTTTTTCCCAACTTTTCCGGGCCGCGAACATGGCTCCCTCTGTGATTCCGGCGCAATTTAGGAAATAATTGAACCTGGGAACGGCCTGAACTCCTGAACCCGTTCGCTTGTCGCCAATGAAGCAATTTTTCATTCTGGTTGCGATGGCCTTGCTCGCGACGTTGTTTGCGCAGGCACAGGCGCCAAGTCCTGCGGATGCGATGGCCCTCGAGCAACAGGGAAAGCTAGGGGAGGCTGCGCTGGCCTGGAAGGCCGTAACGGCTCGCAATCCCGGCGACGCGCGAGCCTTGGCCAGTTTAGGCGTGGTTCTCGCGAAACAGGAGAAGTATGCGGAAGCCGCGGCCGCATACCGCAAGGCGCTCGCGCTCGACCCCAAGTTAGCCGGCATTGAGCTCAACCTGGGCCTGGCTGAATTCAAGCAGGGGCACTTTCAGCCAGCATCTGCAGCTCTACGCGCTGCCATGGCCGCGGACCCATCCAGTACTCAGGCACAAGCGCTGCTTGGACTCAGTTGCTACGGAGAGCGGCGCTTTGCGGAGGCGGTTACCTATCTTGAGCCCGTGGCGAAGAGCGATCCTGACAACGCCGAACTCCATCACGTGCTGGCGCAAAGCTGTCTCTGGGCGAAGAACTATTCCTGTGCCCTGGACGAGTTTCAACAACTCTTGCAGCATAATGCTGACTCTGCCGAAACCCACATCTTAATGGGAGAGGCTCTTGACGGGCTCAGCAGAACGGAAGAGGCCATTAGCGAGTTCGAGACGGCGGCGAAGGTTTCTCCGCGTCAACCAAATGTGCATTTCGGGTTGGGCTACCTGTATTGGAAGACCCAGCAATACGACCGGGCGAGGCAGGAGTTCGAAAAGGAGCTGGAAATCGATCCGGCAAATGCGCAGGCCCTGGCTTATCTCGGGGACATCGAATGGAAGAACGACCACGCCGAATCTGCCCTGTCGTTTCTCCGTCGCGCGGAAAACATTGACAAGGGCCTGCGGATCGTCGCCCTCGATCTCGGAGCCATTTATTTGCAACAGCAGAATTATCAGAAGGCGAAGATCGTTTTGCTTCGCGCCGTCGCGCTCGCCCCTCAGCAAGCTGACGCCCATTACCAGTTAGGCCGACTCTATCACGCTCTCGGGGACCAGGCCGCCGCGAAGAGTGAGGTTCGCAAAGCGCAGGAGTTGCACAAGAAGGCGGACGAAACTCTGTTGGGAAAAATCTCCTCATCTCCGCCCGACTTGAATCCTCCAGCAAAAACCGATCAGCAGAAGCAATAGCCGACGGACGTCGGGCGTACGCCGAACGCAATCGTCGGCTAGCGCTGGCGTCTGGGTGCAAAGAGAAAACAGTAAACGGCGCCGATCGCCAGGAGCAGCGCACCCCACCACACATTGGCGTGCAACTCGAAAAGCACGGTGCTCGGATTTGCGGGAGGATAGATGAGCTGGTAAATTCCCGCCGCCAGGATCAGCGCCCCATTCACCGCCAGCGAAATTCCGATGAAAAACCAGATTGAGATCATTTGTTCTACCCCACGGGTTCAATGCCCGGCTTTCGGCGTCAGAGATTCTTACCAAAAATGAGGTTCACCATCACAAAGATCGCGCACTTTCGCAACTCGCGTCCACCCGTACACCAGTCCGTTCGGTCTTGTCGAGGTCGTTTGCTACAAGATATACAAACAACTCCTGTTTCAAATTCCGGACTTCACCTCTTTATCTCACGCCGAGCAATAAATCGACAGTCAGTTGATCCAGGCGCTCGTAGGGCAAACGCTTCTGCAAAATCTTGTCTTTGTCGAAAACATAACTCAGCAGCCCGGAGGCGCCTCCCCGCGAGTATTTGCCGACATTCGGCGCTTTTCCCTCGCTTCTAAGCTCCGCGAGAATCTGCTGGATCTCACTGTCCTGGTTCCAGCGGCATGCTTTTTCCTTGAGAATCAGATAGGTTCTCATGCAGCCTCCGGCAAAATCCTTCACGCCTTCATAATCTTCGGTTCGATAAGCGTGGGCGTCAAAGTGCCGCGGTCCAGCGTATCGAACGTCCTCGAGAAATTTCACCAGCCAGAATGACGATTTAAGATTGGCCGAGCCGAAGCGCAGATCCTGGTCATATCGTCCCGGCATTTGATCATTGAGATCGATGTGAAACAGTTTTCCCGCTTCCCACGCTTGCGCCACGGCGTGCATGAAATTGAGTCCGGCCATGTGCTCATGTGCCATCTCAGGATTTACGCCAACCATTTCCGGATGGTCCAGAGTGGGGATAAAACCCAGATAATTGCCGGTTGTCGACATGTAAATATCGGAGCGTGGTTCGTTGGGCTTGGCTTCCAGAGCGAACTTCATCCCATAGCCGCGGTCGATGCTGTATTGGCAGAGATAGTTCACCGCTTCGCGCAATCTTTTGATTGCGTCCTGCGCCGGCCGGCACGCGTCTGTCTCGACGCCCTCGCGTCCGCCCCATAAAACAAAAATCTTCGCGCCCAACTCGGCGCCAATATCCATGGCGCGCATCGTCTTCTGAACGGCGTAGGAACGAACCTCGGCATCGTTGGCCGTGAACGCACCATCTCTAAAAACAGGATGGAAAAACAGCGACACAGTAGCCATGGGCACGACAATACCATTGCTTTCGCAGGCCTTCTTGAATGAGCACACGAGGGAGTCTCGTTCCGCCGAAGTAGCGTCGATGGGAACCAGGTCGTTGTCATGCAGATTGACACCCCAGGCGCCCACTTCCGCCAGCAGCGCAACAATATCGTTCGGAGCCATCACCGGCCTCACAAAATCGCCAAACGGATCTCGACCACGGTTGCCGACGGTCCAAAGGCCGAAGGAAAATTTGTCTTCTGGCCGCGGCTGGTAGTCGCTCGCTTTTGTCACCACTCAGATCTCCGCAATTTTCTCCACAGGATTGCCTTCATTCAGAATCGCCTTCATGCTGGGGTAGAGACGCCGGTACGATGCATAGGCGCGATTCATCAGCAAGGAATTCTGAACATTCGGAGCGGTTGTCGCCGCCACCTGTACCACGGCGGCGCATGCATCATCCACACTCGCCCAGCTTTTCGCCCCAACTCCTGCCAAAATCGCTGCTCCATAAGCCGCTCCTTCTTCGGCCGCAAGGGTTTCGACGGCGTGCCGATAAACATCGGCCTGAATTTGACGCCACAACGGCGAGCGCGCGCCGCCTCCGCCCAGGCGCACATTTCTCACCGGAACACCGATCTGCTCAAAAATCGTGAAGGTATCACGCAGACTGAAGGCAACGCCTTCCATAATGGCACGCACCACGTGAGCGCGCGTGTGCGATGCGGTCAAGCCGACCAACATGCCGCGAGCCGCCGCATCGAGATACGGAGTCCTTTCGCCCATCAGATAAGGGGCCCACAACAACCCATCCGAACCTGCGGGAATCTTTGCCGCCTGCGCCGTGAGATCCTCATACGAGTCCACGTGGCCGTTGCTCGTGGCAAACTGATCACGGAACCAACGCAGAGAGAGCCCAGCCGCCTGCGTAACACCCATCACCAGCCAGCGATTGGGCAAACCGTGGCAAAAGGTGTGCACGCGTCCCTGAGGATCAAGAGCGGGTAGGTTGGTTGCGGCTAGCACAACTCCCGATGTTCCGATGGTCGCGCTCACTGCGCCGGGAGAAACAACGCCAATGCCAATCGCACCCGCGGCTTGGTCTCCCGCTCCGGCCACGACGGGTGTTCCGCGAACCAGACCGGTTGCTGACGCACCCTCGGCAGAAACTTTCCCGCAAATCTCAGGTGACTCATACAACGAGGGCAGAAGCGAGCGATCCATTTGCGCATAATCCAGCATCTCCTGCGACCAGCGGCGGTGAGCCACATCGAGCAGAAGCGTACCGGATGCGTCAGCCAGATCGGTCGCACGCTCGCCGGTCAGGCGAAAGCGGACATAATCTTTCGGTAACATGAGCGAACGAACGCGCTCCCAGTTCTCGGGTTCGTTCTCTCGCACCCATAAGCATTTTGTAAGGGTGAAATTGGGGAGTGCAGGATTTGAAGTGAGCTGGCGCAGCCGTTCCGCTCCGATCTGCGAGGTCAATTCTTGCGCTTGCTTCTCGGTTCTTACGTCGCACCAGATCAGGGCCGGCCGCACCACCTGTCCTTGCCCATCGAGCAAAACCGCGCCGTGCATTTGTCCAGAAAAACCGACACATGCGACCTGATCTCCTCGAAGCCCTGCCTCTTTTAAAGCGGAAGTTACCGCCCCTGCGCAGGCTTGCCACCAGTCTGTAGGATTCTGCTCCGCCCAACCGATTTGTGGCGATGCGAACGGTTTATGCTCTTTCGCGGCCGAGGAAACGACCACACCGCGCTCATCGATGACAAGCGCGCGTGTCCCCCCAGTACCTACGTCAATGCCAAGAAAATACATGATCCCCCAGGATCTTGGAACTCAAGGCAAAGTCAGGTTTCTAGCAGAATTCCTTACTGTGTACGTTAACGAGAAGGTATCTTACCACGTCAGACGGTTCTTTTAGAGTCTGCTGTCGGAAAGAAGTCCGAAGCCCGGCAGCCGAGGTCCGAAGCCCTTTCTCCGCGACAACCCCGGCGTAGATATGGCATCCAAATCGGTGGGAGAATCTAGAGCGCCCTGGTCCGGCCTCACCCAGCGAGAGGCGAGGGTGGGCTTTTCGGTACCTTTCCCAGTGGACCAGCGAAATGTCCAAGCGGCTCACCCCGCACGTACCTTTTTCCCGTTATCCGATAAAATAGAGACATGAAACGGTCGTTCCGCATTATCTTGTTCCTGGCTGTTGCCTATGGCTTCGTGGCTCTGCCCGCCGTCGCGCAGGAGGGCTCCCTCGAGAACACGCCGCTGAATGGCATCACGGCCGAGGAAATCATCCAGCGCTTCGCGGCCAAGGAGAAGGAATTCAAAGCTGCTCGCGATCAGTACACTTACCGGCAGGATATCGCCGTAAAGACGCTGGACGGCAGCACCGTCACGG
>Ga0302326_10011046_pt1 | contig 19493 bp, 15 predicted proteins | sample Palsa_T0_3_FD_202264 | JGI IMG/M metagenome (GOLD analysis project Ga0302326, IMG submission 202264) | Peat permafrost microbial communities from Stordalen Mire near Abisko, Sweden - Palsa_T0_3 | ecosystem: Environmental > Terrestrial > Soil > Palsa > Peat permafrost | place: Sweden: Abisko...
GCTGTCGAGCCTGGTCTACGCGCTGATCGAGTCGAACCAGCGGTCCTTCACCAACAGCCTCGTGCTGAGCTGCTTCGCCCTGGCGGCCGTGCTGCTCGTCGCGTTCGTCATCGTGGAGTCCCGCATCTCCCGCCCGATGTTCGACCTGCAGCTGTTCAGGCTGCCCACCTTCAGCGGCGGCGCGGTCGCGGCGTTCGGGCTCAGCGCGTCGATCTTCTCGATGCTGCTCTACCTCGTGCTGTACCTGCAGGACATCCTCGGCTACTCGGCGCTGGGCACCGGCGTGCGGCTGATGATCATCTCCGGCGGCATCCTGGCGACCTCCACGGTGGCCGGCAGGCTGACCTCGCGGGTGCCGATCCGGCTGCTCATCGGGCCCGGCCTGATCATGGTCGGCGCGGGCCTGCTGCTGATGCGCGGGCTCGCCGCCGGCTCGTCCTGGACCCATCTCATCCCGGGCATGATCGTGGGCGGCCTCGGCATCGGCCTGGTGAACCCGCCGCTGGCCTCGACGGCCGTCGGCGTGGTGCCGCCGCAGCGGGCCGGCATGGCCTCGGGCATCAACTCCACCTTCCGCCAGGTCGGGATCGCGACCGGCATCGCGCTGCTGGGAACGCTGTTCTCGAACAAGGTGGTCGCCGAGGTGCGGTCCCGGGTCGCGACGGTGCCCGGCCTGTCCCACCAGGGCCCGCGGATCGCCACCGCCGTGCAGTCCGGGGAGATCGGCAACGTGATCGGCAAGCTGCCCGGGCAGTCCAGGCAGGCCGTGGGACAGATCACCCGGGCGGCGTTCACCACGGGACTGAACGAGATCCTGCTGGTCGCTGCCGTCATCGCGCTGGTCGCGGCCGTGGTGTCGCTGACCGCCATCCGCAGCAAGGACTTCGCGCAGCAGCAGGCGCCCAGCCCGCCGGGCTGACCGGCTGACCGCGCCCGGACGGCGCGGTCAGGTCTTCAGCTGACGTTGGCGCGTAGCCGGGTCAGCAGGTCCTCGGCCTGGGCGAGGTCGCGGTCCGACAGGCCCGCTCGCAGCCGCTCGTCGAAGGCCATCGCGGCGTCCCGCAGGCGGAGGAAGAGCGCGTCGCCCGCCGGGGTGAGTTCCACCACGTGGACGCGGCGGTTCGCCGGGTCCCGCCGCCGGGTGACGAGGGCGGCCGCCTCCATCGCATTCAGGTGATGGGTGAGGGTGGCCCCCCGGATCCCGGCCGCCTCGGCGACCTCACGCTGGCTGGCCGCCCGGCGGCTCTTCAGCGAGATCAGCACCAGCCACATGGGCAGTGACCCGCCCGCCTCGGCCAGGGCGTCGTCAAACGCCCGGCCGACGACCTTCGCGACCTGGGCGAGGTGCAGGCCGATCGGCTGGCGCACGGGGCGAGGCATCCCTGAACGCTAGCACAGGTTGATAAACATCTAATCATTTGACATCTAACGTTTAGCCGTCTAGCGTCGGCGTCGGGCCGGCGGAGCAACCGCCGGGACGGGAGGAGCGGTCATGGACGACCTGACGATGCGCGGCCGGGTGGCGCTGGTGGCTGGTGCCAGCAAGGGGATCGGCGCGGCCGCCGCCGAGGCGTTCGCGGCGGCCGGCGCGGCGGTGGTCCTGGGCGCACGCGACGCCGCCGCCCTGGAGTCCGTGGCGAAGCGCATCGAGGCCCGGGGAGGCCAGGCGATCGCCGTGCGCACCGACGTGGCGGACCTGGCCTCAGCCCGTAACCTGGTCGATCAGGCCCTGGCGAGGTACGGGCGGCTCGACGCCGCGTTCAACAACGCCACCGACGGGCCGAGGCCCGCGCCGCTCGCGGACGTCGACGCCGGCGAGTTCGACCAGGGCATCGCGACCAACGTCCGCGGCACGTTCCTGGGGATGAAGTTCCAGATCCCGGCCATGCTGCGCGGCGGCGGGGGCGCGATCGTGAACATGGCCTCGATCGCCGGACTGAACGGCACGGCCAACCTTTCCGCCTACGTCGCCGGCAAGGCCGGGATCATCGGCCTGACGAAGGTCGCCGCCCTCGACTACGCCGACCAGGGCATCCGGGTCAACGTGGTGGCACCAGGCCCGATCCTGACGCACCACCTGGCGGCCGCGGGCCCGGAGGCTCAGCGGCTGGCCGGGCTGTCCACGCCGATGCGGCGGACCGGCACCGTCGCCGAAGTGGCCCGCGCCGTGCTGTGGCTCTGCTCGCAGCAGTCGTCGTTCATCACCGGGATCGTGCTCCCGATCGACGGCGGACAGTCCGCGGGGAACAAGCCGCCGCAGATGTACCGGCAGGGCCAGCCGACGTGACGAGGGGGCGGAGCCTGGGCTCCGCCCCCTCGTCACTCATCCCCCCGGTCTGTGACGACGTGTGCCGTCATTGCCGGCGTTCTTGTCGGCGGGGTGCCCCCGGCGACCCGGACAGGTTGCAGTCGGCGTCCGTGGCGACGCGCTACTGTGATACGTCTCCTACCGGGAGCAATCGCCGGGATTGTTCCCCATACCTCCGGTGGGAGATTACCGACCACTTGTCGCATGGCTGTCGCACGACGCGGAACACATCCGATGCCCCAGAACGAACGACACGCACATGGCCAGCGGGCCGCCGGCCTGCACCTTCGGCAACTCATTCTCCGTCCTGGGCCATACCGGGACGAATGGGAACAGCATGCCCGTGACGTCCGGCCGGACGAGATCCGGCAGGATGCTGTCTGCACGGTCATCGCGGAGCACCTGTACGAGACGGGCGCGCACGACGAAAAGGACACCGGGCTCGCACGGACGTTAAAGGACCGGGTGAGCAGGGCGCTCAGCGGCCGGGCGCTCAGCCTGCAGACGCTGCGCTGGTTCGAGGCAGCGTTCCAGCTGTCTCGCCATGACGCTCAGCGCGTCCACGAGCTGTACCGAGGCGATATTCGCCCCACCGTCATCGTCGGCAAGCTGCCGCCGCCGGCGGGCCCCATGATGTCCGGGCACGAGACGACCCTGCTGTTCGAGCATCACTTGATTGGCCGGGACGGCGTGCCGTGCCGGCATCACACGCAGCAGACGGTCCGCGCGCTCGTAGACGGCATGACGAGCTATCAGTACCGGATTGACACGCCCGAGGCCGACGTGCGGGTCGTTCATGGCGGCCAGGTCGGCCCGGTATACCAGCTCAGCGATCAGCTCTGGGCCGTTGACATCTCATTCCACCATCCATTGCAGTATGGTGACGAAGCATATTTTGACTACTGGACGATCTTCCGCTATTCAGAGCGACCAGCAGCTGAGTTTCGCCGTGGCGGCCATCGGCGAGTAGAGCACATTGACCTCCGGCTGGAATTTCACCCCGACATGCTGCCGAAGAATCTTTGGTGGGCAGAGTGGGCGGATTACCGAAAGCCCGACGAGGCAATCGTGCAGCGAGAGCCAGTTGTCCTGGATGAAGAACTCTCTGCGCACAGGTACCTGGAAGCCATCGAGCACACCGTCGTAGGATACTACTGGGAGTGGTGAGGCCTTGGTCGGCCCCGCAGCGCTGCCGGGAACGACTTCGTCGCCGCCCAACAGGGAGAGCCACGCATGAGTAGCCCCGCCACCGCCATCGCGAGCCCGGCGCAGGACGGCGGCTTCACCCACCGGCAGATCCTGGCGATCATGTCCGGGCTGATGCTGGGGATGTTCCTGGCCGCGCTCGACCAGACAATCGTGTCGACGGCGCTGCCGACCATCGTCGGGGACTTCCACCGCAGCAACCTGCTGTCCTGGGTCATCACCTCGTACCTGCTGGCCAGCACCGCATCGACGCCGCTGTGGGGCAAGGCGGGCGACCTCTACGGGCGCAAGCGCGTCTTCCAGCTCGCGATTGTGGTGTTCGTGCTGGCCAGCGCGCTCTGCGGCGCGTCACAGAACATGTTCGAGCTGATCGCGTTCCGCGGGCTGCAGGGAATCGGCGGCGGCGGCCTGCTCTCGCTCGCGTTCGCGATCATCGGCGACGTGATCCCGCCCCGCGAGCGCGGCCGCTACCAGGGATACTTCGGCGCGGTCTTCGGCGTCGCGAGCGTCGTCGGCCCGCTGGCGGGCGGGTTCGCCGTCGACAGCCTCAGCTGGCGCTACATCTTCTACTTCAACCTGCCGCTCGGCATCGGCGCGCTGATCGTCACCAACCGCGTGCTGCGGCTGCCCGTGCGCAAGCGCGAGGTGAAGATCGACTGGGCGGGCGCACTCCTGCTGGTGGCCGGGGTGTCGTGCATCCTGCTGGCCACCCAGATGGGCGGCACTAATTACCCGTGGGCATCGTGGCAGATCGTCGGGCTCTTCGCGCTGGGAGGGCTGGTGCTGGCCGGCTTCGGGTTCCGCGAGGCCACGGCGCCTGAGCCGATCCTGCCGCTGACCCTGTTCCGGCTGCAGATCTTCACGGTCGCCAACATCGTCGCCTTCGTCAGCGGCGTCGCGATGTTCGGCGCACTGGCCTTCCTGCCGCAGTACCTGCAGCTCGTGCACGGAGTATCGGCCACCGAATCGGGACTGCTTCTGCTGCCCCTGCTTGGCGGCCTGCTGGCCATGAGCATCAGCTCGGGCCTCTACATCTCCCGCACCGGCAATTACCGCTGGTTCCCGCTGGCGGGCACGATCGGAGTCACCATCGGGCTGGAGCTGCTCACCCGTCTCGGCGCTCACACGTCGCTCCTGGTGGTGAGCCTTGACATCGCTGTCTTCGGCCTCGGGCTCGGGCTGTTCATGCAGGTGCTGACCCTCGTCGTGCAGAACGCGGTGCCGATGAACCTGATGGGCGTCGGAACCTCGTCGGTCACCTTCTTCCGCTCGATGGGGGGCGCCATCGGAGCGTCGGCTCTCGGTGCCGTCCTGACCGCGGGGCTCGCGGCCGAGTTCCCGCGCTACCTGCCGCGCGCTGCGCTGGCCGGGGGCGGCAACAAGGTGACCCAGTACGTCCAGAGCCCGGCAGTCCTTGACCGCCTGAAGTACACCCATCCTGCCCTGCACGAGGGAATCATCGAGGCCTACTCGCATGCCATCGACAGGCTGTTCATCGTCGCGGTGCCGGTGTCGGTCCTCAGCGTCATCGCGGCCCTGTTCATCAAGCAGGTCAAGCTGCGAGTCAGCAACACGACGCCCCCGGCGGCCGCAGACGGGCCGTCCGGCCCCGCCGCGGACGCCGTTCCGCTCGCTCCCGGAGGGACACACTAGATGCCCGGCGTAACCATCTCAGCCGGCTACGGCGCCGGCGGAAGCATCATCGCCCCCGAGGTCGCCAGGCGACTCGGCCTTCCGCTGCTCGACCGGGCAATCAGCACGCACGTGGCCGCTCAGCTGCAGGTGTCGGTCCAGGAGGCGGTAGGCGCGGTGATCCAGCGCCCGCTGGTCGACCGGTTCCTCGGCGTACTCGCGCCATTGGCGGGCGGTGCGCTCGGCGCTGGCACCGATTGCGCTCCCCCGCACGCGCTCCCTCCTCCGGATGACGCGGCGTTCTTCCGCGAGCGGGCCGAGGCGATCATGACCGAGGCGCTGGCCGGCGGCGCGGTCATACTCGGCCGGGCCGGCGGCGCAGCGTTTTGTGACAGGAATGACGTGCTACGCGTGCGGCTGTTCGGCGTGCTATCGGCCCGCATCGCGCAGGCGGCACGGATCGAGGACGTCGATGCCGCAACCGCCCGGCAGCGCGTGGGCGAGGTCGACCGTGCCCGCGCACAGTACGTGCGGCGGCTCTATAACGTCAGCATCGACGACCCCGACCTGTATCAGCTGCAGATCGACAGCACCGTCCTGCCGCTCGACGCCTGCGCCGGCCTGATCGTGGCCGCTTACACCGCGCACGCCCGCGGCTGAGGCCCGGCCCGCCCGCTGCGCGCGCTGCTGCTGTCCTCAGCTGTCCTGTCCTCAGCTCTCCTGCGCTCAGTGTCCTGCGCTCAGTGTCCTGCGCTCAGCGCCAGGGCCGGGCGGCCCTGGCCGCCCAGTACGCGGCGGGCGGCTCGGCGAGGTCCAGCTGCGGGAGGTCGCTGACGGCCAGCGCCGCAAGGTTCGCCTGCAGCTGCGCGGGCGTGACAGCCCCGGACAAGACGACGCCCGCCCACGGGTTGGCGAGCGCGGCGGCGAGCGCGATCGAGTCCGCGGTGACGTTCCTGGCGGCGGCGAGCGCGCCTAGCGGTTCAGCCGCGTCGCCGCCGGGGGCCAGCCGCCCGTTGGCGACGGCCTCCTTGATCATGATCGTCCAGCCGGCGGCGGCGGCCTCCGCGGCGGCCGGAGCCACCGACGGCTCGAGGAGATTCCAGGTCACCTGGGCGGCCGAGAACAGCGGCTGACCGTCGACGGTTGCCTGCAGCGCGCGGCGGAGCGTATCGGCCTGGAAGGGCCCGCTGGTCGTCAGCCCGACGATCACGCCGTCGGCGCGCAGCCGGGCGAGCGCGGCCAGTAGGCTGCGGTCGTCGAGCAGCGGCGATTCCGGTGTCAGCGAGTGCACCTGGTACACGGCGAGCCAGTCACCCAGCAGCGCCCGGGTCTGGGCCAGCTGGGTGGTGAACATGGCCAGCGAGTGCTCCTTGACTTCCTGCTGGGCGGCGTCCAGCCGCCAGCCGCCGGTGTAGCGGTAGCCCCACTTCGACCCGGCGACCGCGTCCGGGTGGGCACGGCCGGCCAGCCAGCCGCCGAGGAACTCCTCTGCCCGGCCATAGGACCGGGCGGCGTCGAAGTACCTGATCCCTGACTCGTAAGCGGCGTCCAGCATCGCGACCGTGCGGGCCCGCAGGCCGGCCACGCTGCGGTCCGGCAGGTCGTCGTCCCTGCCGCCGGTGATGTAGGCGGGGCGGCCGAGCGCCGCCAGGCCCAGTCCGATCCGGGAGACGGCCGGCCTGCCGTGCCCCAGCGATGTCATCGGCATGCGGATCTGGCCCACGTCGTCACTTGACACGTCCATTACGGTACCGGCCAGGCAGCCTGGCCCTCGCGCTAAGTGCCGCGTTGGCCAGGCCGGTGCACGGCCTGCTGCGACTCAGCCATGCCCGGGCGCCGGCGCTATGCCGTTGGGCCGGCCGTTTCCGCCCGGCCGAGGACCGCATCCAGGAAGGCGAGCACGTCGGTCCCGGCGGCGATCGCCTTGCCGGTCGGCTTGCCCGCCCCGTGGCCGGCGCCGCTCTCGACCCGAAGCAGGATCGGCGCATCGCCGTCGAGGGCGGCCTGCAGCGTAGCGGCGAACTTCAGCGAGTGGCCTGGCACGACCCGGTCGTCGTGATCGCCGGTGAGCAGCAACGTCGGCGGGTAACGCATGCCGTTCCGGACGTTGTGCAGCGGCGAGTACGCCCGCAGCCAGCGATACTGCTCCGGATCGTCGGGGTCGCCAATCTCGCTGGTCCAGGCCCAGCCGATGGTGAACTTGTGGAACCTCAGCATGTCGAAGACCCCGACCTCCGCGACGCAGGCGCCGAACAGCTCCGGGTGCTGGGTCAGGCACGCGCCGACAAGGAGCCCGCCGTTGGACCCGCCCATGATCGCGATGCGGTCCGGACGTGACCACCCGGAGGCGGCCAGCCACCGGGCGCAGCCGCAGAAATCGTCGAAGACGGCCTGCTTGCGGTCCAGCATGCCGGCCTCGTGCCAGGCCTTGCCGTACTCGCCGCCGCCGCGCAGGTTCGCCACCGCGAGCAGGCCGCCCCGGTCCAGCCACGCCGCCCAGAGCGCCGAGAACCGGGGCGTGAGCGCGACATCGAACCCGCCGTACGCGTACAGCAGCACGGGCGCGGCGCCATCGGCCGCAAGGTCGCGGCGCCGGGTCAGGAACAGCGGAACCGGCGTGCCGTCCGCAGACGGCGCGAGCACTTGCTCGGTGACGTAGTCGCCCGGGTCGATCCGCGCGCCGGACGGCCGGACGAGCCTCGTCTGCCCCGTCGAGAGCCGATGCGACCAGAGCGAACCCGACTCGGTGAACGAGACGATCTCGAAGTGCACGACGTCGCTGCCGGGGCGGCCCTCGATTCCGCGGTAACTAGCGGTGCCGCCCAGGGACGCCATGCCGGGTATCGGGATGTCCCGCGTGTACGTGCCGTCGACGGCGTGCACCCGCAGCACCGAGTGCGCGTCGCGCAGGTAGTGGCAGACGAAGCTGCCGCCGAGGAAATGAGCCTCCAGGAGGGTCTCGTCGACCTCAGGGATGATCTCCTGCCAGCTTTGGCGACCCGGAGCGGCGAGGTCGACGGCAACCAGGCGCTGGCGCTCGGCCTCGTGGTCGGTGACGAGATAGAACGTCGACCCCACGTTGGTCACCACGATCGCCTTGCTGGCGAAGTCGGGCACCAGCGCCAGGAAGCCGGCCCCGGGTTCCGCCAGGTCGAGGACGTGCACCTGGTTCTCCGTCGATCCCCGTTCTATTGAGATGATCAGGTAGCGGCCATCGTCGCTGACCACCGCGTACGGCAGCCAGTCGGGCTCCGCTGCGGCGAAGACGAGCTCGTCGTCGCGCTGCGGCGTCCCGATCCGGTGGAAGAGGATCCGCAGCGGCCGGTTCGCCTCGAGATACTCTGCGCCCGGGGTGGCTGGCTCTATCGCGCCGTAGTAGAAGCCTGACCCGTCCTTCCGCCACGCCGCCTCGCAGAACTTCGACCACTCGATCACGTCGCCGGCGTCGGCTCCGGTCGCGACGTCCCGGACGTGCCAGGTCAGCCAGTCCGAGCCCATGGCGCTCGTCGCGTACGCGAGCAGCGCACCGTCTCCGCTGACGTTGATCTCGGCAACGGCGATCGTGCCGTCATCGGACAGGGCGTTGGGGTCAAGCAACGGGCGCCCGTCCGCATCCGGCGCGTCCATGACGTACAGCGCCGGCTGGGCCGCCAGGCCCGGGTTGCGGCTCTGGAACCAGCGGCCGCCCCGCTCGAACGGAACGCCGTATCTCGGGTAATCCCAGAGTTCCGTCAGCCGGGTCCGGATCGCCTCCCGGGACGGAACCGCCGCCAGGAAGCCCTCGGTCACCTCGTTCTGTGCCTTGATCCAGCCAGCCACCTCCGGATCATCGGTGACCTCAAGCCATCGGTAGGGATCGCCGACAAGCTCACCGTGATGGTCGTCAACGTCGGGGCCGCGACGAGCCGGCGGATAGGAGCACATGATCGGGCCAATCTGACGAGCGATGTCCCGTCCAGCCTACGGAACCCCGTGGCGGCGTTCGACGGCAGAGATCAGCTCGTCGGCGATGCGCTCCATTGTGCTACGATTGCTACGGGCAGGGAGGTGCGCGTGCGGACGATCAGCCATCGGGAACTGCGCAACAACAGTGCGGAAGTGCTTCGCGCGGTAGGCGCCGGGGAAACGATCGAGGTGACCAACCACGGTGAGGTGGCGGCGGTGCTCGTCCCGCCGTCCCTGACGCCATACGAGCGCCTGGTGGCGGCGGGAAAGGTTCGGGAGCCGCGCAAGGACCGGCCGGTAGACCTGCGCAGCATCCGGCGCGTGAGCGCACCCTTGTCCAGTGCGGAGATCATCGCGGACGTCAGAGGCGACCGGTGATCGTCTACGTCGATACCTCGGCGGCGATGAAATTCCTCATAGAGGAGAAGGAATCAGCCATGCTGGCCGACCATCTCCAGCGGCGCTCAGAGGACGGCGACACGCTGGTGGCTTCGCTGCTGCTGCACACGGAGCTGCACTGCGCGGCGAACCGGCGGCCTGAGCACATCGAGCACGAGTCGGTTTCCGAGGTGCTGTCGGCGATCGCGCTCGTCGACATCGAGAACGGTGACCTGACGACGGCGCCGCTGCTGCCAGGGCGCTTGCGCTCGGCGGACGCCATCCACCTCGCTACGGCGCTGCGCCTGAATGCCCGCGCGATGGTCGTCTATGACACCGAGCTGCACGCCGCGTCCCGGACGGCCGGCATCGAGGCCTTCAGCCCGGGCGCGGTCTGAGAACAGACGAACCGCATGCCTTTCCGGCGCGCCAGACTAATGTCGAATTCCGCGGTTCGGCTTGCCCGCGCCGTTGGGCCCGAGCATGTCCAGGATCACCCCGGCTTCGCGAGGTCCGGCGTAGCGGGACCTGGAGCAGAGCGGATTCGACCAGTCGCAGGCCATCGCGGGGATGGCCCTGTGGCGCAAGCGGCTCGAGGCCGACGGCCGGTTCTCGCACCTCCTGCGAATCATCGACGATGGCATCGACCCGGACGCCGAGCAGACCAGGGAAGAACGTTTCGAGTTCGGCCTCGACTGCGTACTGCACCGGCATCGCGATGCAGGTGCGGCGCAGGCAGGAGCGCCGCTGACGGCGGGAGCGCCGGACTCGGCGCCGTCGCACTCCACCACCAGGCCGTCAGGGCCGACCCCTGCGACATGCGGCTGCCCATGCAGGATCGCCCATTCAGGATCTGCCCATGAGCGAGCCCGAAGCCCAGCCACGGCCGATGCCCTCGCTGTCCACCGAAGACCGCGCGGCACTTGGGGCACTCGCCGATCAGTTCCCGCTGTTCGGGTAGCCGTCCAGATCCGCTGCATGCGGGCATAACGGACGCCATCTCGGTGCTGTGCGGCTCAGGTCAGGGCGGGGATACGACTGAACTGGCGATATTGAGAGCAACCAGCCGCGTGATGGTGTTGGATGATGCTGGTTGCAGCCGAAAAAAAAATCGTGCACATGTGACAGCGTCTGCCACATCGGCAGCGGGCTCCCGGGAACATCGGCAGCCTGGCCGTCAGTTAAAGTGGCGCGTTGTGACAGCAACCCGGGATCCTCATCCGTGGAACCCGGAGATCATTCAAGTAGGAGAGAGTACATGCCTCAGGGCACCGTGAAGTGGTTCAACGCCGACAAGGGCTATGGTTTCATCGCCCCCGACGATGGCACCGCCGACGTCTTTGTTCACCACTCCGCGATCCAGGCTGACGGTTTCCGCAGTCTTCAGGAGAACCAGCGGGTCGAGTTCACCGCCGGCCAGGGCGCGAAAGGCCCGCAGGCTGAGCAGGTCCGCCCGCTCTGACCTACCTGGCCGCACGGTTGTGACGGCCCGCCGGAGGGCGGGCTGTCAAGACGGGTGCGGGTGACCCGTTACGGGTCACCCGCATTCTGGCTTAAGCACGCCCGGCTTGCGTCCCTGGCTAGCGTCACTGGCTAGCGGCTACCTCGTAAGCCGAGGCCATTTCGTCAACTGAGTCGCCCTTGCGCCGGAGTCCGCGCGTCGGCCCCGCCGTCGCCGACGCGGCTGCGGAATGAACCGCGTTTGCCCGGTTGCCGCCGCACCGCACCATGCCCGTGAGCTGTTCATGGGCTGGTCATAGTCAGGCGCACCGGCAGCCTCATCACAGGCCCACCGGCAGCCCATCAGCTGGCTGCCGCCGCAGACACGCTGGGGCCGCCCCCTTCGCGGGCTGCTGCCGCACGGTGCGGCGCAGGAACTCGTGTCCTCAATTGTACCTACCAGTGATATTTCCATTCGCTATGCCAGGAATAGTCATGGACATGATCCCAAAATTGATCACTAATAGTCCAAGAGTTACTAATTGCTCGTTACGCATGCATATAACCATTGACAAATCTACGATGTCGGATAGCTCTCGTTAAACTGCATGCTGGGGGAGTCTGCCTGTGCTATAAATCCCTCGTCTCCCTACTGCCTGGATTGCCCGGAAGGAGCATTGCGTTGGCTAAGGCGATTGCCGCGAGTACTGCTGCCGCCCGGCTACGAATTGGGATGGCGTGACAGGCCTGCCGTCTGGTGCCACACGGCAGGCCAGCCACGCCAGCCCGCCGCAGCGGGCTCCGCTGCACGGCGCGCTTGGCCACCTCACCTGGCCCGCGCTGCGGCTGCTGATCGGCGTATCCGTCTACCGCGAGCCCGCCGGGCGCAGCGCGCTGCTCTTCCAGATCGGACAGGCGGACCCGGGCTTCCAGATCGGACAGGCGGACCCGTCCACCGCACCCGAGCCCCCCTTGCATGGCCCCGCCCCGCCCTGGCACGCCCCGGCCAACATCGCTGAACTGGTCTCTGAATGCGAGGATGCGGGCCTGCTCGTGGTGCCGCGGGTTCCCGGCGGGCGGGTTCCCGGCGGGCAGGTCCCCGGCGGGCAGGTCCCCGGCGGGCAGGTCCCCGGCGGGCAGGTTCCCGGCGGGCAGGTCCCCGGCGGGCAGGTCCCCGGCGGGCAGGTCCCCGCGCGCGGGGACGGGCCGCCGGTGTTCGTCGACCAGCGGACTGCGGGCGCGCTGCACCGGGACCTGACTGCCGCGGGGCGCGGCGACGAGGTCACCAGGGCTCACCGGCGGGCCGCCGAGTACTGGCAATGGCGGGCCGCCGCCTGGCCGCAGGACCGGCACGCGGACCTGCACGACCTGCTCGAGGGCCGCCACCACCTGCACGAGGCGGGCGACGACGAACGGGCCGGAGCTGTCACCGAGGTCGTGTGCGCCCAACTGCACGCCTGGGGCGAACTTGACCACGAGGCTGCGCTCATGCGGGAGACGCTCGGCTGGCTCCCCCCTCGCTCGCCGCTGCGCGCAGCCTGGATCCGGGAGATCGGCAAGATCGCCCAGGCCCACGGCAACTATGCCGAAGCGAAGCGGCATTACCAGCAGTCGCTGGAGATCTTCACCAGCATCGGAGATGACGCCGCCGCTGCCCGCAGCCACCATTGGCTCGGCATTCTGGCCCAGGCTCGAGGCGACTACGCCGAGGCGGAACGCCGCTACCAGGAGTCCCTCTACCTGACCGGGCAGCCCGCACATACCGACGAGGACGATCCGGGCCCGCAAGGCGAAACCGGGCCGCGCAGCACGAAGGCGCACGACGTCCAGCCGGGCGACGTCCAGCCGGGCGACGTCCAGCCGGGCGACGTCCAGCCGCCGCGGGCCAGATACACAGGTACGACCGGTGGACGGCACACCCGGCGCGGCGGGCGATGCCGTAGCCGGGCAGGTGAGCTGCTTTGCCGGACCGGGACTGCCCTGGCTGCCGCCGTGCTGCTGACGGCGTTATCCGCGGCCGGCTTCACCAGGTTCCTGTCCCCCGGCGGCCGGGCGTCAGCCGCCGTTCCTGCCGCGGTCCGCTCTGCCGGCGCGGCGGCGGTCCGCCGCCAGGCGGCCGCCTGGATGGCCGGGCAGCTCAGCCGAAGTACCATCATTTCCTGCGATCCAGCCATGTGTGCTGCGCTGCGAGCGGCGGGCATCCGCGCCGGGAACCTCCTGGTGCTGAAGCCGTCGGCGCAGGATCCGCTCGGTTCGGACGTGGTGGTAGCCACCGCAGCCGTCCGAAGCCAGTTCGGCAGCCGCCTAGCCGACGGGTACGCGCCGGAGGTAGCGGCAGCCTTCGGGGCCGGCAATGCGCGCATCCAGGTCCGGATCGTGGCGCCCGACGGCGCCGTCGCCTACCGGAACGCGCTGCGCGCCGACGTAGCGGCCCGCAAGGCCGCCGGCAGCCAGTTGCTACGCAACGAGTACATCGGCGTCACCGCCGCAGCCAGGAGGCAACTTGCCGCCGGGCAGGTGGACTCCCGGCTGCTCATAGCGCTCGCCGCCCTGGCCTCGCAGCACGCCCTGCGCGTCGTGGCCTTCGCTGACTCCGGTCCGGATGCCAGCCCGGGGACGCCGCTCCGGATGGCCGAGATTTCCGGGCCTGGCACCGCGAGCGGCCCGGCCGGGGCCGGGCCGGCCTCGGCCAGCCGGGGTAGCTCCAGGTTCCAGCACTGCGCGCTCGCTTTCCTCCGCGCGCAGCGCCCGCCCTACCTGGCCACGAGCGTGCGCACCGCCACGATCGGCGACGGGCAGCGCGTCCTGCAGGTCGAATTCGCCAGCCCGAGCCCGCTCGGGCTGCTTAACGCTGTTGATGCCAGCGCACGCACCAGTCCCTAATGTCCATCCCTATCTGAACGCCCACGGAGGCCGCCGATGCCAGCCCGGAAAAGAAAGAGAAGCTATTATCACGCTGCCCGCCAGGGCCTTTCGCATGGCGAGGCCGCTCGCCGTGCTTGGCTTCGCTCCCGGCCTGCTGTGCGACGCCGCTCCCGTTGCGCCGCTGCTGCCTCGCGCGACCGCTTGCGCTGCGCGAGAGCGGTGGGGTGACGATGCGTTCCGGCCGGACGGCTGCGGCGGGAATCCTGGCCTGCGGCCTGCTCGCCCTCGGCACCGGGGTGAGCGGCCTGGTCGCAGCCAGCCACATCCGTCACGCAGCGCTGCCGCCAGGGCGGCCGACCCCGACACCGGCCCCGGCTGACCCCCCGGCGGCCCGTCAGGGACAGCGGCCAAGAGGAAAGCGGCCAAGAGGGCAGCTGCCCGGCCCGCATGTTCTGACGCATAGTAGGCAGGCAGGCACCCGGGGGAACGTAGGATCAGACTTGCGTCGTGAGATCGGATCAGGGGAGGCCAGTTGACGAGTGCGCCAGGCACCCTCGATCCGGCTGCGCCTGGTCCGCAGGCCGAGATCTACCGCGCCAGCCGGCAGGACAAGCCATGGGGTCACGAGCTGATCTTCGCTGCCATCGAGGGCAAGTACGTCGGCAAGATCATCTACGTCGAGACGGGGCATTCGCTGAGCCTGCAGTACCACCGGGAGAAGGACGAGACGATCAGCATCCTGGCCGGCCAGGCGCTCGTGCTGCACGGCCCGGCCGCTGACCAGCTGACCGAGCAGCATTTCAGCCCCGGCGACACCATCCACCTGCCGCCGGGCGTCCTGCACCGGATCACGGCCATCACCGACGTGACGTTCGTCGAGTCGTCCACGGCTGACCACGGCTGGCGCGAAGACGTCGTCCGGCTCGAGGACGCCTACGGGCGCTCGGGCACAAGCGCACCCTGACGCTCAACCTCGGCGCTCATCCTGGCTCGGCGCTCGCCTCGGACGGCGATCACGGGCTGTTCTTGCATGATCCTCCACGTTTCCGCTAGTGACGCTACCGTGCCCGGGCGATCACCAGCCGAGCAAGCGGGAACATCCTGTACTGCTGGTAGGTTAGGGATCACAGCGGCACGTGTTGCCGCCACTCCCGCGGGCGAGCTGCCCGCGTGGTCGCTTCTGTGAGCAGTTCGCTTCCCGGTGAGCCAGAGGGTTTGCCGCCGTCGCCGAGACCTCCTCCCGCTACGCGGCCCCGAACTGCCGATGGAGTTTTACCTATGCCCCAAAGTGCTGACCGCCGCGCGGCCTCCCCGCGCCGCCGTCCGGCCGACCCACGCCGCGGCGCGGCTGGCCCGCGCCGCCATAACGGCGCGCCCCGCCGGCGCGGCGAGGACGCGGCGAGGAACGGCCCGGCCGTCCGCCGCGACAACAGGCTCACCAGCCGCCGCGATGATCAAGCGACCGAGCTTGACCGCGCGCTGACCGCCGCCCTGGCGGTACCGCCGCCCCCGCCGACGACCTTCCGCGAGCTCGGCCTTGCCGCCGGGCTCGTCGATGCGCTGGCGGCCAGCGGCATCGACGTGCCGTTCGCCATCCAGTCCAGGGCGCTGCCGGATGCCCTCGCCGGGCGTGACGTGCTCGGCCGTGCGCAGACCGGGTCGGGAAAGACGCTTGCCTTCGGCCTGGCCATGCTGACCCGGCTGGCCGGCCCGTCAGGCGCTCTGCACGACAAGGCGCCCCGCGGGCTGGTGCTCGTCCCCACCCGCGAGCTCGCACAGCAGGTAGCGGACGTGCTCGCGCCGCTGGGCCGCACCCTCGGCGTCAGCGTCACGACGGTGTACGGCGGCGCCCCGATAGGGCGCCAGATCGACGCGATCCGGCGTGGCGTCGACATCGTGGTGGCTACCCCTGGCCGTCTGATCGACCTGCTGGAGCGCCGGGCGGTCACCCTCGCCGACATCGACGTCACCGTCCTCGACGAGGCCGATCACATGGCCGACCTGGGCTTCCTGCCAGCCGTCACCCGGATACTCGACGCCACCCCGGCCGGGAGACAGCGGATGCTGTTCTCCGCGACCCTGGACCGTGGCGTCGCCCAGCTCGTGCATGCCTATCTCAGCGATCCCGCCGTGCATGCCGTCGCCACCGAGGTGCTGGACGGCGGGGTTGCCGAGCACCGGCTGCTCGTGATGTCCGCACAGGACAAGGTGCAGGTCGCGGCGGAGATCGCCAGCCGGCCGGCCCGCACCCTGTTCTTCGTCCGCACGAAGCACGGCGCGGACCGGCTCGCCAAGCAGTTCCGCAAGGAGGGCGTCGATGCCGTCGCCATCCACGGCAACCTGAACCAGAACCAGCGGCAGCGGGCACTTGCCGCCTTCACGGCGGGACAGCCTCGCGTGCTGGTCGCCACCGACGTCGCCGCCCGCGGCCTGCACGTGGACGATGTCGAGCTTGTGGTCCACTTCGACCCGCCGAACGACCACAAGGACTACCTGCACCGGTCCGGCCGGACGGCGCGGGCCGGCGCCAGCGGCATGGTGGTCGCGCTCGTCGACCACGCGCAGGCACGCGACGTCGGCCGCATGCACGTTGCCGCCGGGGTGACCGCCACCAGGGACGACGTGCAGGCCGGGCACCACGTGGTCCGCCAGATCGCGACCTCGGGGACGCCGTTCGTGCCCACGGTCAGCCCGCAGGCACCGCGCTCGCCGCAGGCCGCGCCGCGCGGCGCGAGTCGCTCCGGTGCGAGTCGCTCCGGGGCTGGTCGTTCCGGGGCCGGCCGCTCCGGCACGGGCCGTTCCGGCACGGGCCGTTCCGGCACGGGCCGTCCCGGGGCCGGCCGGCGGGCCAGCCTCCCTGCTGGCTAACCTTCCTGCTCGGTGGGGCGGATCATCAGCTCGTTAATAATCATGTGGCGTGGCCTGGTCACGACGAATCCGATGGTCTCGGCGACGTCGGTGGCCTGCAGCCGGGTGATGTCGCCGAAGCGCCGGTTGATCTGCTCGAGCACCTCCGGCCGGTTGTGGCCGGCCAGCTCGGTCTCGGTGACGCCGGGCTCGATCAGCGACACCCGGACGTGCCGGGTAGTGACCTCCTGGCGCAGCGCCTCGCTGAACGCCCCGACCCCGTGCTTCGTGGCGTTGTAGACGGCGTTGCCGCTGCGGGCTATCCGGCCGGCCACGGAGCTGATGTTGACCATGTCGGCAACCTGCCGCGGGCCGTCTTCCGCCGCGCTGACCAGGTGCGGCAGGGCAGCCTGAGCGCAGTACATCAGGCCGAGCAGGTTGACCTCCACCATCCGTCGCCACTCGTCCGTAGGGGCGCCCTGCACCGGCCCGAGCAGCATCACCCCGGCGTTGTTGACCAGAGTGTCCAGCCGCCCGAGCTCGGCCACGGTGCGCTCGACCAGCCGTCCGGCCTCCTGCTCGCTGCTGACGTCCGCCGGGAGCACGACGGCGACCCCGCCCTTCTCGCGGATCCGTGCCGCCACCTCGTCCAGCCGCCCGGCCCGGCGGGCGGCCAGCGCCACCGCCGCGCCGTGGCTGGCCAGCTCCAGCGCGGTCGTCACGCCGATCCCGCTCGACGCGCCGGTGACCAGCGCGACCGTCCCGTCCAGCCGATCAGCCATCGAGCCTCCGCCACGGTGGCGTCGCACCCCGCGACGCGCCTGGGCCGAGCCTACGGCCGCTCGCACCCGCGCAGGCCACAGGGCCGGCCGTGGCCGGCCCCGCGGCACAGTTCGCTACTTGATCGTGTACTTGTACGGGACGGCCGCCAGCTCGTCGCCCGACGTCTCGCCGTACGGGGGCACCGCGCTGACGTAGTCGTCGACGTACAGGTCGCCGCTCACGACCGTGCCCGGCGCGCCGGACGGCGTGATGGTCACCGGGATGGTGACGGTCGCGCCCGGCTTGACGGTCACCGGCGAGAACGAGCCAAAGGCCGACGGGTTCACCGCCACCAGCCACAGGTCGCCGGTGGCCGCGGTCACCGCGGGGTCGAACTCCCTGGTGGTCGCGGTCAGCGACATGTTGACGAACCCCGGCGTCGCGCCGCCCGGGCCGTACGGCCCGATCTCGTCCGGTCCGCCGTACCATATGCCCGGCTGGACGGTCCCGCCCGCGGGCGCGTACGAGCCCGCGGCGGTGTCACCGGCACCCGGCGGCCCGTAGAGATCCGGGTCGCCCTGGTTGGCGCCGTAGTCGAACTCGATCGGCACTGTCGCCCTGGCCGCGGCATGCACGCCGGACGTCTGCGTCGGCACCAGCCACTCCGGCTCCACGGACGCCAGCGGCAGCGGGTACCCGCGGGCGCTCGGCGGCGGGTCCAGTGAGGCCAGCGAGATCTTCGCCGTGGTGTCCAGCCGCGCATCGACGAAGAAGTCCTCGGCCGCGGCGCCCTTGTTGGTGATCGTCACCGGAACGGTCACCGGGGTGCCCGCCGCCAGCCTGGCCGACGCGCTGTCCGGCAGGCCCGCGGCGCTCGCGCTGACGTCGTCGAGCCTGACGTTGCCGGTGAACCGCTGGGACAGCTCGTTCCCGACGACGGGCTCGGCGAACTCCACGGCCAGCGTCCAGGTGCCGGCCGCCGGGTCGAGGGTGTAGGCGGTCAGCGACCTGCCGCTGGTGCCGTTCAGGCTGTTCTGGCCGAAGCCGAGCACGTTGCCGTCGGGGCTGACGAGGTAGGAGCCCACCGGGTCGCCCGCGTCGTTGGCCATCGTCACGTCGGCCGTGACGCTCGCGACGCCCGCGGGCAGGACGAACTCGTAGTAGTCCACCTGTCCCTCACCAGGCGGGCGGCCGTTGCCGCCGGTCAGCACGCCGCTGAAGTCGCCGCCATGAGCGACGTCCACCAGGCTGCGCAGCGTCACCGCGATCGAGTTGCTCTCGAAGCCGAGATCGGGGTCGAAGCCGCCGCCGGACGGGGTCAGCACGATGGAGCCGGCCGCGTCACCCGGCCGGGCCGGAGTGGTCGCCCTGACGGTGACCGTCCGGCTGGCGCCAGGCGCCAGCACGAGGTTGCCCGGGGACACCGAGCCGAATGGCGCGAACTGCTGGGTGGCCACCCGCCACGGGATCGTCCCGTTGGTCCCGCCGTCGGCCTTGACGTCGCCGAAGATCACGCCCGTCCAGGTACCGGGGGCCGGTGCCCGGACGTCCACATTGCCGAAGTTCCCGACGCCCTGCGGCAGCGAGTGCGCCGCGAACCGGCCGCGCGGGTCGATCAGGATCAGCCGCACCCTGGCGTTGTTGGTGGTGCCGGCCGCGGCTGGGTAGGCGATGGAGGCGTCCAGCCGGGCAGCGCCCCACGGGACCTTGAAGTGGATGATGCTGTAGTTGTTCTGCAGGCCCTGGTAGTTGGCGAACTGCGGGCTGGTCGCGTCGTTCAGCGTGACGCTGCCGGCCTGCACGTGCTGGTCGGGCCCGAACGTCCGGCCCTGCAGGTGCACGATCTGCGGCTGCGCGCCGGTGTTGGTGACCGTGACCGGCCAGCTCTCCCCGGTGCCGGGCGCGCCGACCGCGTTCAGCTGGTTCGTGCTGGTCAGCAGGGTGTCGCCGACCGGCTTCGGCGAGCCGCTGCTGGTCTGGATGGACTCGGCGAGCTCGACCGCCTTGTAGGAGTTCAGCAGCCCGGCGCCCTGCTCGGTCGCGGGGACGCCCATGTCGGTGGCGGTGCTCACCAGGATCTGCTTGACCAGCGCCGGGCTCGGGCTGGCGC
>Ga0302326_10011049_pt1 | contig 19490 bp, 20 predicted proteins | sample Palsa_T0_3_FD_202264 | JGI IMG/M metagenome (GOLD analysis project Ga0302326, IMG submission 202264) | Peat permafrost microbial communities from Stordalen Mire near Abisko, Sweden - Palsa_T0_3 | ecosystem: Environmental > Terrestrial > Soil > Palsa > Peat permafrost | place: Sweden: Abisko...
ATTAACTTGATCTCCCGGTGTCAGTGGTCGCCCTTCGGCGTACTGAGACCAGGATTCCGAACCGGTCCCAACGGGCGACCTGTATTCGGCACAACATCCGCCCAATGGCCTCCTCGCAACCCGTTGTTGAAACCGCGAGCTCTTGAGCCCGATCGGCCATGATGCGTGGTCTTTGTCGCGGAGCAACACGCCGCGCCTTAGATCGTCGGACTGGCGTTCCACTCTTTAGGCGAACCTGCTCGACACCGTTCACTTCATAGACGTGCAAGCGCCTGTGTCTGCGATTGATATATCGCGTGGGCGGCCATGTCGGGACATAGTACGATTTGTCCGTTTCTTAGGGGCGAAGTGTCGTAGCCTGACTGCCGTGGATCGACTGCTGTCGGCCGAGGATGTAGGACCGTGACGACCAACGCCGCCCCTGTCGGCGGACCGCCCTCGTTTCGGATAGCCCGACTTGACGATCACGACTCTGCCCGTCTGCTTGCTGACTATGAGGCCGAACTCGCCCGCCACGGCATCGTGCTCGACCGTGACGAGGGCGGCGGCGTCGGGGTAGAGGAGATGCTCGCGCCGCAAGGCGTTTTCCTGCTCGTCGAACTCGATAACACGACCGTCGCGTGCGGGGGAATCCGTCGTCTCAGCGACGACATGGCCGAGGTCAAACGCATGTACGTCGCTCCCACGGCGCGCCGGCGTGGCGTCGGCCGCGTTCTGCTGGCCCGGCTCGAGGACGAAGCACGTGTACTTGGCTGTCGACTGGCGCGGCTCGACACCGGACGGCGGATGGTGGCCGCTCTTACGCTGTACAAAGCGGCTGGGTACCGGCAAATCCCCGACTACAACGGCAACCCGCACGCAGGACATTGGATGGAGAAAGCCCTCTAAGAACAAGCTATTGGGCGCAATGAGCTGGCCGCCGTACACGAACCGACACCAGGTCGGAGATGGCCCATCACGTGGACTACGAAGGGCGACCTCCACCCGCTGTTGTAGAACCACCGTTTGGCCCGAGCGAACCGCCAGATACTCCGTTGAATCCGGCACCGGCGCCAAAGGCCTAACTCCGGTGCGGGCCTCATACACGATCGAGCCTCGACGAATAGCGGGAGATGGACGATCTGCATGCGGGCGAAGCCACCTGCGGTGATGGGCTTAGACCTTCTATTCGCGGCTATGGACTGCTGCCGCGACCAAGGCCTGGCGAGGGTATTACCGTTGACTCCGTGGTCACCCTCGAGGAGCTGCTGGAGCAGATTAGGACCCTGCCTCTCAATCTCGCCTCAGTGGAGCACGGGGCGGACGAGGATCACGTGGAAGACGACGTAGCGGCAGCCGTCGCAGAACTAGCGGTCGCCGCGACCATCGCCCGCGTGGCCCAGGAGAGCTTGCGGTTGCGAGTCGAGATCGCTCGCAGCCGCGGTGCTACCTGGACCACGGTTGGGAAGTTGATCGGGTTGACACCTTGGCGAGCTCAGCAGCGGTACTTCGAGAAGCGACCTTTTGGCGCCCGGTGGTAGCTGCTCGCTGAACGAATGCGAGCCTCGTGAGCGCGGTGAGCAGGAATCGCGGGCTGCTACAGGCGGCGCTTGGTGATGATCTGCCCCTTCACGATCACTCGGTTGGCCATCTCCGCCTCGTAGGCCAGTCGCCGCTTCTCGGCCCGTCGGCGGCGCAGGACCGGCCAGAGGGCAACGGCGGCGGCAAGGACGACAGCGCCGGCGGCCCAGGCGGCCGTGAGCCCCGCCGGATACTCCTGCACGGTGAGGCCGACCTGGCCGCCCTGGCGTTCGAGCACGGCGTACTCGCGTGCCGCGAGAGACGCCGCATCGGTGCTGACGCTCGGCGTCGTCCCCACCGCCTCCGAAACAGAGACGATTCGGCCGTAAAAGAGCTCAGCGACCTCTAGGGAGGGAGTCCCCTTCGGGGCCTGCGCCGAAGGTTCGTACGTCACGGTATAGGAGCCGGGAATCCCGGCCACGCTCCCGGTGGACTTACGATCCAGCGAATCCGCCGCGTACGTCGTGATGCCCATTTTCTGGCTTCGAAGCTGCAACAGGGCGGCTCGGGCGCTAGCGACGTCGGGCAGAAGGAAGGCGATGATCCCGGCCGCTGAGGTCTGCGACGCGTTCCAGACGATGGAGTAGATACCGGTCCGCGACGGCGACGTCTTTGCCGCGCTGGTGACAGCGGCCAACCCGGTCTGGCTGTCGTTTTTCTCCACGGCCTGCGGAGTGGTCTTGGCGAAGGCGGCGAGGCCGGGGGTGTTGGGTACCAGCCGGGCCAGACGGGTCCCGTCGATGTGGGTGTAGGGGATCACCAGCTCGTAGACGACGGCCGCTACCACCAGGATCACGACTGCCCGTCCGACAGCGGCACCGGCGTGACGTCTCCGGCCGGTACTCCCTCGGCCCGCCTCGACAGCCGGTTCTGTTACGTCCGCTTCACGTTCCGGTTCCGGCTCGCCGTTCGTTCGCTGTGCGTCCGTGTTGGGCTCTGACGCGACGGCTGCCTCGTCCTCGTCCACGACCTCTTCATCCCGTCTATCTGTCACGGGCCTCCAGCGAAGACCCCTGAGATGAACGGAGCCTGAACCACCGCCGGACGGGTCCGTTCGGCCGCGCGGTGGGGTCATCAGCTCCGCCGACCACCAGGTAGGGCGCCAAAGCAAGCCGCTGTTCAACAATGGTCATAGACAACATTACGCCCGGACGAGCCGAGCGCTAAATATGGCGTCAGGCTGGGCGTCGGCCCTCAAAGTCTGGCTGGCGGTGCTTGATCGTGCAGGCGGGCGGCGCCGGCAGCGCCTCTGCGTGGGTTCAACTACCGCCGCGGATGTACTCGACTGCTCAGGAGTGCTATTTACATCCGGCGAGACACGAATCGTCCTGGACCGCCCGGCCATGCACAGCCCCAGCTGGCGCGCCGATCCGACCGAGCCCGGGGAGAGAATTCAGCTGCGGTGGGACTCAGCTCTCAGGCCATTTGACGTCGGCCAGACGAACATCCCATCCGAAACCACCCCGGCGGTGCTTGGCTGCGTGCTGGGAACACCCTGGACGGATTGTCCATTGGCAGCACATGTGTTGAACACCGGACTGCCTTGTCGCTGGCCTCGTGCCGACGCACCCTGCGCGGTACTCACCGAGTACATGGGGTTCTGTTCACACCAAAAGACCTCGTTGGAGGTCAGGGCTGTCAGTGTCCCCGTTGTAACGTCGAGAAGAGCGCGCTCCCCTGACAGTTGCGTTACGACCAAGTGTGTGCTGTCGGCGAAGGCCACACCTGTTCCCAGGGAAAGAGCCTGAGCCCCCTGGACAGGCAAAGACCATTTGATCGTCCCCGACGTCGGATTCACTCCTTCGAGGGTGAGGCCAACTCCAGGCATGCTGACCGAGTTTCCTGTCTCGCTGGCCGTACCCGAGTACCTGCAGATGACGTCAGCGGTGAGGAACTGCAGTCCTCCGCCACACATGAAATAACCCGGATCGTTCCAAGTGATAGTCCCGTCAGAGACCGAGATCCCGACGGTCTTGAATTGGTCGAGCGGGTACGTGGCCCCTGAGGGAGCCGCACCAACGCTGCCCACATCTAGGCTTCCCTGCGCTAGGAAGTCCCAACCGTAGTTCGGGTCGTACTGCGTCCCTCCGAAGATTTTTGCAACCGCCTTCGACCAAAGGACCTGACCGGCAGGCGAGATCTGGTCGAACGTAGCCTTCGAGTCGCTGGTCTCCCAGAGCCCGCCACTATTGGATAACCCGGGCGGCGATACCGACATGTTCCGCATGGGACCTTCCGGTACGGCGACTACGTGCCCCGTTGCCGGGTCCAACAAGGGCAGGGCGGTCGTCGTATCCGAACTAAAGGCCGCTATACAGAAGTCCCCGCCGCACACTGCGGGAGCGTCTGAAAGCACAAGAGGCTGAGGCACGGACCACACGACGTTCCCCGTTGCCGCATCGAGCCCCTCGACCGTGACGCTGGGATCATCGGACCCTCCAACAGGAGCCAATTCCAACACGGTGTCTCCAAGCACCGTTGGACCGAATGCCACTCCCGGTGTGATCTGGGAGGCAGAAAAGGTGCGGGTCCACAGAGTTGCGCCGTTTGTCGGCCTGATTGCGGTCAATTGAAGTTGTCGATTGGACGTTAGGTCCAAGGCGAGCACGACGCCATCAGCGGCGACAGGGCTTCCGACCACTCGAAGTGAAGAGTCGGTCCATCCGGGGCGGCTTCCTTTCGAGATGATCATGAATCCGCCAGTTATCCCAAGAATGCAGAGGATGACGATGGCGATCGTGATGACCACGCGGCGCGGCGGCCGACGTGAGCGTGTGAAGTCGCTTTGACCCCCTGGCCAAGCCTGAGGTGCGGGGTACCCAATGCCTGGGGGCCATGGCTGGGACGGCGTGTTCCAATCAGCGACAGACGGCTGTGCCGGCGTCGCGCTGGCAGACGGTGCGGTCCAAGATGGGGACGCCCCGGTGGGTATTCCAGCTGGCACGCCTGACGGATGTGGTGACGATGGACTCCCCGCAGAGGGCATCGGGTACGGGGCGGCGATCGGGGATCGACAACCGTCGCAGAACGAGCCCGCCACAGGAGTGCCGCAGTTGGGGCACAACAAATTCCGTTCGGACGGTATCGACCCCGGGGCCGCCTGCGTCTCGGGTTGCGCAATCGGGGGCGATGTCGCCGGAGTAAGGGAGGGCGGCGTCTGGGTGTAGTTCGTGCCCGCCGGGACTTCCCGCAGCATCCCTACGATCTGTACGCACGCGGCGATGCGTTGGTCGGCCGCCTCAGGATTCTTGGACCCGTCGAGCTTGATAGCGAGCAAGTGCTCCCTGGTCTGCGACAATGCCGCCGCCAGTTCAGCGGTCATGGGAAGCGTCCCGGCCCGGTAGGCGTCATGGATGTCGCGGACCTGGCGTGTGGTGTCGGCCACGAAACTCAAGTCGTCAGCCCCGCCTACCACCGTATCTGCCATCGGTCAGGGCACTGCCGGCCGGCTGGCCGCGGGGCGGCAACCACAGCAGACAGGCCTAGCGAGGGCTCCGACACTCCAACTCAAGACGGGTCCTTTCGCGCCACGGACAGCGCTGTCGCCCCACAGCAGTTAGGGAGGGTATCGGCCGAGTTTCAGTGAACCTGAAGCACATCTATCCATTCATCGCTGCGGATCCGGTCGACGAAGTACCGCTCGCCCACGCGGAGGAGGCTCTTGGGGAGCCAGGGCTCGGGCCGGCCAGCGCCGGGAGACGGGTTCTCCTCCGTCCTCATCAGGACTCCGAGACCGAGGAGGTCGGTGCTACCGTCACGACATTGGGCCGCACCGGGCGGTCGTTATCCACGAGGTGTGGCCATGATCATTCGTGATTCTCTTTACATAGACGGAGCCTGGGTCTCGCCGTCCGGGTCTGACACGTTGGACGTCATCGACTCGACCACCGAAGAGGTGTTCGCCACGATCCCGGCCGGGACCTCGGCCGATATCGATCGAGCAGTCCAGGCGGCGAGTCGGGCCTTCCCCGGTTGGGCGGCCACGCCGGCCAAGGACCGTGGGGCGTTCATACAGAAGATGGCCGAGGGACTCCAAGCCCGCGCCGGCGAGATTGCAGACGTGATCAGCCACGAGGTGGGGATGCCGAGGAGCTTCACCGAGACTTTTCAGGTGGGGCTGCCCATGGGGGAGTTCGCCGATAACGCCGCCCGTGCGGCGTCTTACAACTGGCAAGAGGAGATCGGTAACTCCCTCGTCATCAAGGAGCCCGTCGGTGTCGTGGGTGCCATTACGCCGTGGAACTTTCCCCTCTACCAGATCGCCCTCAAGGTGGCACCTGCGTTGGCCGCGGGATGCACGGTGGTGCTGAAGCCGAGCGAAGTCGCTCCGATCAACGCCTTCATCCTGGCCGAGATCATCCACGAGGTGGGACTGCCGAAAGGAGTCTTCAACTTGGTCACCGGTCTCGGGCCGGTGGTCGGCGAAGCGATCGCTGCCCACCCTCTGGTCGACAAGGTCTCCTTTACCGGCTCGACCCGAGCGGGCAAGCGGGTCATGGAGATCTGTGCGCAGAGTATCAAGCGGGTGTCGCTGGAAATGGGAGGGAAGTCGGCGAACATCATCTTGGAGGATGCCGACTTGGCGGCCGCGGTGCCAGCTGGCGTGTTCGGCTGTTACTTGAACTCGGGCCAGGTCTGCTCAGCTCCGACGCGGATGCTCGTGCCGCGTTCGAAATTGGCAGAGGTCGAGCAGCTGGCGGCAACCGCGGCGGCAGGCTTCGCTCCCGGCGACCCGTTTGCCGCCACGACGGGGATCGGTCCGCTCGTCTCCGCCGTTCAACGCGACAAGGTCCGTGACTACATTAAGAAAGGCGTCCAAGAGGGGGCGACCCTGGTCGCCGGCGGGGCCGAAGCCCCCGAAGGGCTCGAAAAAGGCTTCTTCATTCAGCCGACCGTCTTCTCGAATGTGTCCAACGACATGACCATCGCCCGGGAAGAGATCTTTGGACCGGTGCTCTCGATCATCCCGTTCGATACCGAGGAAGAGGCCATCGAGATCGCCAACGACACCGACTACGGCCTTTCGGGAGGCGTCTGGGCCGGCACCCAGGAGCACGCCATCGAGGTCGCGCAGAGACTCCGTACCGGCCAGGTCGACGTGAACGGCGGCGGCTTCAACCCCCTGGCGCCCTTCGGCGGCTACAAGAAATCAGGTATCGGTCGCGAACGAGGCGCTTTTGGATTCGAGGAGTTCCTCGAAGTGAAGGCCATTCAGAGGTAGTCGTCGACACGATCGGGATTCCCCGGTCATGACGAGAGCCGACCCTGAAAACCTCGCCGGGCATCTGTCAAGCGGTGTCAGTGTCGCCACAGCGAGTCGCGGGCGGTGTGGATTCTTGGACGGGAGGTGAGGGAGTGCTGTGTCTGACCTGAAAGAGGAGCTACACCGTAAGCTCCAGGCCAGCCGGGCCGCGCTGGGGTCCAAGCTCGACAATCTGAGTGAATACGATCGTCGGCGCCCGATGACGCCGACCGGCACGAATCTGCTCGGCTTGGTGAAGCACTTGGCCGGGCTGGAGTATGGGTATCTGGGTGAATCGTTCGGCTACCCGGCCCCGGAAAGCATGTCATGGATCGAGGACGGCTCGATCTGGCAGGGCGCCGACATGTGGGCCAAGCCCGATGAGTCCAGCGAATACATCACTGGTCTCTACCGGCGCGCCTGCGCCCATGCTGATGGCGTCATACAGGCCCTCGATCTCGAGGCACCTGGGTCGGTGGCGCACTGGCCCGAGGACCGGCGGGATACGACCCTGGGCGTTCTGATGATCCGGATGGTCGCGGAAACAGCCCAGCACGCCGGCCACGCGGACATCATCCGGGAACTCATCGACGGAAAGGGTGGCCCGGATCAGTCTGCCTTCGACGAAGCCACATGGCGGGAATACATCGCCCAGGTTCAAACCGCGGCCAACACGTTCGCCACCGGCTCCCAGGCGACCACACGACCCTGAGCCCTGGTGTGCAGATCGGGGCAGGGAGCGGGATTGATCTGTTGGCCGATCGTACCGCGGTTCCTAGCGCTCCTGCTCGGTCGGGCGGATGAGCACCTCATTCAGGACGACATGGCGAGGTTGCGTCACCGCATAGGCGATGGCGTTGGCAATGTCGACCGCTTGCATGGTCTCAATGCCATCGAAGGTCTTGGCCATATCCTCCAAGATCTCGGGACGATTCTGGAACGGAAGCTCGGTCGCGGTAGCGCCTGGCTCGATCGCCGTAACCCGCACGTGACGCCGCGTGACCTCTTGACGAAGCGACTCGCCGAAGGCCACCACGCCGACTTTCGTCGCCGCGTACACCCCGTTGTTGAGACGGGCTATTCGCCCGGCAACCGAACTGATGTTGATGATGTCGGCAACACGTCTGGGCTCCGACTCTGCGGCATGCAGCAGATGCGGCAGAGCTGCATGAGTGCAGTACATGAGCCCGAGCAAGTTGATCTCGATCATCCGCTTCCATTCCCCTGTCGGCGCGCCGCTGATCGGACCGAGCAACATGACCCCCGCATTGTTCACAAGGATGTCGAGCCGCCCGAAGGCCTCCACTGTTTCCTCGACGGCGCGCCGGCATTCGGACTCCTTGGTGAGGTCGGCCTCGATGACGCACACCTTCGAAAAGCCGCTGATTCGTCCGGCCACCTCGGCGAGTCGGTCACCTCGTCGAGCCGCGATAGCCACCTTGCTACCGTGGCCTGCCAAGGCCAAAGCCGCTGCTTCGCCGATCCCGCTCGAAGCACCGGTTACAAGGACGGCGGTGTCGTCAAGTACACCCATGAGAGACCTCCTATTGTCATGCCGGTGTGGGTGCCAAGCCCTCCCAGCCCAACAAGCGAAGATACCCGCATTGCTCAGCGCTTGAGGACGTCACACGGCCTGGAGGTGCGGTTCAGTAGCAACGAACATCCAGTCCGTGTGACGTCCTCGGCCCAGTTACCAGGATCCCCCCACGCAATGTCGCCTTCGCCGTCTGGCGAACCGAGCCCGAGACCTTGATCGTTCCCTTAACGCCGTAGCCATGCAGGGCCCGATCCCTCGGCTCGGATCCTAGGCGTACCCCAGGGACGCGGCTTCGGTGCTTTGGGACCGGGCGACGCGCAAGATGTCGCTGGGCGAGATCGAGCCCTGCGGCCCGGTGAAGATGAGGTGGTAAAAGAGGGGCCCTCTCACCATATTGATGTCCTGCGCAACCTGACTTCCAGTCGGTGCCGTGAAGGATCGCGTGAAGCCGGAGGTGTCGGCTAACCGGGGCGTCGGGAAGGTGGTCAGTTGACTGGACGCCTGGCCAGCGAAGGTCAACAGATTGAAATACCCAAGAGCCTGCCCGGGCGACCCCATCACCTGAACCCTGATGATCAGCGTCTCGCCGGTGCCTTTGACGGCCCACGTCCGTTGGTAGGCACTCCTAAAGCCGTACTGCCGCAAGATCGCCTCCTGTTTGGCACTCTCCTGGTCGTCCACAGCTTCTGCCGTGCCGGCAAGGCCAAGGGGTCCATCCAGATCAGACCCGGCGGGCGCCTCGATGTAGTTGGTGGGGAACCGGTCGAAAATTGTCACTCGGAGATCATCGGACACGGCGCTGGGGAGCGCCACGCTCCTGGCGACAGTCGTCGTGGTCGAGCCCGTCGATTTGGTGGAGTTGCAACCCGCCAGAACCACCATACCGAGCATCGAAACTACGGCCGTCCGCCACAACAGGCCCGAGTATGTCACCCAACGACACTAATCCGGACCTACCGGCTCTCATTGCGATCGTTGCCCTCTCAGAGATGGCCTTGGTCTGACTGATAGTTGGACGTTGCTCATGAAGCCCTTCGGACAGTTCGTGCTGATCGCCGACTACCCGCAGATGAGCAGACTGCTATCAAACGCCTCGTGGTCGAGACCGAGCGAATCGTCTACCGCTCGTAGCCTTTGGCTCTTGGGGCCGCAGTCCGTTCCTGGGGTTTAGCCGGGGATGAACTGCCCGATCGAGTTTAACTGCGGGATGGTGAACCACAGCGCCCCGTCTGGGCCGGCGGTGATGTCCAGGGCTCTGTTGCTACCGGTGGGGAAGCTCTTCACTTTTACCACTCCGGCTTTGATGGTGATCCGCCCGATACCGTCATTGGCGTTCGCGAACCACAGGGCCCCGCCGGGGCCTTCTGTGATCGTCGATGCGCGGTGGATATCGCTGCCGGTGTAGTAGGTGACCGCCCCGGCGGTGGTTATGCGACCGATCGAGCTGTTGTCGTCTGCGAACCACAGCGCCCCGTCCGGGCCGGCCACGATCCCGTCAGGGGCGGGTTGACCAGGCAGTCTGTACTTGGTCACCACTCCAGCGGTCGTGATCCGCCCGATCGAGCCGCACGGGCCCGAACCACTACCGCATCCGGAGCCGAGCGAGTTGGTGAACCACAGCGCCCCGTCCGGCCCGACGGTAATTCCATCCGGGCCGTCGATCTTGGCGCTGGTGTAGTTGGTGACCACCCCGGCGGTGGTGATCCGCCCGATCGAGTTGTTGCCATAGTTGGTGAACCACAACGCTCCGTCGGGGCCAACCACGATCCATCGCGGGTTGTCGATGCTGGGGTCGGTGTAGTTGGTCACCACCCCGGCGGTCGTGATCCGCCCGATCGAGCCGCATGGACTGGTGCCAGTCCCGCATCCGGCTCCGTTGGTGAACCACAACGCCCCGTCCGGTCCCGCCACGATCCCTTCCGGGTTGTCGATGCTGGGGTCGGTGTAGTTGGTGACCACCCCGGCGGTCGTTATCCGCCCGATCGAGTTGTTGAAGTAGTTGGTGAACCACAGCGCCCCGTCAGGTCCCGGCGCGATCCCATACGGGTAGTCCATACCGTTGGTGTAGTTAGTGACCACTCCAGCGGTAGTGATACGACCGATCGAGTTGTTGAAGAAGTTGGTGAACCACAACGCCCCGTCCGAGCCGGCCGCGATCCCCACCGGGCCATCGATGCTGGGGTCGGTGTAGACAGTCACCACCCCACCCGTCGTGATCCGCCCGATCGAGCTGTTCCCGTTGGTGAACCACAACGCCCCGTCAGGACCGGCCGCGATCCGCACCGGGTCGTGGATGCTGGGGTCGGTGTAGTTGGTGACCACCCCAGCCGTGGTGATCCGACCGATCGAGTTACTGCCGTTGTTGGTGAACCACAGCGCCCGGTCCGGACCGGCCGCGATCCCCCCCGGCTCGTCGATGCTGGGGTCGGTGTAGTTGGTGACCACCCCAGCGGTGGTGATCCGCCCGATCGAGTTACTGCCGTTGTTGGTGAACCACAACGCCCCGTCAGGACCGGCCGTTATCGCATCTGGGGAGTCGATGCTGGGGTCGGTGTAGTTGGTAACCACCCCAGCGGTGGTGATCCGCCCGATCGAGTTACTGCCGATGTTGGTGAACCACAACGCCCCGTCAGGACCGGCCGTTATCGCATCTGGGGAGTCGATGCTGGGGTCGGTATAAAAAGTGACCACCCCTCCGGTCGTGACCCGTCCGATCGAACCGGTCCCGTTAGGCCCACCAGACCCGTTGGTGAACCACAACGCCCCGTCCGCCCCACCAGCCATACCGTAAGGGCGGTAGACACCCGGGTAGGTCGTCACCGTCGGCGGCACCTTCGCGCTGGCCACGCCAACAGACGCATTCAACGCCACCAGCGGAAGTCCCAGCACGAATGCAACCAACACCGCGACACGGCGAACAAGAAGGACACGTTTCCGCCCAGCCGGGGAAACCGCCAAACCAACCCGAACACGACGCCAACCACTCTGGGCCATGCCGTCCATAGTCCCTCCCCAAGCTCCGCAGCACGAAACTCGCCCCACCAAACCTATCTCACCCCACGGACGATCGCCCGCCTACGTCCTCAGTTTGGTGGCGACGATGACACCACTGGCCACGGGTAGCTCCGCACAGACGAGATCGGGATGGGTGACGATTCGTTCCCTCACCGAGGCAAGGCCCTCTCGCAGTTCGGGATCCTCGTGCGCCGTCAGGTCCATGTCATCGACAAGGAGGAAACCTCCTGGTCGGAGCGTGGAGATTGTCTTGCGAAGCTTGAAGATCTTCCCCCCGGGGGCATCGGGGAAGATCAGGTCGAAGGCTCCGATCGTTCCGACGACATCGGCCCCGTCTCCCTCCACGATCGAAACCCAGTCCGGCCAGCCGACACTTCTCGTCGACGCTGCGATCGCAGAATCGATCTCCACGCTGACCACCTCCACGTCGAGCCGAGATCCGAGGCCGTGGACGATCCAGGACAGACCGACGCCGCATCCTGTGCCGATCTCCAGGATCCTTCCCCCAACGGGGACGGCGTTGGCCAAGCAAGCCATCAGTTGTCCCACCTCTGGCTCTGAGGAGAGTTCGAAGCCGAACCTGCTCGCTCGATCGTGCGCTGCGGCTACAGACTCAGGAATGTCCATACCCCACGACCGTATCCATGGAGGTCCGGCGCCGTCCACGCTCAACGGGACCTGTCCACGATCGGCTACGACGCTGCCCGATCGCGCCAGCACGACGACGGCTCTGGAGCTCGTTGACCGTCGGCGGCAGTGGCTCTCCCAGAGCGCGAGATCGGATCTTCTGGGAACGATCGTCGGCGAGGCGCCCGCAAAACGGGGTCGGTCGCCATTGCGAGGTTGCTGCTAGACATAATGGATGGATGGCACCGGTCAGCTCCTATCGGACGCGGCCGCTCAGTCCTGAGACCTGGGACGACTTTGCCCGTCTAGTGGAGACTAACAACGGGGTCTGGGGCGGCTGCTGGTGCATGGGTTTCCACCCAGAAGGCGTCGGCAAGGGTCATACCGTCTCTGGGAACCGTCTCGCAAAGCAAGCCCACGTTCGCAACGGAACGGTGCACCAGATTCTCGTTTACGACGGCGATGAATGCGTCGGCTGGTGCCAGTACGGGCCGCCGGAGGAGCTTCCGAACATCAACAACCCGAAAACCTATGCCAAGGGCCTGGCCGAGCTGCCCGACTGGCGGATCGGTTGCATCTTCACTGGAAGCGGGCACCGGCGCAGTGGGGTTGCACGGGCCGCCCTCGGCGCCGCGCTGACCGCCATCCACGATGCTGGAGGCGGGCTCGTCGAGGCCTACCCCGAGCAAGTCGAGGAGCGCGCCCCTCAGCGCGGTGCGTATTTCCATACAGGGCCGGCCGACCTGTTCGAGGAGCTCGGCTTCGAGCGAGACCGGAAGATAGCGAAGTGGCGGTGGGTGATGCGGCTGCGAATCCAGTCGTAACCGAGTCCTGCAATCCATTGCCACGGTGGGTGACAGCCTCGAAAGGGCTCACACGGCTACCGGCCGCCCCCTCTGCGACCGGTCGAAGTTCGTACCACCACTCCTGCTTTTCACGCAAAGCCGGACTGGGGGTGGACGACCGAATCGCTGCAGGTTGCGAGTGGATCGCATTTGCTATGCCTTGGCGTCAGGTCTCCGGGGAGATGCTGACGACGCTGTTGTTGCCCGGGCTGGTGCACCAGAGCGCGTTATCAGGACCCGAAGTGATGTCGTCGACATGGCGGGTTCCCGCCTCGGTGTACATCGTGATCTGTCCGGAGGTGGTGATCCGTCCGATTCTCTCACTTTTGTGGTCGGTGAACCACAGCGCACCGTCGGGCCCAACCGTGATCGCGTTTGGCTCGTCGATTCCATGCTTCGTGTAGCTGGTGACGACGCCGTCGGTCGTGATCCTTCCGATGCTGTTGTTCCCGTTAGTAAACCAGAGGGCTCCGTCGGGGCCTGCGGTGATCGCAGTGGGGCTAGCGATGCCGGTGCCCGAGTAGTCCGTGACCGTCCCCGAAGTAGTGATCCTTCCGATGCCGTCGATCCCGTTGGTAAACCAGAGGGCTCCGTCGGAGCCGGCTGCGATTCCGAGTGTGTCGTTGAACCCCTCGCCGTTGTAGATGGTGACGGCGCCAGAGGTAGTTATCCTGCCGACACCATGCGAAGCCGGATCGGTGAACCAAAGTGAACCATCGGGACCTGCGGTGATCTCTTTCGGATCGATGACCCCGTTCGCTGTGAAGTCCGCAACAGAGCCGGACGTCGTGATCCTTCCGATACTGCTATTTCCGTCGTTGGTAAACCAGAGTGCCCCGTCTGGTCCCGTCGTGATCCCGTAGGGTTCGTCGATGCCGGGGCCGGTGAAGGTCGTCGTCGTTCCGGATGCGGTCATCTGGCTGATGCTGTTCCCAGCGTAGTTGGTGACCCACAGTGCTCCGTCAGGCCCGACTGTGATACCGGATGAATCGTCGAACCCGGGTCCTAAAAACGAGGCGAGCGCCCCCGAAGTGGTCAGTTGTCCGATGGCGTCTGTCCCGTAGGACGCGAACCACAGCGCAGCGTCAGGTCCTGATGTGATACCTCGCAACATTCCTCCGAGGCCGGTCGCGGTGTAGGCCGTCACGACGCCTGATGTCGTTATTCGATCGATGTTGCCATCGGCTGAGACATCACTACCGCTGGTCAACCACAGGGCTCCGTCGGATCCTGTCGTGATGCTTTGAGGTCAGTAGATCGTGGATGCCGTGTATTCCGTTAGGGCACCCGAGGTAGTCATCCGCCCGACGCTGCTACTTGGGGTGTTGACGAACCAAAGGGCTCCATCCGGACCGGCCGTTATCCCCGTAGGTCCCGCGATTCCCGTTCCAGTGAAACGCGTGACCGTACCTGAGGTCGTTATCTGCCCGATGCTGGCCTGCTGGTATCCGTAGTCGCCGTCGTTGGTGAACCACAGGTTTCCGTCAGGTCCGACCGTGATCTGCTGGGGCGAGTTGATCAACTCTCCGGAGAATATAGTCACCATGCCGCTGGTGGTGATGCGGCCGATGCCTCCGCCGACCATCGTGAACCAGAGTGCACCGTCGGGACCTGACGTGATCCCTCGGGAGGCGTAGGCCGTCCCACCCAGTGCAAAGTTGGTCACCTGTCCGGATGGAGTTATCCGTCCGATACTTCCGTTCTCAAAGTTCGTAAACCACAGCGCACCGTCGGGTCCTGATGTGATCCCTTCAGGTCCGTCGATACCCACTCCCCCGTAGTTGATGTTGGCACCCGAGGTGGTCATACGCCCGATCGTGTCGTTCTTATAGTTCGTGAACCACAGCGCTCCATTCGGACCATCCGTAATGCCGTCCGGTTCATCAACCCCGTAATAGAATGTCGATGGTAGCGACATCGATGCAGGACTATCCTCAGTCCGCGCCGCGCCAGTGACCTTTGTAGCTCTGAAGACACGAACGGCGGCTCGAGCCGTTTGCGCCGCAGCAAAACCGGAGCGGACCGAAGCCCTAGTGCTTCCAACGCTGACGGACGCGTCGCGCCTTACCGACGCAGACGAGGCCATGCCCCACGGTCCCCCGGCCAAGAACAGAGCCAGCACCGACGCAGCAACCCCCCTACGAACAGCACCCCCGACACTCATGCCCGTTCCCCGTTCCCAACCGCGAAGGCTGACGTCGCGAAGGTAGCACCAGGCACGGACCCAAGCTCCCACCCGTGGCCCCGAACGCACCTCATAGACGCCGCTAGCAGCCCAAGGCCATTCCCCCTCTCAAATCCAAACAGAACGCCACATCGGGAAACCAAAATGACTGCGACAAGCACCGTTTCAGAAAGCGCCTAGCGACGGGACTGGCTCCAGCCAACGGCGAGCGCGTCTCGAAACTTCGCGCTCGGCGAGGCCCGGCGTCTCCGCACGTTGCGGGTACGTCAGGAACTGGGCGGCATGGCTGAAGGGTTCGGCTTTGCCACGGACCGCCGCTTCCGTCTTTCGCTCAAGCTCCACGCTGAGATCGCTGAGGCCACCAGGACTCCAGCAACGCCTAGGAGTCGATATGCGACGGCGAACGGTGAGAGGGCGAATGCAACCATGCCCACGCCGCCAAGGACGAACGACAACGGCACAACCAGCCCGATACCGAGCGCCACTTCCTCCACGGTCTCCTGATTGGGGTGGTCAACTTCGAACTCGAGCCGCGGAGGGACCAACTCCGGCCGAGTCTCCAGCAGATTTTCAATGTCATGAGCCGTGACCAGCTCGAAGTCAGCTCCGGCTAGACGGCAGAGCTGTTCCAGGCAGTCCGGTTGAAACGGCGAAAGAACGTTGGAAGTGTCGACTCGATAGATCACTTCGTCTGACTCGTTCTCGGCCACCACGAAGTGATCTCCCCGGCTCAGATACCCGACCGGGCGCCGCTCGACGTCCACCCAGACCAGCTTGTTTACCCGAGGAAGACTCGACGTGTGCCAGTCAGGCGAGCCTGGGGTGGCGCAGCACAGATGGTCTGCCCCATTGATAAGCGTGAGGCCGCTCGAGTTCAACAGGATCATCCTCGACTCACGATGAACGTGGCCCGACACCAACGTCACGTCCTCCCCTGGGGTTAGGACATAGGTTGAGTCGGGCGGACACGGAGCAAGGTCGGGCAACCGATCTTCAGCGACTGCTCTCTCAATCTCGTCGGGACTCCTGTCGGCGATGTGAAGCGGATCCCGGTCAACAGTCTGCTCTGGTTCAACCCGGGCATTGAAAACCGGAAAGGTCGAGGACTGATCTGACACGACACCATTATGTGGCCAAGGATCAGCCGATCTGCGGCGCACTCCTCGTAACCACGCAACCGCGGAAACCGCCAGGCCTTCACGTGAGGCTGCTTCAAGACGCCACCCACCCCATCTCGACTCTGCTCGTCCACAGGACCCAAGCCCACGAGTCCTCCCGTGAAGACTCGTCCACAGGACCCAAGCCCACGAGTCCTCCCGTGAAGACTCGTCCACAGGGCCCAAGCCCACGAGTCCTCCCGTGAAGACTCGTCCACAGGCGCGTAAGGCCGAGTGTGGCGTCCCTCGCGATCGTGCGCCTCTGCCAGACATAGGGCCAGACGGGATGGTCTGGCACTATCTCGTCCGTGGCCCCTGTTCGGTTGGAATCGAATGGTGACGGTCGGCCGATCTAGGTACCCATGGCCGGGTCCAAAATGGCCCGGGCAACGAAAGAGCGGCTGAGGCGTTCGCTGGCTTTCCCGAGCGGATCATCGAGCTATGGAAGCGGAGGATCGGCAGTGAGCTGAGCGCGGCGGAGGAGGATGAACTTCGCCTTCTCACCGAGATTCTTGGCAGATCCGCACCCGAACTGCTTCCTGCGGACTGAGAGCGCCGATCGATGCCGACTCGGTATCCGGCCTGGCTCAAAACGACCAGCAGCCGTTGTTCCAAATGCTCTGAGCGTGCCACCAGATCATGTAACCGAGCCCGGCGTCAGCGACGAGAACAACGGACCCGGCCACCACTGCCACCACCGCCGCGGCCTTTATCGCGGCCCCCGTCGAGCCGCGACGGCGGGAAACGTAGAAGCAGACCCCAGCAACCACTACGCCAATGGCACCTACCACCGGCCCGAGTGCCTCCACGTCCACGAAGCGCACCCCGCCCGGTGGGCAGGCTTGACGGGTGGTCAGATCCCAGATGGACAAGGCAACGCAAAGTGCCGAGGCCACGAGCGCGACGGCGCCGGCCACCGCAGCTAGTGAGCGTCCGGGCGGGGCTGTGGTAGCGGGGAACACGACAGGCACTACCAGCAAGGTAACTACTGTCGCCGCTGGGCTGCGTTCACCGTCCATAGGGGACAGATCCCATTCCGTCACCGCCCACCCACGATCAGTCCCGACCGACACCAACCTGGCGAGTATGCGCTCGTGGACTCCTCGGTGGGCCCGCTCGCGACCGAGATTCATTGCTCTGCGAGTTCCTACCCGGGTCTGGCCGACGTCGCGAGGGCAGACCGCGGTGGGAGTGGAATACTTGGAGCTGTGTTGGAGAGGGATACCAAGGGCTACTGGCGGTCCGCCGACGGCCCCAGCCTCGCCGCCGTGCTGGCATCCCTCGGCGCAATCGGGTCGTACGTCTTTCTGGTCGTCTACGAAGGGTGGGCCAGGGGCTCTGCCGCCATGTTGGGTTCCTTGGGTGGCTACGGAATAGTCCGCCTGGCGAGGTGGCGGTTCCCTGATACATACCGACTTATCACCGTTGCGATGGCGGTTCTCATCTTCTTGGCCCTCGTGCTGTGGATCGGCGCTGCGGTCATCTAACAGAGCAGAAACGAAGCTCTAGCGATTCCTAGACCGATGGAGCGCGTATAGCCGAATCGACGTCGATACTTTATCCGACCAGCGATCTCGACGACCGCGCGTTCTGGCGCGGCCAAGACGGGACGGGAGACCACAGGTAATCCTCGCCGGTAACTACCCCATGGATCACCTCTAGAGCTGCCGATTACCGGAACGCAGTCACAGGTCAGCGCGTAGGCTGACCGTCGTGGGGAACGACGCGGCGCCGATGGGCTCGGGCCAGGTTGAGTGGCTGGTGGTGTGGGGTCAGCCCGGACGGTCCGATTGGAGGGTTAAGCGGATATTGGCTTTTGACGACGAAGAGGCGCTGGTCCGCGCACGCGAACTCCACCATGAGTTGGGGAACCCCACGGCGGCGTTCCTGGCCCACCCGTCCACTGCGCCATGATTCCCTGTATCGGCGCGGCCCAGTTGCGGTCCTGCTCGCCAGCGCCTCGATCCCCCTGATCATTGTGCCGGGTGTGCTTCGACGTCGTTCCGTTGTTGCCATGGACCTTCGGCCGGAGAGCCTGCCGACTCCGCGTCGCTGTTGCTGCAGCGGCCACCGACGCAAATGCGACGACTGCGAGGACCATGTGGATCTTGCCCTTCACCGTTTCAAAACGGCTGCCCGGTTGGTCGGTGGGGAACGCAGGCATCAACAAGCGCGCCGCTGCGTTGGCGAAGAGCAGCACGACGACGACGGTGGGCACATACGGATGAAGCCCTGTTAGGGCGATAGCGACGCTGGTGCAGGCCAACGCTCCGGCAACGAGTTGCGCCCAGAACCAGCCGCGGTAATCCCCGACGCCATAGTCGCTGATGGCGTCACGGACCGGGTCGTACTTAGTCGGAAGAACGTGGAGGGCGACAAGGAGGGCCAGTTGCGCCGACACTGCCACTAGGGCGATCACGCTGGAGGTATCAACCATTCTCAGCTCCCTGACCGCAGAACGTCGCTATTTAGGGTGGGTGGTTCACTAAGGAGTCGCGCCTGGGGGCGCCGGATTCGGGCCCTCCGTTGTGGGCAGCAACTTCGCCCTTTTTGCAGCCCGCCGACGCTTAATCCAGGCCCAAATCAACACGACACCCTCCGGTTCCGGTAGACGCACTTGCTTCGAAGCCGGGGTCCGGGGCGACGCCCCCGAGAAGGCGCCAAAATCGCCAGCACCGTCGCTCACGGGCCGGGGACTCAATCCGTGTCTGTTAGTAACGGTACACCCATCTGACCGAAGCCGCTCCCAACCCTGAAGAAGACCGGCTCTTAGCTGGCCACGATCGACGGGCCGGCGGGGTCTTGAAAGCAACCTCTAAGTGACAACGGCGCTGAACGGTCGAGGACCCGCCTGGAGTCAAGGCATGCCGAGACCCGTTCCCAGATCGAGCGCCCAGAACATCGTGGAAACCCGTCATCGGGCGAACACACATCAGAGAGAACTGGCTCCAGCCAATTGCGAGGTCGTATCGCCGTTCCGCGCCGTCCGTCTACCGAGCGCTGTCGCTCGGTATGGAACATTCGGCATTTGCGCCAGAATCGTGGGTTGGACCTCAACGCTGCGGAGATCGCGGCACGCCGCGAGTCCTGGAAGGATCGTGCTGCGGCCTGGATGGTACTCGCCGCATGGGCCGGTGTCGCCAAGCGCGAGCTTCTCACCCAGTTGTTGCGGGACGACGACCTCGCTGTGATCAAAGCGACCGCCGATTGTCCGTGGCCATGTAAAAGTCCTCGCGGATGGCCAGGAGGATGTCCCCGCTGGTGGCCATGTAGAGGTCCTCGCTCCTTGTTGAGCATCCACTGAACGCGTCTCCTGGTCGGT
>Ga0302326_10011055_pt1 | contig 19484 bp, 11 predicted proteins | sample Palsa_T0_3_FD_202264 | JGI IMG/M metagenome (GOLD analysis project Ga0302326, IMG submission 202264) | Peat permafrost microbial communities from Stordalen Mire near Abisko, Sweden - Palsa_T0_3 | ecosystem: Environmental > Terrestrial > Soil > Palsa > Peat permafrost | place: Sweden: Abisko...
TGGATGGACAGGGGCGGCTATCTTCTTCGATCAGGTCTCTTTCGGGCCAGTTTCCGCTGGAGGATTCTGCTCTAGTGTGGTTATCGCGCTGCAAGCGTGAGCCAAGTTACCGAAATTGCGACTTTGCGGGGCTGCCTGGCGAGCCGATTTACTCGGGAGAATGGATTTCCAGGGCCGTTGGCGAGAGCATGGCCTTAACACCAAACTGAAATCTGACTTTGAAGGCCATGTACTTCTGATAAGGTAAGCTACATTTCTTAGCCAATGAAGAGCGGATAGGACTGCGGCTCCGTCTAAGCCATCAATACCGGGAGCAGGAAAGGAAAACTCTTTGGCCAATTTGTGGCACGACCTCAAGCACTCCCTGCGCAGCCTCTTCAAAAACCCAGGGTTTACCATCGCAGCTGTCGCGGCCCTGGCCCTCGGCATCGGAACCAATACCGCCATTTTCACGGTCGTCAACACGGTCCTGCTCAAGCCGCTCACCTATCCCGACGCGGACCGCATCGTTCAATTCCAACTCACATCACCCGAAGGCAAAGGCGTCGGCGCCTCTCCCACCAAGTTCAACAACTGGCGGCAGCAGACCAGCGTCTTTCAGGACGTCGCTGCGTACGACTTCGGGGGCCCCGGCTTCAACCTGACTGGCGACCACCCCGAGCAGATCCACGGCATCCACGTCAGCGAAGCCTATTTCCGCCTCTTTGGCGCGCCCGTCATGCTGGGCCGCAGCTTCACTGCGCAGGAAGATTCGCCCAACGGCGGCAAAGTTGTCGTCATCAGCTATGGGCTGTGGCAGCGCAAATTCGGAGGCAATCCCAACATCGTGGGTAGCGCGCTTTCGCTCGGTAACGAGCCCTACACCATCGTGGGAGTTCTGGGCCAATCCTTCGTCTCCGATCCTGAAGCCGAAGTCTGGCTGCCTTTCCAGATCGACCCAGACAGTACTAACCAGGGCCACTTCTTTTTCGCCGCCGCACGCCTTAAGCCCGGCGTAACGCTTGCCCAGGCCAACGCTCAGCTCAGCGTCGCCGCCGACCAGTTTCGCCGCCGCTACCCTGAAGGCGCAATGGGGCCAAAGGAAGGTTTTGCCGTCGAACCGCTGCGTGACAGCATCGTCAGTGACGTGCGCTCCTCGCTCTTCGTCCTCCTCGGAGCCGTCAGCCTCGTCCTGCTCATCGCCTGCGCCAATGTCGCCAACCTGCTCCTCGTCCGCGCCTCTGGCCGCAAGCGGGAATTCGCCATTCGCGTCTCCATGGGAGCCACGCGAGGCCGCATCATCCGCCAACTTCTGACCGAGAGCGTTCTGCTAGCATTCACCGGCGGTGTGCTCGGGCTCATACTCGGCTACCTCGGCGTGCGCGGCCTGCTCGCCCTCAGTCCCGGCGACATCCCTCGCATCGGTGAACACGGAGCCTCCGTCGGCATCGACTGGCGTGTCGTCACGTTCACCGTCGGCGTTTCGCTGCTCACCGGCATTCTCTTCGGATTGTTCCCCGCCATCGGAGCCTCGCGGCCCGACCTCAACTCGACACTCAAGGAAAGCAGCAACCGCTCCGGCACCGGATTCCGCCAGAGCAAAGTCCGCTCCTTGCTCGTCATCAGTGAAGTCTCGCTCGCGATCGTCCTGCTCATCGGAGCTGCCCTGTTGATCCGTACCTTCCTAGCCTTGCGCAATGTAGACCCCGGCTTCAACCCGCACAACGTCCTCACCATGGAAATGTCCCTCACCGGCGACCGCTTCCAAAAGACCATCGGTGTCGCTCAGCTAGTGCAAAACGGCCGCGAGCGCATCAACGCCGTCCCCGGAGTCGAGGCTTCGGCCTCCACTTGTTGCCTGCCGCTTGAAGGCGGCTTCGGGTTGCCCTTCGACGTCGTAGGCCGCCCGGTCGGCAAAGACCCCCATACTGGCGGAGCAGGCTGGATGAACACCTCACCCGGTTATTTCGACGTCTTCAAAATCCCCATCCTCCGCGGCCGCGACTTCAAAGAAACCGACGTGGCCGGAGCACCCGGCGTTGTCCTCATCAACGACTCTATGGCGAAGAAATTCTGGCCAAAAGAGAATCCCGTGGGCCAGCAGATCATCATCGGCAAAGGCGTCGGCCCACAGTTTGAAGAGCCCGCGCGGCAGATCATCGGCGTAGTCGGCGACATCCGCGACGGCGGCCTCAACCGCGACCCCCGCCCGCTCATGATCGTCCCGCAGGCCCAGGTCCCTGACGGCATGACCGCTCTCAACGCCAGCATCGGCCCCGTCGTCTGGCTTGTCCGCACCCATACTGACCCGCACCAGTTCATGACCAGCGTCCCCGAACAGCTCCGTCAGGCCAGCGGTGGATTCCCCGTCGCCCGCGTCCGTTCGATGGAGGAAGTGGTGATCCACTCTACCGCCCGCCAGGACTTCAACATGCTCCTGCTCTCCATCTTCGGAGCATCCGCGCTCATCCTCGCCGCCATCGGCATCTACGGCCTCATGGCTTACTCCGTGCAGCAGCGCACACAGGAAATGGGCATCCGCATGGCTCTCGGGGCCGATCGCGGTCACATTCGCAATCTCGTCGTGTGGCAGGGCATGCGACTCGCGATTATCGGTGCGATTGTCGGCATTGGTGCAGCTTTTGCCCTCACCCGCCTCATCGCCAGCTTCCTCTTCGGAGTCAAACCCTACGACCCGATCGTATTTGTAACCGTGCCGGTGGTATTAAGCGCCGTAGCACTATTCGCCGTATGGCTCCCCGCTACCCGCGCCTCAAAATTAGACCCTATGGAATCCCTGCGCGTAGAGTGAGAATGGCATCGCCTGCAGTCCGTTTTCCAATGCGGAGGCCAGTTGAAGCTGGCCCGAGCCTGGCTGGGGCGTAAGTTGACGAGTACCCGTCGCAAAGAGCCTAGCTCTCATTCCGAGCATATCTGGCAGATGGCTGGGCCGAAGTTTTCGGCTTTGCTGGGGCCTATTCCTGGGACGGTGAGTAGCTGGCTTATGGTTTGGGGGTTGGCTTGGGCTACTGCTCTTAGTGTCTTGTTGCCGAGGATATGGAAGGCCCTTACTCCTAGCTTGTTGGCTTCTTCTAACCTCCATTGGCGGAGCTTCTCGTATAAGTCGGCGGCTGGACCGGTTAGTTCGGGTTCTTCGGCTGCTGACTGGGTTTGGAGTTTGGTTTTAGTCGCGAACTCCAGCGGCTTGTTGATTGCCGAGGTTTGATTTGTGTGCTGTTTGGGTTTTGGCTTTGCCTTCTTTGTTGGGCTGACCGGGCCTTCCTTGATAAGTAACTCTGTCAGGACTCTTTCTTCTAGATCTTCGGCTTCGCTGGTGATGGCTACTTTGCGGTAGTTGATGGTGCGGCCTTCTTTTTCGAAGACGGCTGCTTCGAGGGTTACCAAGCCGGCTGAGGCTAAGACTCCTAGTAGGTTGTCGAAGTCATTTCTGGGTGTTTGTTCGTTGGGGAAGAGTTGTTTGTATAACTGGCCGGTGGAGATGGATTGGCCGCCGGAGAGTGTTTTCAAGACTCTCGTCATGGTCTCGCATTCCTGCCTGGTAGGCTTACGGAGTTGCTGGGCTATGGATTGTTCGGGGGCGCAGAAGTCGCATTTTCCGCAGGGACGACGGCCGTCTTCGGTATCGCCGAAGTGGCGGACGAGCGCGGCCATGCGGCATTGAGTGGCGCTGGCGTAATGCATGACTTGTTCGATCTGGGCCTGGCGGCGGGCGATCTGGGCGGCGTAGCCTTCTCGCCACGTGGTGTTGCCGACGATGAGGTTGTCGTTGTAGTCGATGGAGATTCCGCCGTGGACGGCGAGCTTCTCGAGAGCGCGGTCGAAGGTTTCCTGATCGATATTGCTTTGGGGATTTCTATTGAGGACTTCGCGGAGTTCGTCCTTATGGATCGCGCTGGTGCTAAGTTTGCGGGCGATTTGCTGGAGGACTGTGGTTTCGGGGTAGTCGCGTTCGAGGAAGTATTCGTGGAGGCGGCGGTCGGCCCAGGAGTACATCAAGATAGTTCGGCTGGGTTTGCCGTCGCGGCCGGCGCGGCCGATTTCCTGATAAAAACCCTCGAGCGTGGCAGGCATGGCGGTGTGGATGACGGTGCGGACGTCGGCCTTGTCGATGCCCATGCCGAAGGCGATGGTGGCGACGACGACGGCGAGTTCGCCGGAGAGAAAGGCCTGCTGGACGCGGTCGCGGTGCTGGGCGTCGAGGCCGGCGTGGTAAGCGGAGGCGGGGAAGGCTGTGGAGAGCTCGGCGGCGAGGGCCTCGGCCTCTTTGCGTGAGGGGGCGTAGACGATGGCGGGGCGGCGGTTGGGGTCGGCGAGGAGTTCGCGGGTAAGAGTGGCGCGTTGGGGTTTGGGAGTCTCGACGACTTCGATGGCGAGGTTGTCGCGGCGGAAGCCGTGGATGAAGCGGGCGGCGGACTGGAGGTCGAGCTGGCGGACGATGTCGTCCTGAACGAGCGGGGTAGCGGTGGCGGTGAGGGCGATGATGGGCGCGGGGCGGAGCGCGGGCAGATGCTGGCCGAGGGTGCGGTAGTCGCGGCGGAAGTCGTGTCCCCAGGCGGAGATGCAGTGGGCCTCGTCGATGGCGACGAGCGAGGGCTTGCGTTTGGCGAGCATTTCGGCGAAGCCGGGAACGCGGAGGCGTTCGGGGGCGATGAAGAGGAAATTGAGGGTGCCGTTGAGGTATTCGATACAGGCCTGGCGGGACTCGGCGCGGTCGCGGCCGGAGTGGATGCGGGCGGCGGCGAAGCCTTGCTGGGCGAGCTTGGCGGCCTGATCTTCCATGAGGGCGATGAGCGGGCTGACGACGAGGGTGGTGCCGCCGCGGGCGATGGCGGGGAGCTGGTAGCAGAGGGATTTGCCGGCTCCGGTAGGCATGACGAGGAGGACGTCGCGGCCAGCGATGGCGGCCTGGCAGACGGCTTCCTGATTGGCGCGGAAGGATGGGAAGCCAAAGGACTGGTGGAGGAGGTCTTCGAGGGAGATGGTTGTGGAGACTTGGCCGGCGATCATGAATTGGGCCGTGATTGCCGGGTTCCTGGGGTTGCGAGGGAAGGGCGCATGGGGTGGTGTTCCCATGATATCGTCCTTCTTCGCCGAGTGTTACGGGGCGGGTTCGATAGTGGGTTCGAGGGCTTCGATGCGTTGGCGGAGGCTGGCGATTTGCTGGCGGAGGTCGGCTAGTTGTTCTTCGAGGTCTTGCAGGCGGGAGTTGGCTTCGGGGGTGTCCGGCCTTGATGACGGAGTGGAGTCGGCCGAGGCGGGGATGTAGGTGTCTCCGCAGAAGAGGTGGAGGTAGCGGGATTCTTTGGTGCCGGGCTGGCGGGGGAGGACTTTGACGAGCGGCGGGTCGCGTTCGATGAGTTTTTGGAGGGTGGACTGGACGTCGGCGAGTTCGTCGAAGGTGTAGAGGCGCTCGGTGCGGCCACGGAGTTCGCCGGGAGTTTGGGGACCGCGGAGGAGGAGGACGCAGAGGATGGCGACTTCGCGGCGGCCGAAGTTGTAGGCCTCGGAAAAGCGATGTTCGTACTTGGTCACACGGCTATCGGAGCCGCGGACTGCTCCGGCTAGACCTTTGTCGTCGAGGCGATGTAGGGCCTGGCGGACGGCTTCTTCGTCGAGTTCGGTGACCGGGTCACGGTTGGACTTCTGGTTACAGGCGTTAAGCAACGCGTTCATCGAGAGAGGGTAATAGTCGGGGGTGGCGATCTCTTTTTCGATGAGCGCCCCGAGGATGCGGGCTTCGACTTCGGAGAGTAGCGGGGTCATTGGGGGGCGATGGGTAGCGGCGTGGCTTGCTGGGCGTTACGGGCCGCGGCGTCAGCGGCGTCGCGTTTGGCCTGGCGCTTAAGGTGGTAGTGATTGGTGACGTCCGGCCAGAACTCGATTAATGCGGCACCGATCATGCCTTCGGCGGTGACGGTCAGGGCGTTCTGAACGGTCTGTTGAAGGCCTCGGTCGGCGGCTGGGTAATAGAGGTTCGAGATGCCACCGGCGATAAAGTTGCCGGCCACGTTGGCATAATTGGGGCCGCTGGTGCCGTTGTCCCGTTTGCACCGTACGGTGGTGGACATAGAATAAAGCGCGCGATGGAGGATGGTGCCGTGGCCGAGACGAAAGTAGCGGGGGTCTTCGTGCAGCACTATGGGAAGGACCGCGTTGCCCCAGAAATTGCCGTCGGCGGTGTCGACATAGTTGGCGCCGAAGCGCTTGGCGTAGCCTTCCACGCCTTGTCCGTAGCCGGCGTGACTATTTTGAGCCTGACCGATGCCGGCGGTGACAGCTGCGAAGGCAAAGACGTAGACGTCGGTCGTGCTTTTGTACATCAAGTACATTTTCTGGCTTGGAGTAAGCGGGGGTACAGTGCCCTCGTAGACCGAGTTGAAGGCTGGAATGACGCCGAGGACACGCTGTTTTTCCTGTTTCTTCAGTTGTTCCTGGCCGAGGCCCGTGTCGCCCTTGAGGTCGGGAGCGACCGTGCTCCCCTCGGGTTTCTGCTGACCGGAAGGTGTTGGGGGCGCTGCCGGCGCGGTCGCGGGTGGTGTGGCCGGTGGGGTGGTTTGGGCCGGAGGGGTTGTCTGCGCCGGTTCCTGACCGGCAATATCAACGGAGGTATCGATCGAAGCGAGTTGATCCGCTTGATTGAAATACGGAATGGAAACCGTCAGCGGAGCGTCAGGCAGCGGATCCGCTGCCTGCGCGACCGACTGGGCGCATGAGGCATGGAGAGCCGGGAACAACAGGGTGACCGCAGCCAACCAGAATCCCGCCGACCTACGCTGGCGGTCGCTATGAATCGGATGCTGCGGGGATTTCCGGGGAATATAGTTTTTGAAAACTGCGGTGGCACGCGCGGCACACTCGCCTGGCAGCACGGGCCGCGAACTTGATGACAAAGTTAAACCTTCCTCAAACACCCTAATGACTGATGGATTAGACGATAGGCTGGGGCCGAAGTTTCGGAAATGCCTAGTCATCCATATGAAGTTTGATGCTTAAAGCACTTCCCGTATTACTGTGACCTTTCCAGCGAGGCAATGTTGGTCTTTTCTTAAGGAAAATCTTAAGGAAAAGTCCAGCCGAGCGTGTCCCGTTCGTCTACACCTATACGGGAAATGCTCTAGTTTCGGGCAGAACGCATGGATGACGGCAGGCAACAGTGCGCGGTCCCAAAAACGTTCTTTCGTTACTTCATCCCTTATTTAGTCTACATTGCCCGGGGTGTAGGGTCTTTCATTCTGTCAATTCGGACCGAACCGGGTCATTGCTTTCTAGCCAAAATCTACTTGGCGGAGAGGCTTGGGAGCGCCTCAGCCTTCAAAATTCCTCCGCCTTCCTGAATCGTATATTGCCGGTTAACCTCAAGATTCTTAAGGGTATCCACGTTGCCGGAAGGCCAGCGAATTTCGAGGAGATCGACGATTGTTGCCTGGTTGAGCCCGAAGTGAAGACGGAGGTCGTTTTGAGAGTAGTAGCTTCCTCCACTGCGAATTTCGTCGATCTGGATGAGGGGTTTTGGGGACTTCGGGTCGGTTTGGGCCACGACTTTGACTCTTGCGCCAATCCCGGTGCGGTTGGATTTGACGCCGACGGTCTTGATCTTGATCCAACTGCGTTTCCATTCAGAACTGCAACGCAATAGCTGAGGTAGAGCGTTGACGCAGTTGACAGCGATGTCCAGCACTCCGTCGTTATCGTAGTCGCCGAAGGCGCAGCCGCGGGCGGGGACGTTGGCTGTGATGCCGGGGCCGGCTTTATCGGTCACGTCTTCGAATCGGTCGTTACGGAGGTTCCGGTAAAGGTACTTATGTTCGGCATAAGGGGCCTCGGTCTTGGAGCCGTTCACCTCCGGATAGACGTGTCCGTTGGCGACGAAAATGTCGAGCCAGCCATCGTTATCCATATCGAAAAAGCCTACTCCCCAGCCGAGGAGGCGGGTGTTGATGCCGAGTCCGGCGATGTAGGTGCGGTCCTCGAAGGAGCCATCGCCATTGTTGGCGTAGAGGGAGTCGGTGTCTCCGGCGAAGTTGGTCTTGACTATATCGATGTTGCCGTCGCGGTTGTAGTCGCCGACGGCTACGCCCATGCCGGCCTGGGGCTTGCCGTCGGGGGAGAGGGCGGCGCCGGACTCGATGGCCACATCGCGGAAGGTACCGTCCTTCTGGTTCCGATACAGGGTGGCGGCAGTGGAGTCGTTGGCGACGTAGATGTCGGGCCAACCATCGTTGTCAAAGTCAGCGACCGCGACGCCAAGGGCGTAGTTGCCAGACGTTTGCCACATGCCGGATTTTTCGGAGACATCGGTGAAGGTGCCGTTGCCGTTGTTGCGATACAGGATATTCTTGCCGCCGGGAAGGCCAGGCGGTCCGCAAGCCACGGTGATTCCTTTATAGGTGCAGGGGCCGGATTCGGGAAGCGGGGCGGTTTTCAAATCAAGATCGATGTAGTTGCCGACGAATAAATCGAGGTTGCCGTCGCGGTCGTAGTCGAGGAAGGCGCAGCCGGAGTTCCAGCGAAGGCGGGATTGGGCGAGCCCGGCTTTCGCTGTGACATCGGTGAAAGTGCCGTCGCCGTTGTTGTGGAAGAGGGAATTCTGGCCGTAGTAACTGACGAATAAGTCGTCATGGCCATCGTTGTTGTAATCGCCGAGGCAGCAGGCCTGGCCCCAGCCGGTTCGTTCGAGGCCGGCCTTTTTTGTCACGTCGGTAAAGGTGCCGTCGCGGTTGTTCTTGAAGAGATGGCAGGTCGGTTCCTGGCCTTTGGGGAAGCCCTCGAGACGCCAACCGTTGACCAGGAAAAGGTCGAGCCAGCCGTCGTTGTCGTAATCGTAGAAGGCGAGGCCGCAGCCGGTGGTTTCGAGGAGGTATTTGTTTTTGCCTTCGCCGCCATAAATGGTTTTGGCGTTAAGTCCGGATTGGGTAGCGACGTCAGTGAAGCTGATTCCCAGGGGGGTGCCGGCTATGGGTGAGGCGGCTCCGGGGGGCGGCGGCATGGGTTTGGTTTCGTAGGCCGGTTCGCTACCCATGGTCTTTTGGGTTGGGGTCGATTGTTGGCTGCGAGCCCATGGGGGCGTGGCGAGAAGGAGGACTTCGGAGAAGGGGAGGACGAGGGCCGAACGGCTTAAGGATGTCAGGAAGTGGCGGCGCGTCGGGCGATTTCGGGGGGATTGCGACATCGTCGAGTGAGGCTGCTTTCTCTTGAAGTATACGTTGGCGAGGAGAGCGCCGGTTAGTTAGGGTTGGTCAGTTTTGGTGCGGGGGTTTCTTGCCGTTTTGGAGTTGTTCGGCGGTTTGGAATTCCTGATTGGCTTCAGTGGTGCGGCCGGTGCGGCGATAGGCCTGTCCGAGCAGATTGTGGGTGATGAAATTGCTGGGATCCATAGCGCGGGCGCGTTCGAGATAGAGGGTGGCGAGGAGGTAGTTTTGCTGGTTGAGCATGACCTTGCCGAGAAGGATGTAGGGGGCGGTGGCGGTTGGCTCGAGGAGAATGGCCCGGCTCAGGGCCTCCTGCGCCCGGGCATCGTCGCCGGAGCGGACGTAGGCGTCGCCGAGACGGTCGTAGACTGCGCCGTTCAGCGGGTTCATGTCGCGCTCTTCGTTCAGTTCGGCGATGGCTTCTGGGAGTTGTCCCCGTGCGAGGTCGATTTCGCCGAGGAGTTGGTGGGCGAGGGGGAGGTTGGGTTGGATGGCCAGGGCCTTGCGAGTGGAATCTTCGGCGGCAGCGGGGTTTTCCTGGCGGAGCAGCAGGCGGCCGGCAAGCAAATAAGCAGGCGCGGAATCGGGGGCGAATCCGTATTGCGCGGCGAAGGCATGACGGGCATCGTCGTAGCGCCGAGTGGCGATATAACAGACGCCGAGGACGTAGTTGGGGTCGACGTTGGCGGCGGGAACACTGGTGTGGGCCTTTTCCAGCAAGGGTATGGCGTCCGCGGGGCGGCCGAGGCTGTAGAGGGCGACGCCGCGCATCTGCATGGATTCGCGGTCGCTGGGGTCTTGCTGGAGTGCCCTAGCGTAGGCGGCTTCGGCGGCAGCCATGTCTCTTTGCTGGTAATAGATGAAGCCGCGGAGGCGTTCAACGCCGGATGGTTCGGGGTTGAGTTTGGTGAGGGGGTCGAGTTGGCGGAGGGCTTCGTCGCCATGTCCGCTGTCGAGGGCTTTACGGGCGGATTCGAGGGTGGTGTTGACGTCCGCAGCTGCTGCGGCAGTCACGGGGGCTCGCTGGGCGACGACCGGTGGAGCCGCAATGGCGAGTGCGAGGAGCAGCGGGAAGGGTTTGGGGCGCATCGGAAGTCTTCAGAGAAGTTTAGAGCAAAAAGTCAGGGGGAGCACTTGGCTCCCCCTGGGTTGAAGCGTTCTGTCGGGTTAGAAGTTCACACGCAAGGAGAACGACAATTGCCGGGGCTGAGCGCCGGGCGCGTAGCCGGGGAATTGGTTCGAACCGCTGCCGGAGTTGACGATGCCGGGCGATTCGATGCCTCCGCCAGGGTTGCCCGCACTGACGATGTTGAAGACGTTGAAGGCATCGACACGGAACTGGGCGACGACGCTTTCCTTGATGGGGAAATTCTTCTGCAACGACAAGTCAGTATTGAAGAATCCAGGTCCGAACTTGTTGTTGCGGCCCGAGTTCCCGATCTGGTCGAGACCGGCGCAGGTGAAGCCCTGATAAATGCCGCCGTCGCACAGATTGTGGCCTGCTGGAACGACCGGGTTGAAGAAGGTCCGTTGGTGGGCGATGGGATCGAGACCGGTCAGGTGGGTTTTCAGGAAGCCTGCCCGGCCATTCGGATAGCATGGCGCGGATGTGCCGCCGACAGAGGCGTTGCATTCGTTGTAGCCAAGGGTGAATGGCTCGCCGCTTCCCAAGCTGAGAACCGGGCTGAGCTGCCATCCGCCGATGACTTCGTCGGCCCAGGTGGGAACGCTGGTCGCAAACTGACCTTTGCGCCCGAAGGGAAGCTCGTAAGTGCCGTACAAGGTGACCTGCTGCTCACGAATGTCGTTGTTGCGTCCCTTAACGGCCTGACGGTTCCAAGTGGCATAGCCGCTGTTGAAGTCGTAGCCCTTTTGCCAGGCATAAGCGATGTTGCCGGAGAGGCCCTTGGTGTACTGTTTGGCTGCGGTGATCTGCAAGGCGTTGAAGTGGCTATCCTGGTCGTCGCCGTAGTAGGAGATGCCGGAGGTCCAGCCGCACCGTCCCGGCGTGATACCTGGTTCGCCGGTGGGGGTTGCATAGTTTGGATCCTGGCAAGCCGGCAGGGTTCCGCCGTAGTACCGGGAGAGGAAATTGCCGGAGTTGGTTCCGCCATCAACACCGATCCCGTTTCCATCCACGGCCTCATGTGACGATGGATTCGGGTCCCAGTGAAGCGGCTGGCCGGTAATGCTGTACTGCGCCGGGAGAACGAGGCCAGATTCGGCCGGATTCGTATTGTTGCCGTCGCCAGCACTCAAGGTATGGGTGCCCTTGTTGCCGACGTAGGCGGCGGTGACGGAAAGGGTGGGGGTAATGGCGTGCTGCACGCTCAAGTTCCACGCATCGACCGTTGGCAAGCGGACGGAGTTGGGACGGGCCTTGGTGTTGACGTTGTAGCCAGGGTTGGGCAGCAGGCCATTCGCAGGAACAGCAGGCATCACGTTGGGAACTGGACCGCCTCCGATGGGCTGACCGGCAGCGGGGGTGCAGTTCGGTTGATCGGGACCGAGGCAGAAGGCATAATTGGTTGCCGGACCGCTCGGGGCATTAACGCTCTGGTTGGCGAGTACGGGGATGTTCTGGGTGACAACGTGCCCGAACAGCGTGCCGAAGACGCCGATGTCGAAGCTGCGGCCATAGCCGGCACGGATCACCGTTTTCGGATCAAGCTGATAGGTGGCGCCGATGCGGGGATTGAAGGGGAAGGACGCCTTTGTCCAGCCCAGGTTGGTCTTGACGCCACCGTATCCGGCGACGCGGATGTAGCCATCTGCGATGTTCAGCAGCGCGCCTTGCCCTTTGCCGTTGACCGACTCGGGGAAATAGAACTCATAGCGGAGACCGAGGTTGAGGGTTAGGTTCGGGGTAGCGCGCCAGGTGTCCTGGGCGTAGAAGAAGTCGCGCTTCTGGAACTCCTTGGCATTGGTCGAAACGCTGACGTAGCGGTTCGCCGAAGTAACCTGGCCGAGGGCGAAGCTGCCCCAGCCATTTCCGCCGGGATTTGTATTTCCGGTCGTTGGCGGGGCGACGTTCTGGGTGGGTCCGTCGGTGAAGTTGAGGATGCCGGTGCGGTTGGAATCGCTTGGAACCCGGAGATTGCGGGCGTAGCGCAAGTCCGCGCCGATCTTGATGGAGTGGGTCTTGATGATCTTGGTCCAGTTGTTGACCACCTGGAACTGATCTTCCCGCTCAATCAGAGGGCAGTTGCAGCGGCTGACGTTCAGGCCGTCGCCGAAGTTGTTGCCGCCCGATCCGGGAGCGCTGACGTTGAAGTCAGGCGCACCGCCAGTGGAGGCGTCGGCGGTGTTGAGTCCGGGAATGCCTACGTTGGTTGCGAACGGAGTGGTTCCGTCCACTTTGGAGTCGACGATGTCGTACCGGTAGTAACCGAGACGAAAATCGGTAAGGAGAGACGAAGAGATGGCGATATCGGCTCCCGCAGCCAAGCTATCGTTCGCGCCGGAGGAGACGCCACCGTAGTTGTTGTAGCCGATGCCGGGGCCGCCGGCCGCGCCGAAGATCTGGCCACCGGTCAAGGTGTCGGTAAATCTGCTGAAGCGCTCGAATATGTGGATCTTTTCGGAAAGTGTATAGTCGACCCGCTCGTTCCAGGCGTTGTTGTTGAAGGGGCCGCTGCCGCTGGCGGTGTAGTTGTTGCCGATGCCGGTGGTCGATCCATCGAGCTTCGGAGCAATGGCCCGGTCGGAGTAGGGCTGCAATAGTTTCACGATATTGAGCCATTGGGGCGAGACTTGCGCGGCGGGGATCACGTTGCTGGGATAGGGCGTGGAGGCAACCGACTGTCCGTTGACCAGTGTTTGCTGGTAGACGATGCCATTGCCGGCACCGCCTGCACCGACATAGTCGCTGAAGTCGCAACCGGCGATACCGCTGGCGCTAGCCCGGGTCCCGAGGCAGGTATCCGCGAGGAGAGAAGTGGGTATCGTGGCGGTGGTGCTGACACCGGCGACCTGGCGTTGTCCCTGGTAGTCGGCGAAGAAGAACAGCCTGTCTTTGAGGATCGGGCCGCCAATAGACCCACCGAAGAGGCTCTTGAGACCTCCGGGGAAGGGGCCGGATCCAGGATATTGCGTGTAAGGATTGGTGGCCAGGTTGGCGTTGCTGGTGCGGTAGTCGAAGACGCTGCCGTGGAAGCTGTTGGTCCCCGACTTGGTCTGGGAGGTCACGATCGAGGAGACGGCCTTGCCGAACTCGGCGTCGAAATTCTGGGTTGCAATCTTAACTTCGGAGACGGAGTCGAGGGTCGGGTTGATGACGATGATTCCGAGGATCGCGTCCTGGTTGTCGGTACCGTCCAGTTCGAAACCGACACCGCCGAAGGCCTGTCCGTCGATCTGAATCTGGCTGCTGCCCTGGGGGTTTTCGTCGGAGGCGTGCGCCCAGCCGAGCGGCTGCGCGCCGGGAAGCAAGAGCTGCAGATTGGTAAAGTTGCGGCCATTGACGGGCAGGTTGCTGACGTCGCTTTGCGTTAGAGTCGTCGATACGTCGGTACTTTCGGTCTTCAGCACAGGAATAGTGTTGGCGCTAACTTCGACCGTTTGGCTGGAGCCGCCGACCGTCATCTGCGCATCGACTTTAGCCTGGGAGTCGGCATGCACGACAACGCCCTTGGCTTCGAACGTCTCAAACCCCTGGTAGGCGACCTTGATGTCGTAGGTGTCGGGAATGAGGCTAAGCGCCTGATATTCGCCCGCGGCATTGGATTGGATGGTCACCGAGGTTCCCTTCGAAGCGTCGGTGACGGTGATAGTGGCGTTGGGAATGGCCGCGCCGGTATTGTCCGTGACGTTCCCGAAGATCGACCCGTAAACGGTCTGGGCGTACGATGCGGACGGAAGGCATACTACGCACAGCAAGCCCATGGCAAACGCCATGGCTGCCGGAATTTTCTTTAGCATTTCACTAGTCTCCCGAAGGTTGTGAAGCGTTTCTTTTTCTCTCATTGCCGTGTGTCCGGCTTGCCGCGGTTGCGGCTATTACGAGAGTTCTATTGCTTGCTATATCGCGCTAATTCCATGAACGACATTGACGAAACGTTCCGCGTGAAACACAGTCGGGCCGCAGATAGGAAATCCACGAACGCAAAGCCCACAGTCCAACCCGCAGAACAATAAGGAGCGAGATATACAGCTGTCAAGCTCCAAAAGCACTCATCCCGATCACATGGAATAAGCTGATGAACCCGTGTACATCAAACCAATAAGTTGCTTGCACTCATTCCCAGATGCTAGAGGCTGCCGTTGGAAACCGAGGCACCCACGCAAAATTCACGCTCTACATGTTTAAGTGCGCTGCCATACAACTGTCAAGCCGGTTTTCCGTACAGCCGGCAAAACCTGACTAGACAGGCAGAGCGCGGCGAAGCCATTTTTCCAAGTAAATCGATAAAGCAGAGGCCTTCGAGGCGATCAAAGCGGAGTACTCCAAATCCGGCAAGAGAAGTAGTCTCAGCAGCCTTTACCGCAGGACTTGCGAATGACCAGTTCGCAGCCGAGAAGCACGTCTCGGGTTGGCATATCGGGGTTGGCGATGCGATCGAGCATCACCGAGATGGCAGTTTTGCCCAGGTCCTGGCACGGCTGGTGGACGGTGGTCAATGGGACAGGCAGCAAGCGGGCGTAGCGAACATCGTCGATGCCCGCCATACGGATATCAGCGGGGATTTGCTTGCCGAGCGCGATTAAAGTGTGCATCAGATTGCCGGCGGTGAGGTCATTGGCGCAGAGAAAAGCGTCGGGACGATCTCGCTTGAGAATGGATTCAATGAAAACGGTATCGTCAGCTTCCCCCATCCTCACCGACGGTGGTGCGGCGGCTTTGCCGGCAGCTGCCAGCGCTTCGCGGTAGCCGGCGATGCGTGCGTCCACAGTTGGAGCGGAATGGCGGCGGGCGAAGAAGACAACGCGACTCGCGCCCGACTTTAGAAGATGCTCAGCGGCAAGATATCCGGCCCGATGGTTGTCTATGCCGACAAGGTCGTATTTCGAACGGCGCGGGTAGGGGGCGAGACAGCGATCCAGCAGCACGACGGGAATCTTGGCGCGGTCGAGCGCGGCGGCGATCCTGTAGTTCGTCTCATGTCGCGAATCGCTGTATTCGATGGGCGCGAAGAAGACGCCCGAGACCTTTTGGGAGATGTAGTGCTGGCAGAGCGCCTCAGCTACTTCTGCGTTCTGGCCGTCGTTGAAAACGGAGTGGCCCCAGAGGAGGGAGTGTTGGCGGGCCTTGGGGAGCATCATCATTCCCCGGCAAATTGCCTCGAAGATCTCGGTCTGGCCTAGTTCGGCGATGAGCAGGCCGAAAACGCGGCTGCCAATGGCGGAGTGATTGGAAACATAAGTACCGGAGCCGACGCGGCGGTGAACGAGGTCAAGGGCCTGCAGTTCCTTGATGGCTTTGAGGACGGTCATGCGGGAGGCACCGAAGCGACGGACGAGCTCGGCTTCGCTGGGCAGCCGACCGCCCGGCTTGTAGCGGTGGGAGAGGATCTCTTCGTGGAGCTTCTCAAAGATGACGCGATATTTTGGATTGTCCATCGCCGCCCCGGAGAATCCACCCTCGAAAGCTGTGGGCTGCTCGAATCCGGCAGCGAGGAGAAGAATACCATAGACAACTTCGCCGAATCTGTCTGCAAGTTTGCGGAAGTCGCTGGCTAAGGGGATGGATGTATCCAGTAGCCAAGGCCAATGCGCATGGGATAAGAAGAGACGAGGGATTGCATGTGTCAGCGAAGCGAGCGCGGAAGCAAAAGCCGGACAGGAGGTACTGGATTGCGGGGGAATAGATTGAGGGCCCCTGGCTGCGCCCTTGTCCTCGTAGCCGCACTGTTTGCATGCCTCTCCTTGACGGGATCGCAAGTCAACGCCGGCCGGCAGGCGGCGGAGTTGACGGTGAACCGAGTGAAGGAGGAGGCGTGGTGGCCGACGAGCGCGGCCGGTTCCCGCGGCGATTTCGTGGGAACGCAGGCTTGCGGCTCGTGCCATGAGCAAGAGGCACGCACACAGCCGCAGACCTCGATGGCCAAGGCGGCCTGGCGCGCGATCGACACTGAGGTATTGCGAGCCAAGCCGAGTCTTTCCCTGGAGACGGCGCCGTTCCTCACGACGATCACACGGAACAAGAAGGGAAGCACCTATGCCGTCGGGCGGGGGGGCGACGCGATGAGCGGGCAAGTGACATGGGTGATGGGGAACGCCACGATGGGGCAGACGTTCATCCTCGAATCCAACAACCTGGAATCGCGAGAGAACGTCTTTGAAAGCCAGTTGAGTTACTTCGCTGCGATCGGCGGGCTGGATATTACTCCGGGGCATGTGCCGGGAGGGCCGCGCGATCTGGAGCATGCCTTCGGTGAGCCGATGAGCCAGGAAACAGCGGCGCGGTGCTTTGGCTGCCATACGACGGCGTCTTCGCTACGGCGCCAGTTCGATCCGCAACACGCAACGCCGGGAGTGACCTGCGAGGCTTGCCATGGACCGGGGCTGCGGCATGTCCAGTCAATGAGTCAAGGCAAGATCGATGCGGGCAAGGCGGCGATTCTCAATCCCGCCAATCTCAACCCGGTGGCTCTAGTCGACTATTGCGGGGCATGCCATCGGACGCCAATGGATGTTATTGCAGCGAAAGACATCGTTCCTATCAATGTGCGCTTTCAGCCTTACCGGCTGGCCAAGAGCCGTTGCTGGAGCCAGCCAGACAGGCGGATCACTTGCATTGCATGCCATAACCCCCATGAAGAAGTGGTCCGCGACGCAAAATTCTATGACAGCAAATGCCTGGCGTGTCACTCCGGATTGGCGGGAAACACGAAGGGCGATCAGCCGTCCGCGACGGTCGCGGGAAACAAGTCCTTGCCGGTGTGTCCGGTAAAGAAGAGCGACTGTACGTCCTGCCACATGCCAAAGTACCGAGTGCCGCAGATGCACGGAAGTTTCACCGATCATGACATCCGGGTAGTTCGCGAAGGAAGCCCGTTTCCGCTATAAGGCTTGTAAGTGGACCTATCCCGAACAAATCGGTCGGAACAGGTGAGTGACGGCTAAGTCAACGCGAAGGCGACGATGGTGTTCCCTCGAATGCCGGTCTTGAGTTCGAATTGTTCGAGCAGGCGTGTTTCGAGGTCGTCGGGATCAGGGACCATCTCGCAGGCGGCGATTTCTTCTTCAGTGGCTCCGTGATAGCAGAGTTCGCAAACGCCGAGGCCGTCTTCTGAACGTACGGGTGGCCCGAAGACGCGGCAGGTCATGGGGCGTGAGGTGTATAAGTCGCAGGTTCCGGTTTCGGGGTCGAGCACGGGGCAAGGCTCATTATTGGCGAAGGACTCGAAAGCCGCTTCGGCCTCGGGGGTTTCGTGGAGTGTACCAGTGGTTGGATCGCCGGGGAAATCGCTGGCTATGCGTGCGATCGAGTCGACTACTCTTCGGGCGATTCTGGCGGCGCGATCGGGATCGAGCGCGAGGAGTTCATCGAAACCGTCGCGGAGCCTGGCGGCGTCGAGCGCGTTAATGGGGAAGACTCCGATGCAGCATTGGTGACACCCGAGTTTGCAGGCAAGCCATTCGCCGCTTTTATGCGCGGTGACCTGCAAAGCGGCGTCGACGATCTGGATAAGTTGAGAATCGGTCGGTCTCGGAAGAGGCAGAGAGGACATAGCTCACGACGAAGTAGGGTGGAATGTTCGCAAGATAGAGGAGTTCCGCCAGGAGCTAGAGATGAGCGGTAAGCTTTAGCGCAGAAGTACAGTTGGTGCTATGTGCCGGAAGCCAGATGTGTAAGCTATGTAGGCTTTTTCCTGGGGAAAAAGCCTGCCGAGCGTGGAGTGTTTTCCATTATAGCGGCTGAGCTTCTACTTTAGTGGAAGCGGGCAAGCCGGGGGTTTGCCCACTGAACAGGCGGAGAGTTCTAGTAGCTATCCGTTTTCTCTCAAGCCGACTGCTTCTTCCACTCGGCCCAGCGTTTCTTCATGGCCTCTGCGATACGCTTACGACCCTCCGGAGTTAACTTGCGGCTTTTGGTTCCAGACTTGACCGAAGTTGCTTTTTTTTGAGTTACTGACGGCTTTTTAATTGACCCGCCCGCGAGCAGAGAACGCGCTTGTTGCAGACGTGCAATTTCGTTATCAAGTTCCGTCAGAATATCTTTAACTTCCACAGTGCCCATCCCTTCTTTAACGCATTTCCACAAATACCATGGGTTCTCCAGCGATTTTTCTGTAGGCGTTTTCTTAAGAAAAACGCCAGCCCGACATTCCTTCTTCGCATTACACTTTTTGTGAAAATGCTGCAGTTGGCTGCCGTCAGACCTCTGATGAATAGGCTAAGTGCCGTCGGTCTTCAGGCGAACCTCTCTTACGATACTTATCTCGGGCGAAGTTGACAAATATCGAAGAGGAGCTGGCATCGCAAATGAGTGCCGAGACAAAGGGCCTTCAATTACTCCTATGCATGGGAGTTAGATATTTGGGAAGTCGTAAAGCGGCTACAAGTCATCATTGGAATTGGTAGGCTTGGGCGCACGAATGGAGTAGCCGGCGCGATCTTCGATTGGAACTTGCTGGGCCAGTATGGGGGCCTTGTTGCCGTCGGTGGCATAGCGGCGGAGGTTTTTTAGGGTCTCTTGTTTGTCTTGGGCGTATTCCCTGGCGAGCCGGGTGAGCGCATAGGTGACGATGTCGCTGTGATGGAGGCCCTGCATCTCGGGTTCGCGATGGAAGTTGAGCCAGAGGCGGTGAACTAACTGGACGTCGTCGGTCTGGAGGGTGGGGGCATGGGGGCCGATGTGAAAGCCCTCGGCGTCGCCGTTTGGCATAACGATGTAGAAAGTGAACTGGCGCTTGGGCTCGGGCAGGGCTTCCCAGGCGTGACCCATGTGCAGTGCTTGTTCCTGCGCGGTCATCTTACTCGACAGTCCGGAGACTACAGCCGAGGCTTCAAGGGAATTTGCGGTTTGCACCAGGGCGGCGAAGACATCGCCGGCGGGGACGACGAGCAGGGAGATGTGTTTGCCGAAGCTTTCCGCAACGGAGACGGCTTTGGTGAAGAGCATCTGCTCGTGTTCGCTGAAGGACTGGTCGGAGGCTTCGAGGAACTCGGGACCGCCGGCGCCCATCATTCTGGCGGTGAGGACCACGATGTCCTGTTCGTCGGTGTTGGTGCGGGCGAGCGCCCACTTCAGGGCATATGGGTTGACGACGTCACGCATGGTGACCATGACGCTGCCTGGATTGATCTGGAGGGCTTCGCGGCTGATGTTGTCTTCATGCTCGAGCTGGAAGT
>Ga0302326_10011056_pt1 | contig 19483 bp, 20 predicted proteins | sample Palsa_T0_3_FD_202264 | JGI IMG/M metagenome (GOLD analysis project Ga0302326, IMG submission 202264) | Peat permafrost microbial communities from Stordalen Mire near Abisko, Sweden - Palsa_T0_3 | ecosystem: Environmental > Terrestrial > Soil > Palsa > Peat permafrost | place: Sweden: Abisko...
TTGCCGCGTCGGCAGTGTCTTCGGTGACGTCGGCAGTGTCTTCGGTGACGTCGGCAGTGTCTTCGGTGACGTCGGCAGTGTCTTCGGTGACGTCGGCAGTGTCTTCGGTGACAGGGTCATCCTGGTCGGTGGGGACAGCGTCGTCGGTCGGGTCCTCGCCGCCGTTGAGCGATTCCCACATCGTCGCCGCGTCCGCTGCGCGCGCGGGTCGGCCGGTCCCCGCGCGCTGCCCGCCGGGCGCGTCGTAGCGGGCGGACATCACCGGCCAGTCCTGACCGCGCAGCGCCGTGGCCATCCCGGCCGCGAAGACGAGCAGCGCGCCGATGAGCACCGCCGCCTGCCACGGGGTGCCGGTCATGATCGCGTGCCCGGCCGAGCCGGTGACGACGACGGCACTGCCGCCCGAGGAGCCGCCGGTGGTGGACCCGGCGGTACCGGAGAGGGCGGCCGATTCGGGCGAGGCGACCTTGCCTGCCGCCACCGACAGCACGGTCTTGGCGGTGACGCTGGTCAGCACGGCGGCCCCCGCGCCCGCGCCGAACAGCGCCAGCAGCACCCCGACCGCCCGCCGGACCCACCCGCGGGTCGCGATCACGCCGACCAGGGCGGCCAGGGCGGCCAGCCCGAGTCCGCCCGCCAGCGGCACCAGGTCGGTGCCCGACACGTTGACGACCTCCGTCGTCAACGGCTTCTGCGGGGTGAAGACGGCCTGCGCCCACTGCTCGCGGACGGCGAACAGCACCACCAGCGCGCCGACCGCCCCGATCAGCAGCGCGTAGGAGTACTCGCGCTTGCCGCTCACACGCTCGCCGCTTCCGGTCGCTGGCCCAGGACCGCGTCGAGCACGTCCGCGTCGAAGCAGGTGCGGTCGCCGGTGTGGCAGGCCGCCCCCACCTGGTCCACCTTGACCAGGATGGTGTCCGCGTCGCAGTCGAGCGCCACCGACTTGACCCACTGCTGGTGGCCGGAGCTGTCGCCCTTGACCCAGTACTCCTGGCGGCTGCGCGACCAGTACGTGCAGCGCCCGGTGGTCAGCGTGCGGTGCAGCGCCTCGTCGTCCATCCAGCCGACCATCAGCACCTCGCCGGTGTCGTACTGCTGGGCGACGGCCGGCACCAGGCCGTCGGCGTCGCGCTTGAGGCGTGAGGCGATCTTCGGGTCCAGGTTCGACGGGCGCGCGGCGTTGGGCATCGTTGGTCGGTCTCCTTGTCGGGCCTCAGTCAGGGCTGTCGCTCTCACAGCCTACGATCTCACTGTGACCTACTCGCGGGATGAGCGCCTCGCGCTCGCGGCACTGCTCGACCAGACCGGCCCGGACGCGCCCACGCTCTGCGCGGGCTGGCAGACCAGGGACCTCGCGGCGCACGTGGTGCTCAGGGAGCGCCGGCCCGACGCCGGGGTCGGGATGATCGGCGGTCCCCTCGCGGGCTACACCGCGCGGGTGCAGCGCCAGTACCTGGACCGATACTCCTACCCTGAGCTGATCGAGCTGTTCAAGGCGGGGCCGCCGCGGCTGTCGCCGTTCGCGATCGGTGGATTCGACGAGACGGTCAACACCGTCGAGTACTTCGTCCACCACGAGGACGTGCGGCGGGCGGCCGAGGGCTGGACCGAGCGGGACCTCCCGGCCGGGCTCGCGGACGCGCTCTGGAAGCGGCTGAAGGGATCCCGGCTGTTCCTGCGCTCGGCCCCGACCGGGATCGTGTTCGCCCGGGCGGACGGCACCGGGCTTGCCACCACAGCGCCTGCCAACACCCCAGTGGCAGGGACCACGACCACGATCGTCGCTAAGAACGCGACACCGTCGGTCACGGTCAGCGGCACCCCGGCCGAACTGACCCTGTGGTCGATGGGCCGGGTGACCGCTGCGCGGGTTGAGCTTGACGGCCCGGACGAGGCTGTCGCCAGGCTCACCACCTGGCGACAGTAGCGTCTGGTCGGTCAGTAGCGTCTGGTCGGTCAGTAGCGTCTGGTCGGTCAGTAGCGTCTGACCGGTCAGTACCGCCTCACCGGTCAGTAGCGCTGGCCGCGCCTGATCTCGCGCCGCCGATTGCCGCCAACCACCTTGTACGCGACATATCCGCCGCCGGCGACGAGGGCCACGATGACGAGCGTAGTGAGCAGGGCGAAGATCGCGTGAACTACGAAGTCAAGTGCGAAAAAAACGACGATCCCGCCGACCACGACCGCGGCGATCTTGAGCAGACTCATGACGGTGCCCCTTTCTCGTTGGGCAACATCGATAATAGTCACGTTGACGACGTAAGTGTTGGCGGCGAGGGCAGTCTCAGGGAAGACTCAGGGAAAACCCGGAGATAAGCCGCAGGCACCAGGGTGGGAAGGACATTGAACGATGCAGGCACTGGGGATCGACATCGGCGGCACCGGGATCAAGGGCGCGCCGGTCGACCTGGACACCGGGAAGCTGCTGGCCGACCGGAATAAGATCGCCACCCCGCACCCGGCCACGCCGGAGGCGGTCACCGAGGTGGTGAAGCAAGTCGCGGCGTCGTTCGGCTGGACCGGCATTACCGGGGCGACCTTCCCTGGCGTGGTGATCAACGGCACCATCCGCAGCGCCGCCAACGTCGATAAGACGTGGATCGGCACCGACGCGGCGACGCTGTTCGGCAAGGCCGTCGGCACCCATATCGCCCTGCTCAACGACGCCGACGCGGCCGGGGTGGCGGAGATGACGTTCGGCGCGGGCAAGGGCGTGCGAGGGACCGTGTTGATGCTCACGTTCGGCACCGGGGTGGGGTCGGCGCTGTTCACCGGCGGCCTGCTGGTCCGCAACACCGAGTTCGGCCACCTGGAGATCCGCGGCAAGGACGCGGAGAAGCGCGCGTCCGAGCACGGCAAGATCGAGCACGGCTGGGGCTGGAAGGAGTGGACCGACCGGGTGTCGGAGTACCTACAGCACGTGGAGGCGCTGCTCAGCCCCGAGCTGATCATCGTCGGCGGCGGGATCAGCAAGGAGTCGGAGAAGTGGATCCCGCTGCTGACCGGCGTGCACGCCCGCATCGTGCCCGCCGCGCTGCTCAACGACGCGGGCATCGTCGGAGCCGCGATGGCGGCAGGCGGGCGCGGAGTCACCGCCGAAGACGCGGAAGAGTAGGCGGAGGACGGAAGAGTAGGCGGAGGACGGAAGAGTAGGCGGAGGACGGAAAGTAGGCCGAGCACCGAAGAGTAGGCGGAGGAGCAGCCGGTCAGCGGACCGGGTGGCCGGCGGCGCGGAGGGTCTGCTTGACCTCGCCTATGCGGAGGGCGCCGAAGTGGAAGACGCTCGCCGCCAGGACCGCATCGGCGCCGGCGTCGATCGCCGCCGGGAAGTGGGCGAGGGCGCCGGCGCCGCCGCTGGCGATGACGGGGACGGTGACGGCGGCGCGGATCTTGGCGATCAGCTCGATGTCGAAGCCGGCCGTGGTGCCGTCGGCGTCCATCGAGTTGAGCAGGATCTCGCCCGCGCCGAGCTCGGTGGCGCGGCGCGACCATTCCACCGCGTCGATGCCGGTCCCCCGGCGGCCGCCGTGGGTGGTCACCTCGAAGCCGCTGGGAGTCGGGCGGTCCCCCGCCTTGACCCGGCGGGCGTCCACCGACAGGACAACGCACTGCGACCCGAACTGGCGGGCCGCCTCGGCCAGCAGGCCCGGGCGTGCGATCGCGGCGGTGTTCAGCCCGACCTTGTCGGCGCCGTGCCGAAGCAGCGCGTCCACGTCGCCGGTGGTCCTGACCCCGCCGCCCACCGTCAGCGGGATGAAGACCTGCTCGGCGGTCCGCCTGACCACGTCGTACATGGTCGTCCGGTTGCCGCTTGACGCGGTGATGTCGAGGAAGGTGAGCTCGTCGGCGCCCTCGGCGTCGTAGCGGGCCGCGAGCTCGACCGGGTCGCCCGCGTCACGCAGGCGCTCGAAGTTAACGCCCTTGACCACCCGCCCGCCGTCCACGTCGAGGCAGGGGATCACGCGCACCGCGACCGTCATATGGTGTCGTCCACGGAGGGATCGTCCAGGCGGATCGCGTCCGGGGGAATCTCGGACTCGTCCGGCTCGCCCCGGTCGGCGTCGGGGCCGCCCTCCCGGTGCGCCACCGCCTCCACTTCGACCAGCAGCCGCGGGTCGATCAGCGCCGCCACTTGCACCATCGTCGCCGCCGGCGGCGTCAGCTCGAACGCAAGCCGGTGCGCCTCACCTACGTCTTCCCACCGGGAGATGTCGGTGACGTACAGCCGGGTCTGCACGACGTCGGCCAGGCTGGCGCCGAACTGCTCAAGCGCCGCGCTCACGTTGAGCAGCGCCTGCTCGGTCTGCTTGGTGACGTCGCCCTCGTGGACGACCTTGCCCTCGGAGGTCGACGTGCACCCGCTGACGAAGATGAAGTCGCCCGCCGCCACCGCCCGGCTGTAGCCGACGGTCTGCTCGAACGGCACCCCCGACGACACCCGCCGCCGCGCCGGGCTCATGCCGCCACCGCCGCGAGCGCCGCTTCCAGCGTGAAGGCGCCGGCGTAGAGGGCCTTGCCGACGATCGCGCCTTCCACGCCGGCCTCGGCCAGCGCGGCGATGGCGCGCAGGTCGTCCAGCGAGGAGACGCCGCCGCTGGCGACGACCGGGGCGTCGGTGCGCGCGCAGACGCTCCTGAGCAGGTCGAGGTTGGGCCCGCGGAGAGTGCCGTCCTTGAGCACGTCGGTCACCACGTAGCGGGCGCAGCCCTCGGCGTCGAGGCGTTCCAGCGTTTCGTAGAGGTCGCCCCCGTCGGCCGTCCAGCCCCGGGCGGCGAGGGTGGTGCCGCGCACGTCGAGGCCGACGGCGATCTGATCGCCGTACTCGGCGATGATCTCCGCCACCCAGCGCGGCTTCTCCAGGGCGGCGGTGCCGACGTTGACCCGGGCGCAGCCGGTGGCGAGCGCCCGCTTCAGGGAGTCGTCGTCGCGGATGCCGCCCGACAGCTCGACCTTGATGTCCAGCGTGCCGGTGACCTGCGCCAGCAGGTCGGCGTTGGTTCCCCGGCCGAACGCGGCGTCCAGGTCGACCAGGTGCAGCCACTCCGCCCCGGCCGCCTGCCAGGCGAGCGCCGCCTCGACCGGGTCACCGTAGGAGGTCTCGGATCCGGCCGCGCCCTGGACCAGGCGGACCGCCTGCCCTTCGGCCACATCAACGGCGGGCAGCAATATCAAGCTCACAGCGCCTCCAGCAAGGTTGTGTCGTCATCGTGTGCCGTTCGGGTCGTGGAGCGCCCCCAACGACACACGATCATGGCGGGGGTCACAGGGTGCCGACCCAGTTGCGCAGCACCGCGGCGCCGGCGTCGCCGGACTTCTCCGGGTGGAACTGGGTTGCGGCGACGACGCCGTGCTCGACGGCGGCGGCGAACGGCTCGCCGTGCTCGGCCACGGTGATCTTCGCACCGTCGGCCAGCAGCGGGGCGGCGTCGCGCATGCGCAGGGCGTAGGAGTGCACGAAGTAGAAGCGAGTGCCCTCATCGATCCCGGCGAAGAGCGCGGAGCCGGGGGCGGCCGTGACCGTGTTCCAGCCCATGTGCGGCAGCACCGGGGCGGCCAGGCGCTCGACCGACCCGGGCCAGACGGCGCAGCCGGCCGCGGCGACGCCGTGCTCGACCCCCGCCGTGAACAGCACCTGCATCCCGACGCAGATGCCGAGCAGCGGGCGGCCGAGCTCGATCCGGCGCGCGATCGCCTTCTCGCCGCCGACCGAGCGGAGGCCGGTCATGCAGGCGGCGAACGCGCCCACGCCGGGGACGACCAGGCCGTCGCAGTCCAGCGCGGCGTCGGTGTCCGCGGTCACGGTGACGGTGGCGCCGACCCGGGCCAGCGCCCGCTCGGCCGAGCGCAGGTTCCCCGACCCGTAGTCGAGGACCACGATGCGGCTAGTCACTGGGCGGCCAGCGCGAAGGAACGGACCGTTCCATTTCAGCGGTTTTCATTTCTTACAGCACGCCCTTCGTCGACGGGACCCCGGCGGACCGCGGGTCGAGCGCGGCCGCCGCCCGCAGCGCCCGGGCGACCGCCTTGAACTGGGCCTCCACGATGTGGTGGGGGTTGCGGCCGTACAGCACGTGGACGTGCAGGCAGATGCCGGCCGAGTGCGCCAGTGACTCCCAGATGTGCCTGGTGAGCGTGGTGTCGTAGCTGCCGATGACCGGGGACATGCCCTCGGGCTCGGAGTGGACCACGTAGGGGCGCCCCGACAGGTCGACGGCGGCGCGGACCAGGGTCTCGTCCAGCGGGACGAGCGCGTCGCCGAATCGGGAAATTCCGGATTTGTCGCCCAAGGCCTCGCGCAGCGCCTGGCCGAGCGCGATTGAGGTGTCCTCGACCGTGTGGTGCGCGTCGATCTCGGTGTCGCCCTTGGCGCGGACGGTGAGGCCGAGGCAGCCGTGCTTGCCGAGCTGGTTGAGCATGTGGTCGAAGAACGGGACGCCGGTCTCGACCTCCACCGGGCCGGGGCCGTCGAGGTCGAGCTCGACCAGGAGCTGCGTCTCCTTCGTCTCGCGGACCACACGGCCGACTCGGGCCGATTCCGTTGTTTCCGGCATGCCTGCACCTTCCATCACGAGAGCACCTCATCAAGGGCGGAACGGAAGGCTGCCATCTCCTCCGGCGTACCCACCGTCACCCGCAGCCATCCCGACGGGCCGGTCTCCCTGATGAGCACGCCCCGGTCGAGCACCGCCTGCCACACCGCGTGCCTGTCCTCGAACGTACCGAAGAGCACGAAGTTGGCGTCGCTGTCGGCCGCCTTGAGCCCCCGGCCGCGCAGCCACACCACCAGCGCGTCGCGCTCGGAGCGGAGCGCCTCGACCGAGGACAGCAGCTCGTCGCCGTGCGCCAGCGCCGCCCGCGCCACCGCCTGGGTGACGGTGGACAGGTGGTACGGCAGCCGCACCCGCAGCAGCGCGTCGGCGACCGCGGGGTCGGCCGCCAGGTAGCCGAGGCGGGTGCCGGCCGCGGCGAACGCCTTGGACATCGTGCGGCAGATGACCAGGCGCTCCCGGCCGGGGAGCAGCGTCAGCGCGCTCGGCGTGCCGTCCCGCCTGAACTCCGCGTAGGCCTCGTCGATGACGACCATGCCGTCGGCGGCGTCGTAGACGTCCGCGATGAGGCCGAGCGGGACCGAGGTGCCGGTCGGGTTGTTGGGCGAGGTGACGAAGACGACGTCGGGCCCGTGCTGCGCCACCTGCTCGGCGGCGGTGCTCAGGCCGTAGTCGGCGTCGCGGGCGCCGCCGATCCAGCCGGTGCAGGTGGCCAGCGCGATCAGCGGGTGCATCGAGTAGGACGGCTCGAACCCGAGCGCGGTACGGCCGGGGCCGCCGAAGGCCTGCAGCAGCTGCTGTATGACCTCGTTGGAGCCGTTGGCGGCCCAGGTGTTGGCCTCGGTGAGCCCGTGGCCGAGGTAGGCGGCCAGGTCCCGGCGCAGTTCGACCGCGTCCCGGTCGGGGTACCGGTTCAGCGTTCCCGCCACCGCGAGCACCGCGTCCGCGATTGCCCGCTGTAGCTTCTCGCTCGGGCCGTAGGGGTTCTCGTTGGTGTTGAGCTGCACCGGGACGTCCAGCTGGGGGGCGCCGTAGGGGGTGATGTCTTTCAGGTCGTCCCGGATGGGGAGGGGCGGCCGGGCGGCGTCGGTCGTCACCGGTCGCTCCCGGTTTTCGGGACGCTGGTGTTGGGGACGCTGGTGTTGGGGACGCTGGTGTTGGGGACGCTGGTGTTGGGGACGCTGGTGTTGGGGACGCTGGTGTTGGGGACGCGGACGCGGACGGCGGCCACGTGGGCGGCGAGGTCCTCCGCCCCGCCGAGGGCGTCGACCCGGGGGGCGACGTTGGCGAGGGAGTCGCGGTCGCACTCGATCACGTTGACGACCTTGAGGTACGGGTAGACCGACAGGCCGCTGGTGTGCCTGGCGGTGCCGCCGGTGGGCAGCACGTGGTTGGAGCCGGCCAGGTAGTCGCCCAGGGAGACCGGGCTGTAGGGGCCGACGAAAATCGCGCCCGCGTTGCGGATCTGGCCCGCCACCTTGGCCGCGTCCTCGGTCTGGACCTCGAGGTGCTCGGGCGCCCAGGCGTCGGAGACGGCGCGCGCCGCCGCGATGTCGTCGACCAGGACGTAGCCGGCCTGGCCGTTGAGCGCGGCGATGACGCGCTCCCGGTGCCGGGTGCGGGGGAGCTGGCGGGCGAGCTCGTCGTCGACGCGGGCGGGCAGGTCCGGGTCGGTGGTGATGAGCAGGCAGGCGGCGAGCTCGTCGTGCTCGGCCTGGCCGATCAGGTCGGCCGCGACGAAGGCCGGGTCGGCGGTGTGGTCGGCGATGATGGCGATCTCGGTCGGGCCGTTCTCGCCGTCAATGCCGACGACGCCCGCCAGGATGCGCTTGGCGGCGGCGACGTAGACGTTGCCCGGGCCGGTGATCACGTCGGCGGGGGCGCACTCGTCGGTGCCGTAGGCGAACATCGCCAGCGCCTGCGCTCCGCCGACCGCGTGCACCTCGGTGATGCCGAGCAGCGCGCAGGCGGCGAGGACGGCCGGGTGCGGCAGCCCGCCGAACTCCCGCTGCGGCGGGGAGGCGACGGCGATCTCCGTGACCCCGGCCGCCTGCGCCGGGACGACGTTCATGACCACCGATGACGGATAGGCGACGAGGCCGCCGGGGACGTAGACGCCCGCGCGCTGCACCGGGACGAACCGGGTGGAAACGCTGAGGCCGGGCGCGGGCTCGGTGTCCCGGCGCTCGGGCAATTGCGCCCGGTGGACCACCGCGGCCCGGCGGGCGGCTTCCTGCAGGGCGTCCCTGACCTGGGGGTCAAGCGCGGCGAGGGCGTCGTCGATGGCCGCTTGCGGTACCCGGGTGCGCTCGAGGTCAACGCCGTCGAAGCGGAGGGTGTACTCGCGGACGGCGGCGCTGCCGCGCACCCGGATGTCCTCGGTCACCGGCCTCACTTGGGTCACCGCGTGGTCGACGTCGAGGGCCGCGCGCGGCAGCTGGCCGTCGAGGGCGGCCCGGGTGTGTCCGGGGGACGTGAAAAGGGCCGCGTCCCGGCCACGCAGGTCAATACGGGTAGTAACGGGACTCGCCCCGCTGTCCGAAGTCACCTGCCTAGTCTATGAACGCGGCAGGCCGGGCGCAGAACTGTCCGCATGCTGGACGCGCCGTGACGGCGGCGGCGCGGGTCTGCTGCTTATCCTGCGGCTATCCGGATGGGGTGGCGCTCGGCTGCGCGCCGTCCGTGCTACCGACGCTGGCGCCGGCGCTTGGCGTCGACGTGGCCCCGTCCCCGCTGCTGGGCCCGTCCCCGCTGCTGGCACTGTCTCCGCTGCTGGCACTGTCCCTGCTGCTGGCACTGTCCCCGCTGCTGGCACTGACGGCGACGCCCGCCGACAGAGTCGGCGCCGGCGTCGGCGTCGGGAATGTCAGGGACGGCCCGGATGTGATGGTCGGGAGCGTCGTTGCGGTGGGAATCGCCGAAGGGGTCCGGCTCGCCGTTGGCGCGCTGGTGGCCGACGGGGACGGCCAGGGCGTGTCGCCCCTGCGGACGGGCGATGGCCGGGGCGCTACTGTCGCCCGGGCCGGGCCGACCGGGCTGACCACGTGCGGGGCAGGACCGGATGACGGCGTGGTGAGCCGGCCGATTCCGACCACCGCGCCGACCACGGCGGCGGCCAGGCAGACGCTGCCGCCCGCGGCCATCGCCCGCCGTCGCCAGCGGAGCCGCCGTCCCCGGGTGATGATCCCGGCGACGTCGGCCGGCCCGGTGTGGCCGGGTAGCGGGCAGCCGGGCTGCTGGGACGCGCGGAGGGCGCGCCGCAGCGTGTCAAGGTCGTTCATGACCGCTCGCCTCCGATCGCCCCGGCCCGGGCATCGCGCGGAGGCCACGCGGGGTCCTTTTCCCCGGAGTCGTCCGCCTCGGCCGACACCCGGAGCTTCGCCAGCGCGCGTGAGCTGGTGGACTTCACCGTCCCTGCGGTGATGCCCAGGTCGCGGGCGACGGTCGCCTCGGGCAGGTCGAACAGGTAGCGCAGGACGATCACGGCGCGTTCCCTGGCGGTGAGGGTCGCGAGCGCGCCGGTCACCCACTGGCGCAGGGCGACCTCGTCCGCGATATCCCGGCCGTCGGCCGGGTGCTCGGGGAGATCGTCGGTCGGGTACTCCTTCAGCTTGCGCCGCCAGCGGTCGGTCACGTAGTTGACCAGGGTCCGCCGGGCATAGGCGAAGGCGTCATCGCGACGGACCCGGGGCCAGGCCGCGTAGGTCCGCACCAGCGCCGTCTGCACGGCCTCCTCGGCCGCGTGCCGGTCGCCGGTTAGCAGGTAGGCGGCGTGCCGCAGGCCGGCTGAGCTTGCCGTAGCGAACTCGACGAACTCCTCGTCACCGCGTGCCAATGCCGTCCTTTCTGCCTCGGGAGACTCAGCCCTGCTCGTGCTTATACGGGCGGAGGGTGCAAAAGGTTGCTGCCGCGACGGCGCAACTTTTCGCCGGGCCGCCCGTATCTCCACCTGTCGGTCTGATCGTCACTTCGAGGAGGAGCATATGAACTTCACTACGCCACGGACGCGGGTTGCGGCGGCCTGGACGCTCGGGACGGTGGCGGGGGTGGCGCTGCTGGCCGGCTGCGGCGCGGCCACCGCCGCCACCGACGCCGCTCACACCGTTCACGCCAGCGCGAAGGCGTCCGCCAGCGCGGTCGCGACGCCCAGCGCCTCGGCGACCGTGAGCGCTCCCTCGGCCAGCCCAACCGGGATCCCGGCGACCCCGGAACCCGTCCCAAGCAGCACGTCCTGCCCGACCGCGGTAGCGACGCCGGTGCCGATCGCCAGTGCCAGCGCGAGCGCCGTCGCCGAAGCCCCGTCAGCGACGCCGGTTCCCGTCCCCACCAGCGTGAGCTTGTGCGCCACGCCCAGCCCGGTGGCGTCGCCGACAGCGGCCCAGCCGGAGCCCGCGGCGCCCACCGTGACCCCAACCACGAGCGCGTCACCGCTCCCGACCGGGCGGGCCTAGGCGAGACCCCAGGCCGGGCACAGCCGCGTTCCCGGCCGGGACAGTCGCGAGCCCTCCGCCCACGACGCTTCTTGCTGTTATCTTGGCGAGATCACGCCGTGGGCGGGGAGCTCGGCGGCGGGGCGGGTGCCCCATTCCGCGATGAGGATCACGATCGCGGTCAGCATTGGCCAGAACGCGAGCGCGCTGGTGGCGCCGAGGGCGAGGGACGAGGGGAACACGGTCCCGTTGGCGCTGGACGCCAGGTCGTGGTTGTAGCCGGACAGGCCGATCCGCTGGCCGAGCCAGAGCATGGCGAAGGCACCGGCCACGCCGCCCAGGATGAGGCCGGTGGCGACCACCGCCCGGCCGCCCCCGCGTCGCCTCGATATCCCGAAGTGGAAGCCGACCACGCCGGTGATCAGCCCGGCGACGGCGGCGATGCCTGCGAACCAGGCGTCCGCGCCGATGAACGCGCGCGTCTCCGCGTTCATCAGCTCGGCGGTCCCGGCGCTGATCTCCTGGAGCATCGCCCGGGGGGCCACCTCACCCCAGATGAGCCCGCCGATGAGGCCGAGCGCCGCGCTGCCGACGAGCGCCGCCGCGAACCAGGCGACGGTCGAGCGCGTCGACGCGTCCTTTCCAGAAAGGCTGAACTGCTCGGGCACGGTAGTCATCCGCGACTTCCCACCTCGCTTTCCCGCATGATCGTAGCGGGGAACGTGACCGCCCGCACACGCAGGCGACGCCGATGGTTTAGCCGCTTTTGCGCCGGGCAGTCGGAGGTCGCTAAGCCCCCAATGTAGGAGGTTACCGTGACCATCGTCCTTATCATCGTGCTGGTCCTGGTGGTGATTGTGGTCGGGGGGGCGCTCTTCGCCCGCCAGACCGCGCAGAAGCGCCAGTTCGGCCCCGAGTACGACCAGCTGGCGAGCGAGGTCGGGCCCCGACGCGCCAAGGCCGAGTTCGCCAAGCGCCAGAAGCGAGTCGACGGGCTCGACCTGAATCCGCTCTCGCCCGAGCAGCGCGCCGCGTACGAGGCCAGGTGGGAAGCCGCACAGGAGCAGTTCATCGACAGCCCGCGCCAGGCTACCCAGACCGCGGCCGAACTGGTGACCGCGGTGGCGGCCGAGGTCGGGTACCCGATCGACGACCAGGAGCAGCTGCTGGCCGACCTTTCGGTACGCCACGGGAGGTACCTCGACGGGTACCGGACCGCGCGCCGCACCACCGACCAGGCCCAGGACGGTGCGACCGAGGACTTCCGGCAGGCCCTGCTTGACTACCGTGCCCTGTTCAACGACCTGCTCGGCACCCCCACCGACACCGACCACGGGCAGGCCCGGCTGACCCGGCGCGAGCGGGAAGAGCTGAACCAGCCGTCCTAACCGGGCACCGATCGCCGGCGCCGCCCAGGCGCCAGACGCACCACCCAAGGCCTGACAACGCCACCCCTGCAACACCTGCGAAAGGAACCTGGCCATGAGCCTCGAAACGAGTGAGCTGAACCAGCCCAATGACGGAGACGACTTCGGCGGCCGGCACCGGTTCGGCTTCCGTCACGCCGACACCGGCGTCGACGAAGACGGCATCGACTCGGGCGACGTGAACGCGGACGCCGCTGACGACGACGATGACGTAGACACCGAGGACGGCGTCGACACCGGCACCGTCTATCAGCGGACCGACGACCCGGATGTCGTCGACGCCGACGCGGACGACCCGCAGCCCACCTTCACCCCGGCCGACAGCGAGCCGACGACCACCCTGCTGGCCCCCGATGACGGGCAGGTCGTCCAGGGCACGGTCCTATCCGACGACGTGACCACCACGGATGCTGATTACCAGCCGTCCACGCTGGACGACGTCAGCACCATCCCCGAGAGCACCGTCCCCGAGAGCACCGTCCTCGAGAGCACCGTCGTCAACGATGCGGTCCCGGCCGCCGACGCCGTCCCCGCGAGCGAGGCGACTGCCCCCCCGGTCGCCGCGTTCGACGCGAACGCGCCCCTGCTCGGCGACTCCGTCACCCTCAAGGCGAGCTGGCAGCAGGCAGCCGCGGAATTCGTCGACGACCCGCGGGCGGCGGTCGCCGAAGCCGCGGACCTGGTCGAGCACACCGCGCAGACCCTCGCCGGCGCCCTCCAGCAGCGCCAGCGCCAGCTGCGCGGCCAGTGGGAGAACGGCACCGCCACCGGCGCCAACGGATCCAACGCCACCACCGACCAGGCGGGCAACACCGCCGACACCGAGGAACTCCGCCACCTGATGCAGAGCTACCGCGCCCTATTCAACCAGCTCTGCGCCCTGTAAAAGCACCGCCTGCACGCGGCACCTCGAGGTGCCCGCTCCTCAGCCAGGCCGACGGGAGTCCGACACTCCCATCGACCTGGCTGATCGCTGTTAGTCAGACGTGATCAAACGGCTCGGGATACGCGAACGGCCCGCGCAGACTCGGGTCGTAGGCCGTCAGCGTCCGGATCTGGAAATGCGGCACCCACTGCGGCTCTTGGGGCGTGATCCCGTACTCACGAGCGAGTCGGAACCCGAATCGCGGGTAATACGCGGTGGACCCGAGCAGCGCGACCAGCGGCTCGCCAAGCGCGTCGGCCGCCCCCAGCACCGCGTGCATCAGCGCGCTCCCGACCCCGCTGAGCTGCCGGTCGGGTCGCACGGAAAGCGGCCCAAGCGCAAGCACCGGCGCGCCCCCGACGCTCCCCCGACTGCAGACCACATGCCCGGCCACGTCTCCCCCCGGATCGACCGCCACCAGCGAGAGCTCCGGAATCCAGCCCCGGCTAGCGCGCAGCGCATCCACCAAAGGCGCCTCAGCCGGCACCCCACTTTCCCCCGCCCGGCCAAACGCAGCCGCCGTAACCGCATAAATGACCTCTGCGTCCCCAACCACTTCCCGACGTATCAGCACGACCGCACGATCCCGCCCCGACCACCGCCCCGCAACTCATTTTCCGCCGCCCCCGAGCGCCATCGCAGGCCGCAGAAACGCCTTAGGGCGTTAGTTGCACGCTTATCTGGCCTATATATGCCGTTTTGTCCTATTATTGCCGCGCAACTAACGCCCTAAGATGCCCGCCGAACTGTCGAGGCTCGCTCATACGGAAGCGCGGAGCGGGAGCGCGGGGCCGGAGGCGCGAGCGTTAGCACTAAAAAGGGCTGCTCGGCGGGGTTTGGGGGTTTGACCTTCCCGCTGTCGACGTGGAAGCAGGGGCGCGAGTGGTGCGCCCCAGCGACCCAGCGGTTTGACTTTCGGTTTTCGCCTGAGCGACCCCGATGCCTTAACTCGCGATGCAGGAGGGCCCGAGCAGCTGCTTCAGATCCGCGTGCAGCGCCGGTGACGCGGTGACGCGGAGTTTGTCGTCGAGGCGGACAACCGTGGTCTTCTGGTTGCCGCGGAGCTTCAGGTGGACCTCGGTGGTGCCGGGGTGGGTGCGGAGGACGTCGCGGAGCTGCTCGACCACCGGGGGGACGCACTTGGTGACCGGCAGGTTGAGGACGATCGGGGCGCCGCCGTCGGTCCCAATCGTCAAATCAGGGATCGTCATGTCCATGGCGATGAGCTTGGGCACGTCGTCGCGCCGGTCGACCTTGCCCTTGATGATGACGATCGCGTCGTCGGCGATCGCGGTGGCGTAGAGCTGGTAGCTGTTGGGGAAGAACAGCACCTCGATCGCGCCGCCCAGGTCCTCCAGGGTGGCGGCGGCCCACGCGTCGCCCTTCTTGGTGACCTTGCGGGTGACGCCGGAGAGGATGCCGCCGATCTTGACGATCTGGTCGCCGTTGCGGCCGGTGGGCAACGGCAGCACGATCGCCGGGCGCTCCTCGTCCTCGGCCCCGTCGTCGGCGACGGCCATCAGCTCGGCCACCGAGACGTCGGTGTCGCGGGCGATCATGTGCTCGATGCCGAGCAGCGGGTGGTCGGAGACGTACAGGCCGAGCATCTCGCGCTCGAAGTTGAGCCGGGTCTTCTTGTCCCACTCGGCGTCGGGGACGGCGACCTCGAACACCGCGTCCGCCTCCTCGTCCCCGCCGAACAGGGAGTCCTGGCCGATCGCCTCGTTCCGCTTGATGTCGATGACGGAGTCGACTGCCTGCTCGTGGATGAGCGCCAGGCCCTTGCGCGGGTGGCCGAAGGAGTCGAACGCGCCCGCCTTGACCAGCGACTCGATGACCCGCTTGTTGCAGACGACGACGGGGACCTTGCGCAGGAAGTCGGCGAAGCTGGTGAACTCGCCCTTGGACTTGCGGGTCGCGACGATCGCCTCGACCACGTTGATGCCGACGTTGCGGATCGCGGCGAGGCCGAAGCGGACGTCGGGGCCGACCGCGGTGAAGGTGGCGATGGACGCGTTGACGTCCGGTGGCAGCACCTTCACCCCCATCCGGCGCGATTCCGACAGGTAGAGCGCGGACTTGTCCTTGTCGTCGCCGACGCTGGTGAGCACGGCCGCCATGAACTCGGCCGGGTAGTTCGCCTTGAGGTAGGCGGTCCAGTAGGAGACCAGGCCGTAGGCGGCCGAGTGGGCCTTGTTGAACGCGTAGCCGGCGAACGGGACGAGGACGTCCCAGACCGCCTGGATCGCCTTGTCGGAGTAGCCGCGCTCACGGCAGCCGTCGCGGAACGGTATGAACTCCTTGTCCAGGATCTCTTTCTTCTTCTTGCCCATCGCCCGCCGCAGCAGGTCGGCCTGCCCGAGCGTGTACCCGGCCAGGATCTGCGCTGCGCGCTGCACCTGCTCCTGGTAGACGATCAGGCCGTAGGTGGGCTCGAGGATCTCCTTCAGCGGCGCTTCCAGCTCGGGGTGGATCGGGGTGATCTCCTGCTGGCCGTTCTTGCGCAGCGCGTAGTTGGTGTGGCTGTTGACGCCCATCGGGCCGGGGCGGTAGAGCGCGCCGAGGGCGGAGATGTCCTCGAAGTTGTCCGGCTTCATCACGCGCAGCAGGGTCCGGTAGCCGGAGGAGTCGAACTGGAACACGCCGAGGGTGTCGCCCCGGGAGAGCAGCTCGTAGGTGGGCTTGTCGGTCAGCGGGAGGCTGAGCAGGTCGATCTTGATCTTCCTGTTGTCCTCGATCGCCCGCACCGCGTCACTCATGATCGTGAGGTTGCGCAGCCCGAGGAAGTCCATCTTCAGCAGGCCGAGGCCCTCGCACGTCGGGTAGTCGAACTGCGTGATCACCGCGCCGTCGGTGTGCCTGGTCCACACCGGGATGTGGTCGGTCAGCGGCTCGGCCGACATGATCACCCCGGCCGCGTGCACGCCGGGCTGGCGGATCAGCCCCTCGATGCCCTTGGCGGTGTCGATGATCTGCTTGATCTCGGGCTCGGTGGCGTAGAGGTTGCGCAGGTCGCCGGCCTCGCCGTAGCGGGGGTAGTTCTCGTCGAAGATGCCGTTAAGCGGGATGTCCTTGCCCATCACGGCGGGCGGGAACGCCTTCGTGATGCGGTCGCCGAGAGCGTAGGGGAAGCCGAGGACCCGGCACGAGTCCTTGATCGCGGCCTTCGCCTTGATCGTCCCGTAGGTGATGATCTGGGCGACCTTGTCGCTGCCCCAGCGCTGGGTGACGTAACGGATGACGTCCGCCCGCCCGCGCTCGTCGAAGTCGATGTCGATGTCGGGCATCGAGATGCGCTCGGGGTTCAGGAACCGCTCGAAGATCAGGCCGTGGTCGAGCGGGTCGAGGTCGGTGATGCCCATCGCGTAGGCGACGATCGACCCGGCCGCGCTGCCCCGGCCCGGGCCGACCGCGACGCCGTTGCTCTTGGCCCAGTTGATGAAGTCGGCGACGACCAGGAAGTAGGCCGGGAACCCCATCTGGATGATGATGCCGAGCTCGTACTCGGCCTGCTTCTTGCGCTTCTCGTCGTAGCCGCCGGGATAGCGGCGGTCCATGCCCTGCCAGACCTCGGCCGCGAACAGCGCGTCCTCGGACTCGAACCCGGCCGGGATCGGGTACCTGGGCATCAGGTTGACGAACTCGAACATGCCGGCCGTGTCGACCCGGTCGGCGATCAGCAGCTGGCTGTTGCGGCAGCCCTCGGTCCAGATGTCGCTGTTGTTGACCGCGTACATCTCGGCCGGGGACTTGATGTAGTAGCCGGTGCCCTCGAACTTGAAGCGGTCCTCGTCGGCCAGCGTCTTGCCGGTCTGGATGCAGAGCAGGAGCTCCTGCGCCTGGGCGTCGGACTCCTTGCTGTAGTGGCTGTCGTTGGTGACGACGGGCGGGATGCCGAGCTTGCGGCCGATCTCGATGAGCCCGTCGCGGACCCGGGTCTCGATGTCGAGGCCGTGGTCCATCAGCTCGAGGAAGTAGTTCTCCTTGCCGAACAGGTCCTGGTAGTCGGCGGCGGAGCGCAGTGCCTCATCGTACTGGCCGAGCCGGAGCCTGGTCTGCAGTTCGCCCGAGGGGCAGCCGGTGGAGGCCATCAGGCCGGCCGCGTGCTCGGCCAGGATCTCCTTGTCCATCCGGGCGTACTTGGTCATCCAGCCCTCGGCGTAGGACCGGGAGGTGAGCTTGAACAGGTTGTGCAGGCCCTCGTTGTTCCTGGCCCAGATCGTCTTGTGCAGGTACGAGCCGGAGGCGGAGACGTCGTCCCGCTTCTGGTGCGGCTGGCCCCACAGGATGCGACTGGTGTTCCGGCGACTCTCCGGCGCGACGTACGCCTCGATGCCGATGACCGGGGTGACGCCGGCGTCCTTGGCCTGCCGGTGGAACTCGGCCGCGCCGTACATGTTGCCGTGGTCGGTCATCGCCACGTGCGTCATCTCGTGCCGCGCGACCTCCTTGAACAGCTCCTTGAGGCGGGCGGCACCGTCGAGCATCGAGTACTCGGTGTGCACGTGCAGGTGGGCGTAGGGGGTGTCAGCCATGTGCGATCATCGCCTCCTGCTTGCTGCCTGCAGTTATCCGCCCGCTCGGCGCACGCTCCGCCTCGCTGCTTTCCGTTGCCCATGAATCATCGGGCCGGGGCACAGCGGTCGGGGTGGCTCAACCGGCGTGCGACCACCTTAGCGGGTTGGGAAGCGCGGGTGGTGATCCCGCGCCGGGACCTCCGAGTACTTCCGGCCCGGCTTCGACCGTGTCCAACCCTGCGCCTATCTAGCCCTGCGCCTATCTAGCCCTGCGTCACGGGTGCGTCGACGCGGAGTTCCCACTGGGACGCAGCGGGGGCGGTGACGGAGATGCTCAGGGTTACTTTCCGCCCAGGGATGGCGTGCGTGGTGGGGGTGAACATGATTCCTTCGGGGTCGGTGCTCGCGTCGCAGGGGATGCTCCAGCTAAGGCCGATGGCAGGGCTGCTGAGCCGGGCGCTGCCCGTCCCGATGCAGCCGAACCAGAACGCCAGTTCGGCTTCCGCGCCGATGCTGAAGCGCCGCGCCCCCGAGCCGGAGCGCGGTCCCAGGATCGGCTTGTACTCCTTGTTGTCGTTGCCGGTCCAGGACGGCGCGATCGGGAACGCGGGAAAGGCGGTTGCCGACGCGGCCGCCGACTGACCACCGCCCGGCGAGGCGCCGCAGCCGACCGCGAGGGCGGCCACGGCCAGGCCGAGGCAGACCGTAAGCGATGGACGGAGGCTGGCTCGCACCCGCGTGTTCACCCAATTTCCCCGGCCAGAATCAGCTCTCGGCCGACAGCACGTCCAGGGCATGCTGCAGGTCGGGGGCGTAGGCCGACTCAAAAATGACCTCGCGGCCGGTGCCTGGGTGCTCGAAGGCGAGCCGGACGGCGTGCAGCCACTGGCGGGTCAGGCCCAGGTGGGCGGCCAGGGTCGGGTCGGCCCCGTAGAGCAGGTCGCCCACGCACGGGTGGTGCAGCGCGGACATGTGCACCCGGATCTGGTGGGTGCGCCCGGTCTCCAGGCCGATGGACAGCAGCGACGCCGCGCGGAACGCCTCGAGCGTGTCGTAGTGGGTGACCGACGGCCGCCCGTCGGCGACGACGGCGAACCGGCCGTCGCCCGAGGACGGATGCCGGCCGATCGGCGCGTCGATCGTGCCCCGCAGCGGGTCGGGGTGGCCCTGGATCAGCGCGTGGTACGTCTTCGTCACCGTGCGGTCGCGGAACGCCTGCTTGAGCGCGCTGTAGGCGGGCTCGCTCTTGGCCACGACCATGAGGCCGGTGGTGTTGGCGTCGAGCCGGTGCACGATGCCCTGCCGCTCGGCCGCGCCCGAGGTGGCGACCCGGCGCCCGGTGGCGAGCAGCCCGCCGATCACCGTCGGCCCGGTCCAGCCGGGAGTCGGGTGCGCGGCGACGCCGCGCGGCTTGTCCACCACGATGATGTCGTCGTCCTCGTAGACGATCCCCATCCCCGCCACCGGCTCGGCCGGCGCCGGGGGCTCGGAGCCGGGCGGGGGCGGCAGCGTCACCGACAGCTCCGCGCCCGCAAGCACCCGGTCGGACTTGATCCCCAGCTTGCCGTCGATGAGCACCTTGCCGTCGCCGATCAGCTCGGCCGCGCCGGTCCGCGACACCCCGAACATCCGG
>Ga0302326_10011059_pt1 | contig 19483 bp, 14 predicted proteins | sample Palsa_T0_3_FD_202264 | JGI IMG/M metagenome (GOLD analysis project Ga0302326, IMG submission 202264) | Peat permafrost microbial communities from Stordalen Mire near Abisko, Sweden - Palsa_T0_3 | ecosystem: Environmental > Terrestrial > Soil > Palsa > Peat permafrost | place: Sweden: Abisko...
ATCCGATGCGCCCGATTGTCACCTACGTCCGCGTGTTCCCCGTCTGCCGCGACGCGGGTGCGGTGAGGTCGATCACGCGGACGTAGGTGTCAATCGGGCGCATCGGATCGTGTGTCCCTCTGCATGTCATGTCTGTGGCGTTGGCTCCGCACTGCTGGAATGCCACGTCCTTTGCCGAGCCCGAATAGGTGATGGATTTCACGTCGCCCAGCGCCTTTTGCGCATTGGCGATAACGGTCTTTGCATCCTGCGCTTGACCGCTCCCGCACAGGAATGCAAGGGGAATTGTGAGACGAGTAAATTTCTTGAACACGCGCATCTCCTTAGAAGGATTGCCAGGCAGAAGCCCCCGACTTGAGTATTCTATATCGAATCAGGGAGTCTGCCAGGTTTTGCGCTACCGATCGGAGCTCACACGGAACTACTTTGCTCGGCCGGTATACCCCTGCGCGAGCGTCGGAATGGCGATGATTTCGTTGCGCGCGCTCGGCGTTCCCCATCCGCCGTAAAACACGATGCCGAACAGCGTCTTCTTGTCGCGGCCGCCAAAGAATGTCCCGTGCAAGCCTTGCGGCCCCGGAATGCTGCCGGCGAACTTTCCGTCTGGCTCGAAGACATCCACCGACTTGCCGGTCGCGATATACACGCGGCCATGCTGATCGACCGCGGAGCCATCGCCGCCCTCACCGCCCCGCAGTTTGCCGAACTCGCGCTGATTGGCCAGCGAGCCGTCGGGCTTCACGTCGAACGCGAAGACGGTAGCGCCGTTGGTGACATAGAGCGTCTTTTCATCGGGGCTCAAGATGATTCCGTTGGCGAGCGGAACACCTTTGCCATACTGCGTGACCACCCCTTTCGGATCCACGTAAAACACTCCGCTTTCCGCGGCTCCGGTAACTGAGATGTACACCCCTCCACGCGCATCGGCGGACAAATCGTTCACCACGCCCCCGACGCATTCTAGCGGCTCGCCATGGAACGAATTCGCCACGATCTTTCGCTGCGGCTCCAGTTCTTCGATGGCCGAGCCGAGCCCGCGTTCAGCGACGAACAGTTCGCCGTTCTTGCCGCGCGAGACCGCGCCGCCAGTGTTGGTGTCCCGATGGACGACCTTAGCCAGGCCCGTCGAGGGGTCCATTTGCATGACGTTGCTTGCGTCGTTGTTCGCGAACAATACCGTACCGTTGTCGCCGGCGATGGGTCCGTCAACGTTGTTGCCTTCCCACGACCAGACCACTTTCCAGGACTGCCCCGCACCAAGAACGCCGGGAATTGCCGACGTGGATGGAAGCACCGGAGCAGGCGGCGCTGCGTTAGCGTCAGCCGATTTGGAGATGGGAATCGCGAATGATTTGGGAGGAATCTTGCATTTCGCCAGCACATTCTTTAATCCGGGATTCTGCCAGCTTTGCATGCTGCTGCCGCGCGGAAACGCCGACGCAGGACTAAACGATGACGAAGGACTTTGCGCGGACACAACCGCTGCCGCGCAGCCAAACATTACCGCGATCGCGATTTGCGATTTCATTCCCCGATCCCTTTCGATTTGACGTCCCAGTTCGAATTCGTGCAGAGGCCGCAGTTCTTGCCGGCGAACATCGCGCCTGCTTTTTTGTCGCCCTTAAAGGTCCACAGCAGCCAATTCGATGCAACATTGGCGTACTCGCCGCCGCCGGGATGAAACACCGTCGCGGTATGGCCGGCGTTGTGCCGGGCCCCGTAAAACACCGGCACATTGTTGATCAGGTCGAAAGTCGCTAACGACGTCGCCAGCATGAAATCGGGCTCGCTGCCATTGATGAGCAGCACCGGCCCGTGCAATTTTGGCAAAGCATCCGGGGTGGGAGCCAGACCCGGCGCGGCGCCCGGAGCAGCTTTCTGCACGCCCGAATTAAAAACGCCGATAGTTTTGACGCGCGGATCGGCGCCCAGCACGATCGAAAGAAATCCGCCGCAGGACTGACCCATGACCGCGATCTTGTCCGTGGCAATCTTGCCCTCCAGCGGCGAACCCGCTCTCGCGTTTTCTTTCACCGCCCAGTCGATCGCACCGCGCATGTCATCGGCATTCGACTGTCGCCGCGCCGCGCCTTCCTGAGGAACCGTGCCCATTACCAGGAAACCATGCGAGGCGATGGTGGTTAGAAAGCCCGAATAGCGGGTGCTGTCAATCGCGCAGCCGCCGTTGCCCCACACCATCAGGGGAAGCGTGTCCTTCTTCGGAAAGGCGTCGAGCATGGCCGGGCGAAATACCAGATAGCCGGGCGTGCCGAACGCGCCTTCGGATATGACCTTGTAAGGTCCGGGCACCGCGAGCGGCGCACCTTCCAGCGGCAACGACCGCTCGATCATCTCTCGAGTGACGCCGGGCGGTTGTGCGAGGCATCCCAGGGCGACTGTGACAAGCACTGCGGCAGCAGCAACGATGGCTTTATGCATAGTCTCTATCCTCCGGAAAAACGGTTTGCGTAGTGCACGTATTATTTAGCTTCTCACCAGATTAAACTCATGGTACTATTTACGCCAAGAACAGGAGTCTGGCTTAACATTATGATTAAATTGCCACGTGCAGCCTTTGCCGTGACAGCGTTTCTTGCGTGGGCCGGGTTAAGCCGGGCCGACACCATCAGTTGTAATATAGCCGATTACAACGCCGCGGACGAACGGACAGCGCACGGCGTCTTGACAGTGCCCGCCGGCGTCGCCATTTATTCCTTGACATCCAGCACGCTAATGGTTGGATCTACCGTTATCGTTACACTGCCTTCCAACTTTACGTTCGGCTCGGCTCCGTCGTTGACGGATACAGGAACAGCCACCTTTACCTTGATTAGTGGCGGCGTTGGGGCTAGGTCAGCCACATTTACGGTGGGGACCGCGCCCCTGGTCCCTGGACAAAGTTTCGTGCTAAGCACCTTCACCGTGGATGGTGCTGCCGCCCTCGGAACCGTCACACCAGTGGCCAACGCGCTTCCTCTCACCATTCAAGCAGGCGCATCGTCGCTCTCGTGCCCGGCGTTCGCCAGCTCGCAGGGTGCGACGGCAGTTTTTGTCGGGGCAATTCAATTCATAGATGTAAAGCCGCCCTCCAACGCCACCGAGTTTCTTGCCTCTCCAGACACCCTGACAGCGGTGATCAGCGCGATTGCAATCCAAAGCCAGTCCGTAGACACGACTGAAACCGTTCCTATATTGAGTTCCAACGGATCGCTCAATAGCCTGTCTCCTTCGGACACGGCTACAGTCACAATTACCGGGAATTTTCGCGGAATTGCGCGTGCTTACGCTTCCACCACCTCAGACTGTTTGGGTTCATTCAGCAACGGTTCAGTCAATCTGGGCAGCATAGTAATTCCCAACATTCCCATAAACCGCGAAGAATTCTTTTGCTTGACCGGTTCGGGCGCCGTTCTTGGCTCCGATCCGAACGGATTTACCAGTGTCACCGTAGCCCCGGGCACGAGTACCGATTTTTTGTCCGCTCCCGTGAACATAGAGTTTCCCGGGTTGATTTGTTACAACAACACCGGCGGTTTCGCTTGCGATGCCAGCTATGTTCCTCCTCCGCTGGTGGTTCCCACGCCGGCGCTCTCCGAGTGGGCGATGATCGGGTTAGCCGGGATCATGCTCTTGTTCGGCGTCAGGACGCTTAAGGCAAGGACGACGCCTTAGCGCCCGGCTATGTCCAGTATGTCTATGCCGTCGAAATGGCGGAAGGCCCACCCTCAGGCGCAATTCGTTCTTCTATTCGCCACTTGCTTTCTCGTGGGCATTGCTCTGGTGTTGCTTCCACTCGGCCAAAGAATCGACCAAGGCTTCTCAAGACTATTGGTAAAGATTTCCCACTCGGCTATTGCCGTCTGCGGCGGAGCAGCGGCCGTGGAAGGAGCCATCCTGCGCTCTCCCGGCGGATTCGCAGTGGAAATGCGAGATGGTTGCAACGGCATTAACGTGACGATCCTACTGTGGGCCGCGCTACTGGCATTCCCGGCATCCTGGAGGTTAAAAGCTCTGGGTTTAGCCGCCGGAACCCTGGCCATTCAGATTTTGAACGTGGCGCGTTTCATCAGTCTGTTCTACATCGGCCAATACAGTACAACGTGGTTCGAATTCGCGCACACTTACCTCTGGGAGACCCTGCTCATCCTGGATACACTCGTAGTCTTTTGGCTTTGGGTGATGCGGGTATCACGAGCTAGTGCAGTGCGGCATGCCGGAGTTTAGTCTCTCGCCCCCAACTCGCTTCCTGTTACGTGGGTCCGTACTTTTGGCGAGTCTATTGACGTTGTGGTGGCTGGTTCTGATCAATCCTTTGCAGTTTCTGCTAAGGATCGCGACGGAAGCAGGCGGAGCCCTAGTATTTGACGGCCATTCGAGCCTCACGATCACGGACGCCGCCAATGGCGACTGGACTTTTGAAGTACCGATTGAACCTATCGTTCCGCCCACCCCGCCTGGGCAAACTCCTCGGCAAATATACTCCATCGATTTCGATTTGGCGCGACCGGACGCGATCGGCTTCACGTTTGGGCTGCCGGTGTTCTGGGCACTGATGCTTGCCGGTCCGTACCTCCGCCGAAACCTGCGGCCTTTGTTCGCTGGGACTTTTGCGATGGGGGTGTTGGAAGTGGCTCTGCTCCTAACCACCGTCAAAATTCTCGCCTACAAATCGTTGGCACAAATCCTGCAATCCCATGATCCGGTGCAAGTCTGGTTCCTGAGATTCGGCGAATATCTGGCCGTCAATGCTATCCCGTACCTGCTCCCGTTTGTTGTCGCGATCACGCTACATCGCGAACTGAGGGAACAAATGTTCCAGTGGGCGCCCCCAACCTCGCCGCTAGCAGATGGTACTAACTCCGTCAGGCGAGCCGATCGAAGGCGACTGGCGGCCAAGAGGCCTTAAACGTCTGGCAGGGGGATGGCTACTTTGTTGCCGACGCTTGAACCGTCTCAACCGGCAGCCCCTTGGACTTCATTAACGATTCCAGAAGCGCTACGGTTTTTGGGAATGCATCGGCGCCGCCGCGGCTACCACCTGCGCCGCGGGCGATATCGAGGGGCGTACGTCCGGTGGCGTCTTTGGCGCTTAAGTCCGCGCCATTGGCGACCAGGAATTCGATAAATTTGTCGAAGCCGTGTTCGGCTGCGCCGTGCAGAGCGGTTTGATTGGGGACCGCGTTCGCGCCCGGCATCTGACTGCCGCGATGGGCGTTCTGTTGCGCGATCCGTGCGCCCACGCTCTCACCTGCTCCAAAAGCCCCGGCGCCACCGCGGCCAGCTACCAGGCTGCGGTCGATGATGGAGCGGGCATTCACATTCGCGCCCGCTTTGACCAGCAGATCCATCGTGGCGAGTACGCCTTGGTCGGTGCGGTTTCGTCCCCGCGTGACGCGCGCGCCATAGTCAACCCCTGCCGCAGCCATCAGCGGCGTGATGCCTTCCTTGCTCGGCAAATCGACCAGCGCCTTGTACTCGAGCAACAGCGCGACGAACTTATCATCGCCGCCACGGGCTGCACGTAATAGCGGAGTGGCGCCCTGGGCCAGCATCGTGTCGCCGCCGCGATCCTGTGGCACGTCGCGATAGGGCGGACGCCGCTTCAGCTGGATGTTTGGATTCGCGCCTTTTTCGAGCATCATGCGGCCGACATCGACGGCAGTAAGCTTGTCCGGACTTGGCAGCACGGCCACCGCCCCGTTGCCCTTTGTCGGCAGCGTGCTGACGTCGGCGGCCATGTAGACCGGCGAGCGTCCGAACAGATCCCATTTGTCGAGATCGGCGCCTCCCTGAACCAGCACGGCCGCTGTGTCGAAGTGCATGTTCTCCAGCGCCAGAAGCAGCGGCGTCTCGCGATCGGGGTCTTCAGAATCCGGATCGGCTCCCGCGCTTAGCAAATTCTGGACGCAGGCCGCGCAGCCTTCACGGGCAGCATAGTGCAGCGGGGTGAAGCCGCCTTTGTTCATGTCCTTCGGGCGAGGCTCCTGGATGATCTTGCGCTCCCACTGATTGACCTTGCCGTGATCGTTCAGATTCGCGCCATTCGCCGCAAGAAACTTCACCATGTCAGCCTGGCTTTGCGCGGCCGCCCACATAAGCGCGGATTGCTCGCCCCAGGTTTCCTTGGCGTTGATGTTGGCTCCGGCAGCCAGCAGCGCCTTGGCCGCATCAATCTTGCCGGTGCGCGCCGCAGCCATCAGGGGAGTTTCACCGTTGGGAGTCTTGAAATTGGCATCAGCGCCGGCTTTGAGAAGCGCTTCGATGATAGGCGCGGATCCGATGATCGCGGCTTCGGTGATCGCCGACGTGCCAAACTGGTTCGCTAGTTTGACATTCGCGCCCGCTCTGATCAGCGCGCGGACCAGTTCGAGATCGCCGTTGGCAGCCGCGTACATGATGGCAGTGGCGCCATCGGGGCCGACTGCGTTAGCATCGGCGCCCTTTGCGCTCAACAGATGCATCGCAGCGGCATGATCGCCCGATGCGACCGTGTCCAGAAACGTTCCGGCCGAGACGATCGAGGCACCTGCCAGCAGGACTGCAATTGCAGCCGCGAACTTGCGCATGATTAGACCTCTGACAAACCGTCGACGCCGTCGCCGATGGACTTCACCGGAATTTCATTACGCTGCAGCAGCGTCAAGAGCAATTCGCCGTGACGTGAATCCTGCGGATATTTCAGGTGCTGGCCGCCCTTGATCTTCCCGTTGGCGTGTCCCAGGATCGCGGAGGGCAGGGGATCGTTGTTGTGTCGATCGCTGTTGCTCATATCGCTGCCAAAGAGAATGGTGGAATGATCGAGCACCGTGCCGTCGGCTTCTTTGGTGGCTTCGATCTTCTTGATGAATCCGGCAAACTCTTCGGTGTGGTACTTCTGAATCTTCACCAGCTTGTCCATCTTCTCCGGATTGTTGCCGTGATGGGACAAAGGATGGAACCCCTCGGAGATCGCCAGATTGGTGTAGGTGCGCATGCTGGCTTCATGATCCATGGAAAGCGTGATCACGCGCGTGATGTCGGCCTGGAACGCGAGCGCCATCAGATCGAACATCAGCTTGAAATACTCCGTGATGTCGTTGGGCGTGCCGATGGGCGCATCCGGAATAACCAACTCGGTGTTGTGTGCCTTCTCAGCCATCTGCACTCGGCGTTCAATCTCGCGAACGGAGTCCATATAATCGCCGACGATGTTGCGATCCTGCGCGCCGAGGCTGGCCTGCAGGCGCTTGGCTTGTCCCTGCACGCGATCGAGAATGCTGCCGGTTTCGGCAAGAATCTGGGCGCGTTCCTGATCGGTGTCGCCCTGCCCAAACAGCTTCTGGAAGACTGCGCGCGGGTTGCTTTCCTGCGGCAAAGGCTGGGTGGGCGTGCGCCAGGCAATGCGTGCGCTACCCTGGCCGACACTGAGCTCGAGCGACGGCACACGTGTGTCCTGTCCCACATAACGCACCGCAATCTGGTCGGCGCTGACCCCCGAATCTGGACCGTTCTTTCCGAAATCCCAGGGCTTCTCGGCAGTCAACCAGCCTTGTTCTATGTAGGCATGAGGCTCGGGCGTTTCCGCGGGCTTATTGCGTAGGCCGGAGACGATGGTGAGATGCTTGCGAAACGGCTCAAGGGGCTGCAGAATCGGCGAGATGGTAAAGTTCGTGCCGGTTTCTTTGGGAGACCAGCGATCCATAATGGCGCCATGAGGGAAACTCACAAAAGCAAAGCGCTTGGGGATCTTCCCGGCGGCAGTGGTCGCCGCCCGGGTCGCGGCCGGAAACATGGCTCCTACCAGCGGGAGCGCGATAGATGCTCCCATCCCCTTCAAGACTGCGCGGCGCGGAATGTGGTTCTTCGATAAAAACATGGCGTCTCCTTATTCACTCGCACTTATACTATCTTCTCGCACTTTGCACCGGCACTGCCTGCTCGGGTACGCGGCGCATCTTAAACTGGTCGGTATTCACTATGGCCTGGACAATGGCCGAAAATTTGTAATCCGACGCCCGCGTCTCGCGTACGATCTCGCGGACGGTCGGCATATCGTAGTATTCGCGGGTGCGGCCCATCGAATACGTTAAAAGGGCTTCCACAAACGTCTGGACAAATTGCTCGGGACGGCGCAGCAGCGCGTTGCGCAGATCGTCGGGACCGTTGATCTTGGTGCCATCGGGCAACTCCCCGGCGGAATCGATGGTGGTTCCGGCAAAGCGGTCCTTGTCTCTCCACATGCCGGTCGCGTCGAAGTTTTCGAGCGCGAATCCCAGGGGATCCATGATGGAATGGCAGGACGAGCAGGTCGGGCTCGCGCGGTGCTTTGCCATCAGCTCTCGGACTGTAAGCGCTTTGGTGGTGCCAATGTCCTTGTCGTTGAGCGTTGGGACATTGGGCGGCGGATTGGCCGGCGGAACGCCCTCGATGTAGTTCAGGATGAACTTTCCGCGCAGTACCGGGGACGTACGGTTCGGGTATGCGGCCGACATCAGGACGGCGCCCTTGCCCAGTAAGCCCCAGCGCGTGGAGTCCTTCAGTTCCACCCGGCGAAACTCATCGCCTTTCACGTCTGGTATGCCGTATTGCAGCGCCAGGCGCTCATTCACGTAGGTGTGGCTTGAGCGCAGCAAATCCACAACGCTGCGGTCTTCCCGGAAGATGCTATCGGAAAACAGCGTGAGCTCGGTGCGGAAGTCCTGACGCGGGTCCATGAGACCGGACGCATTCGGGAACACGTCTCGATCCGGTACGATCTCGTTCAGCTTATTCATATCGAGCCACTGGAACACGAAGTCGCTCGCCAGCGTCTTCGATCGCGGATCGCCCAGCATCCGCAGCACCTGTTGGTTGAGAATCCGTGAATCGCTGAGTTTATTCTTGCTGGCCAGATTGAGCAGTTCGTCGTCGGGAATCGAGTTCCACAGGAAGAACGAAAGCTTCGAAGCCAACTCAAGGTCCGTGATCTGGTACTTCTCGCCCGGCTTCAGACCGTCCGGAACGCGCTCGCCGCGATACAGGAAAAACGGGCTCGCGAGCATTCCCGTGATGCCCGATCGAATTCCCGATTCGAAACCGCCTTGCTTTGCGCCATCGGTGTAGTACTGCATCAGTTCCGCGATGTCGTCATTAGTTACCGGCCTGCGATAAGCCCGCTTAGCCAGGGTCGAGAAAATTTGCTTCGCGCAGGCTTCCGGTGTTTTGGTTTTGTCCTTAGCCGGGTCGCACGTGAAAATGCGGTCGCGGCTGGGCGTGGAACTCAAGCCTGTGACATCGAAGGGGCCCAAAAGCTGGAACGAGCTGACGCGATAGGAACGATCCTGTCCCCCGCCAGGCGCGGAAATTTGCAACTGGTCGTCTGACTCGGCGAAACTCTGGCGGCGGAAAGTGACGGCAATATTATGCGGGCCGGCCGACGCTTCGAACTTGATATTTTTCAGCCGCGCATTAACGCGATCCATCGCGCCACTCTGCACCTGATCGTAGAGCTTCATGTCTTCTTCGCCGCCGATCACGGTTTGATAGATGATTTTGTTGTCGACCGTCACCACCAGCGGATTTTCGTACTCCATGCCGTTGCCCCAGATGTGGGTGGCCATGTCGGCGATATTGATTTTGTACTGGCCGTCGGCCGGCAGATCTACTTTCGCGAGAATGCCGCCGCGTGTTCCCAGCGGCAATCCAGGAACGTGTGTAAGCTGGCTCCCCGAAGCCGCGCGGAATGTCCAGCCTTGCGGACGCAAATCCCGCCTGCCCAGCGCCGTGACCGCGACCGTATGGGCCGCCAGGACATATTGCTCGATGAACGAAGGCGAAACCTGCAGGGCCGCCGCGATGTTATCGAAGCCCTGCGCGCTGTCGTCCGGCGGCAGAAGGTCGGCGCCGTTCACGTCAACCAAAAGCAGATCGTGGACCGCGTTTTCGTATTCCTTGCGATTCAACCGGTGCAACAATCCCTGATCGGTGACGTGCTGCGGCGTGGGCAGCTTGTCGAGCGAATCCTCCAGCCAGGCGACCAGCGAATCCACGGCCTTGCCATCCGGCTGTTTCGCGCCCGGCGGCGGCATCACCCGTCCACGCAGTTTGCGCACCGCTTTCTCGAAAAGTTCGGGATTCTTGGCTACGCTCTCAGCGGTCACGCCTTGCAGGCTAATCCCGCCGATCTTGGCTTTGTCGCTATGGCAGCCCGAGCAATATTGCTTAATGAGGGCAAGGTGGGCATCCACCGGATCCTGCGCTTGGGCATGTGGAGCTAAACATGCGAGAGTTACCGCCAGGCCCAAAAACACCTCAGCAAACTGAGCCGCGCGCGGAAGCAAGCGGTACTTGTCTTTTAACATTAACCTGTTAATCCTCATCATGCGTCTGGTGAAAGATACGCCCACAGGCTCTCGAAGGAGCGCCGAATGAACTCATCGGGATTGCCCATTTTGGCTTCGTATTCCTTGGCCGGCTTGGCCGCGACACCTTCCGACGGGCTATGCCCTTTATTTAGCATCTGATTCAGGCGGTCGTAGATATTGCCGTACATGTCGAGTTGCGCCGCGATATCGGCAAAACTGAGCACGGGGCCGAACGCAGGAACGATTTTCGTGTCCTTGTTCGCTGTGGTTTGGATGCGTTGCAGCCCGCCTACGATGCCGCCGATCCAGCCGCCAGTCCACCAATCCACTACCGGCCATCCCTGCCCATAGACAGCGCCGCCTACTGCCAGAATGTTCTGCTGGGGGAAATAGACGTACAGATCGCCGTCCGTGTGCGCGGCATCGGAGATGTATCCATACTGGACTCCGGAATCAAGCACACCCTTGTCGTAAAAGGTTTTGTTAGGTTGGGCGATCTTCGGTAACTTGTTGAACTTCTGCCCGTTCCAGGGCCACGTGATGTTCTGTTGCAGCCACAGCCGGGTGTTTTCGTGGGCGATAATGGTGACCCCGGCCATCCCGAGCTTCCGATTGGAGCCGGTCTGTTCCGGGTGCCAGTGCGTGTTGAAAAGGGTCTTCACTGGCCCGCTATGTGGCAGCGCAGCCACGGCTTGCGCCAACGCGTCGGCATTTTGCTCCAGCCCGCCGTCGATCAAAACAACGCCATCGGCGCCCGTGTGCGCAATCACGTTCTCGCCCGCTCCCATAAGCAGGAAGAGATTGTCACCCAACGGTCTATTTGTAATCTTAGAGGCTTGCCCGAAAACGCACGGCACTGCCAATCCCACCGTGGCGGCCTGCAAGAACGTCCTTCGGGTTGGAGACAACATAGTTCCCCCACTTAAAGTATACTTCCGCAAGCGTTTGGTTACACTCCCCGTGGTACTGGCTGCGGGAGTCTACTTGCCCACCATGTGTCCCGGCGCTTTGTTGTTCTCTTCGCAGATGTACTCCATGACATCGTCGACGGGGAGCAGGTGAATTTTGGCCGAGACGGTCCACGGTTTGGCATACGCTTTTGGATCGTTGATTACGAATTGAACGTCCATGTGCCCGACGTCGCGGCGCGTGAAGCGTTCGGTTAGATGCATCGCTTCGGTCTCAGGATGGCCGGCCATGTCGAGCCACTCTTTGCCATTGAAACCAATGGTTTCCACCACCAGCGTGTCGCCGTCCCAATGCCCCACCGAATACCCCTGCCAAGTGGGAGTTGGATCCACGGGCAGCGGCCGTCCATCCATAAAGATCTGCCGATAAATTGTCCGGGATTCATACAGGAACACGATCAGATCGGGCGTCTGCACAATTTTGTACGGCGCGGGAACCGTGTCCTTTTCTGGCATGCCGGATGGCAGGCACTGCGCGCCCGGGTGATCCTTGCCATTGGTGGCCATTCGCTCTTTGTAAAGTGCTTCGGCCCAGGGAAGCATTTGGACGTCGCCCGGTTTCAGATCCGCCGCAAGATTAATCAACAGCTTGGGAGGACCGGGATCCCCTTCGGCGTACATTTCCCATACTCCCGAGAGATCGGGCGTGCCTTCGCGCGTTCGCGGGGCCGGAGCGTTCAAGTTGACCTTGCCGTCGGCGGTGAGCGGCAGTTTCTTAGACGCCATGCGAGGCCACTGGGCTGGAGAAAGCGCGGCGGAAGCAAGCAGGGCCATTGCGAGCAGGGATATACGAGGCATTTCAGTCACTCCATCGTGGCCTAGTATACGTCAGGTTAGTGTGCATCGGTGGCCTTTTTTATGTCGTCCTCCAGACCCAGCATTTCTAAGCGCTGCAACGATAACGGCACGTTGCCGTTGCTCCATACGTAATCGTGAAGCTTGCGGAGACTGAACTTGTCGCCTTGCTTGAGGCGCAGGTCCGCCAGCATCCGCTGGATCTGCAGCTTTCCGATTTCGTACGCGATACCCAAGCCGGGAGCGGTGGCAAACGATGCCGCTTCACCTTCGGCCGTTTGCCGGTCCATGGGAACGGTGCGCGCCAGATAGTCGGCCGCTTGGGCGATGGTGAATTCGCCGAGCGCCAGCTTCACATCCACCTCCACGCGCAATGCCCGCAAGCGCGCGAAGTTGTAGATGATCTCACGCGATCGCGGGCTGTCGTCATACAAACCGGCGTCGAGCATCATCTCTTCGGCGTAGAAGCCGATGCCTTCATTCGCGCCCGAATCGTAATATTGACGCCGGATCGGGTCGGGATTTCGCCAGGCCAACGACAATTGGAAGAAATGTCCCGGCACGCCCTCGTGCACGCCCGTGGTGCGCGGATCCTGGGCATACGCTTTCCAGAAGTAGGGCAGGTCGTTCGAAGGCGGCTGAATCCATCGCACTCCGTCTTGATGCAGGCGCGACGGGCCGGTGAAATCATCCAGTTCGCCAAAGCCGTCGAAAGCTGCGACGTAGTCCGGCGCCAGGCGCACGGTCCAATGCGGTAAATCGGGAGGAACCGTCAGGATTTGGTGCTCCGTTAAATAGCGGCGAATGTTCGCGTCATCGCGTTGCATACGAGCGGATTGTTCTTCCGCCGTCGCAGGCAGCTTGATTTCCGGCGCTCGGAGGTCACGCTGGTGCTCGTAACTCTCGGTGGCGAGTATACGCTCGAAATCCTGACGTGCCATGCTGAGCAGTTGCTCGGGCGTGTAAGGCAAAAGCGCAACTTGATGAAGGAAGAATCCGTATGCCTTATCACCCACAACGAAATCCTGCCGCATATTAGGCAGGTTCTGCTTCAGCCATCCCCGATAGTTGACGAGTGCCTTGCTCGCGGTGGACATCGCACTACCGAAGCGAACGCGCTGGTCGTCGCTGGCCAACAACGGGGACGCGCCACGCTCCGCGCGGGCGAGCCGCGCATCGATATCAGCAAGCAGTTCGATGGTTAATTGCGCAAACGGTGCAATTGCCTTCAGATTGAGCTTGCCCTGTTCGAGAATCGACGGAATGTTTTCGGCTCGCGCTACAATCTCTCGCGACCGGGCGTCGCCGAACGGCGGCGGAGGCATGAGTGCCTCCTGCAGCGCGTCCACCGTCTGTTCGACGTAAAACGTTGGATCGCGCTGCCAGCGCGGATTTACATCCAGCTCCCACCGGACGCGCGCAATGGCGGACCCTATCAGCCGGTAGTCCACCATCCGCGCAACCGGCAACCCGTCCGTGCGCATCGCTTTCCATCGGCGCTCGAATTCGGCAAGGTCCGCCCGCTGTTTGGCGACCGCCGCCGCAGACCAATCCCGCATTCCCGGCGCGTGCTCCATGCGGGGAACGTCGTCAAACGTGAAGGGTCTGTATTGAGCGCGCCAGGCCCAGAATTCGGAAGCGAGTTGGTCCAATGAATCCGTTCTCGCTTGGCCGAAGGAAAGAGCGCATAACAGAAGGGATAACGGCAGCAGTCCGAAGAGCGCGCGCGGCATAGGACTCAAAGAATAGCATCCGGCGAGTCAGTGCGCGGCCGAGCAGTTACTCCGCTCGGAGCGCGTATACGAGGTCGATAGCCGCGGCGCGCCGTGCCGGAATTACGGAGGCTAGGATGGCGAGTACGAAAATAGAAAGCGCTGCCAGCACGATAACCAGCGGATCGAGCGGATCCACTTCAAACAGCAGCGAGCGGAGCAAGCGGGTGGCAAACACTGCCGCGACTGCGCCGATCCCACAGCCGATCAGGCCCAGCTTCGCGCCGGATCTCAGGATTATGCTCATCACGCTGGATCGTTGTGAGCCGAGAGCCAGCCGGATGGCCATTTCCTGGGTGCGCAGCGCAGCCGAAAAAGCGATGACGCTGTAGATTCCAAGCAGAGCCAATATCACGGCGGCGCCGGCAAAGCAGCAGATGACAGCCGTATTGAAGCGGCGCGGAGCCTGCCTTTCATTCACGACGCGCTCCATGGATTCAACCTGGGAAAGTGGGAGTTGAGGGTCGATCGAGCGGACGATGGCGCGCAGCTCGTCGGCCATTTGCTCCGGTGGCCGTTGGCCGCGCAAAACGATCGAGCCGGCGTTGCCGAACCGCAATTCCGGAGTCGCAAGCGATCCTACACCGGACCTGGCTTGGCTAACGGGAAAGTAAAATTGGTTCGAAGTAGCGAGATCGGCCCCCAGGTCTTTGACGTCGCCAATTTCGCCCACCACCGTGAGCCAAGGTAACGCGGTCGCTTCCATGGGGCCCCGGTGCAGGCGTTTACCGATAGGATTTTGTCCGGGCCAGTAACGCTCCGCCAAGGTTCGGTTGACGATAACTACAAGGGGCGCTCCTGCGCCGTCGTCGGACTGAGTAAAGTCGCGTCCTCGAACGATGGGAATACCCGCGGCCCGGAAGTAGTCGCCGATTACTTGCGATCCCCAGGCCAGATTCAATCCGGCGTCCTTGGGTGGAACGTATCCCTCGGGAGTGAATGTGGAGCGAATATCCTGGCCGGAAGCGGGGAGCAGAGAGGTAATGCCCACCGCCTGCACCCCAGGCAATTGTTTCAGGTTCGTGCGCAGCGCCAAATTGAACGCGTCAATGGCAGCTTGTGAGTTGTACTGCTGCCGTGGCAGATTATAGCCGGCGGTCAGCATGTGATCGGTACGAATGCCAAGATCAACCGAGCGCATTTTTTCAAAGCTGCGCAGCAACAGGCCGGAGGCAGTCAGCAGCACCAGCGCCGACGCGACTTCCGCGATCACCAGGGCCGAACGCAAACGGGCGTGGCCGCTGCTTGCGCTGCCGGTCCGGCCGCCTTCTTTCAACGCATCATTGACGCTGACGCGTGCCGCGGCTAAGGCCGGGATCAATCCGCATAGCAAGCTGGTTATAACAGCTAATCCAAGGGCGAAGGCGATCACTTTCCAGTCCAGACCGATGGCGCTCAGGCGCGGCAGCGTTTCGGGAAGAAAGCTTACGCCTAAATGCAGCGCGGCCGACGCCAACGCCAGCCCGATTAAGCTGCTCGCAATACTGAGCAGTAGCGCCTCAACAAGGGATTGACGCAAAACCGCGGCTCCGCTGGCGCCCAGCGCCAGACGCACGGAAATCTCGCGGCGGCGGCGAATCACGCGCACCAGCAGCAGCCCCGCGAGGTTAGCGCAAGCGATCAGCAGCACCACCAGGACGGCGAAAAATAGCGTGCGGATCAGTGGCCGGGCTTGCGATACCGTGGCTTCGTCGAGCCGCTTTACCAAAGGATGAATGCGGCGGCGGGACAGCGTGGGCGGAAAACCGCGCATGATGGTCTGTGCCGCTCCAACAGCATCGGCCTCGGCCTGTGCCGCGGTGACGCCAGGTTTCAATCGCCCTACCATGTAATAGCTCCATCCTCCCGTGCTGGCCAGTTGAGCTGGAGTCAGGCTCATGGGGATCCAAAGCGCAGTGCGGTTCAATTGCCCCGGAACCAGCGGAAACTCAAAGTCGCGCGGCATAACACCGATGACCTCGTAGGGCTTGCGATCCAGCAGAATCCGCTGGCCCAGAATCTGTTGGTTATCATGAAACCGGCTGTGCCACATTTGGTAGCTGAGGACGGCGACTTGGCCGCGCGAGTCGTCTTCCTGCTGGTTAAATGTACGACCCAGCAGGGGCGCAACCCCCAGCACCGGGAACATGCTGGCAGTGAGCCGCGCGGCGTCGATCTGGGCCGGATCGCCCACGCCCGAAAGCTCATACGTAGATGGCTGGTAACCGCCTATGCTTGAAAAAGCTCTCGTGTCGCGCATGTAGATGCGAACGCCGGGCGCCGTAACGCCGGGTGTATCGCCCCCGTAGTCAACGCCCTCAACGATATCGGCGAGCACCACCAGGTTGGCCTGATTGGGGAAGGGCAACGGCCGCAAGAGAACGCCCTCCACGATGGAGAAGATAGCTGTGGTCGCGCCGATCCCGAAGGCCAGCGTCAGAACAGCGGTTAGCGTAAATCCGGGCGACTTTCGAAACTGCCGCAGCGCGTAGCGCAGGTCTTGCAATAAGTTCCCCATCGGGCCATAACGAGGCATGTTTTCTGCCAACCTACTTGGAACGTAATCCCCTCATTCCCCTACCTGGCACGTTATTCGATTGCTACAGCTTCGATGCGGAATCGAAACTGGTTGTCCGCAAACGAACAGTAGAGAAGCTGGAGTGTTAGACTCGGCGCATGGCGAGCCCTCTCACTGTCGGTGAACTTGCTCCCGAATTCGAACTGCCGGATTCCGCTGGAAAGCTACGCCGCCTTTCGGAGTTGATCTCGAGCAGGCGCCTGGTGCTTGTCTTTTATCGCGGCGCATGGTGACCTTTCTGCCTCCGCCAGTTGGCGGATTATAGCCAGCAGTATCCCGAGATTCAATCGGCAGGTGGGAGCGTCGCCGCTCTCTCAGTGGATCCGCCCGGCGAATCGGAAGCCTTGCGCATTCAGCTCGCATTGCCCTTTCCGGTTCTTTGCGATACCGAACGCCGGATCGTGAAGGAATGGGACGTTTACAATCCCGCCGAAAAAGGCGGCATTGCCAAGCCGGCCGTCTTCATCATCGATTCCAGCCGCACGATTCGTTATGCGGCGGTGGATACTGTGGTCCGCCGCGTTCCCGCCGTCGAGATCGTTTCCCTATTACGACGTGCCGCCGAAGAGCAACCAGTTCGACGCAAGCTTCACATCCCGCGATTCTCCGACTGGAAGCGCGCGCTTCGAAATAAAAAGTAAGAGACTTCGGTCCCGCGTGGCTCCTAGTTCCAGGTCCAGGACAAAATATCCGAGTCTTCTTGCGCACCGCCAGTAGCGGCGGTAAAGCCGACATAAGCGTTGCCGCCGCTCAGTCCCAGGAACGTATTCAAACCGCCTGTGACGGTGCCGGAGACAAGCGGAGTGGCCGAACCATCCAGATAGACGCTGATGGTTGACGTCCCGTCGTAGGTGATGGTTGCCGTGTGTTGGTTGCCATCCGCAAAGGTAGCCGTTACCGGCGTGACGAGTCTTGCGCCGGTAGCAGGGGTATGATCCGGCGAATTCGCCGCGGTTCCGAGGCTCTGAATGCCGATGTGGGGGCTGGAGGGATCTTCATACCCTGTGTTCTGGTACGTATCGAATTCGATGGCGATGCTATTCGGAATTCCCGCGTACCCCATGTACATTCCCAGCCCGGTCGTGCCCAGAGTGGCGGCTCCGGCAGGTGCGCCCTGGATCACAAATGCGAATCCATCGCCGATGGACGTGGCGCTCGTTGATCTCGGGGTGATCTGGAATTGGAACGTTGTGGTGAACGCTGAGGAGACAGGAATAACGGTCCCCAACCATGCCGAGGCGGTCTGGTCGTTGCCGCTGGTGAGCTGCAGCGCGCTTCCGGTCCAGACCGGCGGGGCGGCGGCGTTCGATGAGAAATTCTTGCCGTTCAGGGAAAGCGTCGGCAAGTTGATGGTGTCGCTGATAGTCGCCGTGGTGGTGGCGGTGGTATTCAGGAGAGCGTAGTTGCCAGTGCCCGGTCCCGAGATCCCGATCCCGTTTACGTTCACAGTGATGCCGGCTCCCGCGCCAGAACTGACGAAACTCGCGCTCGTGTAGCTGTCGTTAATCGAGTTGTCACCGGGAATTCGGTTATCGGAGAGGGTGACGGTCGCATTTGTGGTGCCGTCAAAATCCTTGTTGACCCCGGTCGCGGTAACTGTGACTGGATACTGGTTGATTACGAACGTGCCGCTGGCCGAGCCAGTGTAGTTGGGATTGGTCACTACAGCCGACACGGGATAACCGCCCGCGTTAACGTCCCCTCCCCCAGTCAGGGAGACCGCGATATTGGACGGCATAGTGCTAACTGTCGGCGTCAGGGGACCAGCGGTGTAGGTCTGCGCCATGTTGAGAAGATTGACCGTGACGGGTGCCTGATTAATATTCCAGGAACCGTTCACGGACGTGATCGCATAGTTGTTGAGGCTATCGTTAGCGCCAACGGCTGGCACGGGGGTTACCGATCCAGAACCAACGTTCGGCCCCACCGTGGTGGGATTGTTCGTGCACGTTAGGGTGCCGGTAGAGGTACTGGGCGAGATCGGCGTAACCACGCAAGCGGACGGCGACTGCGTCGCACCGTTATATGTTCCGGTATAGCTGCCTGCCGTCGCAGTCACCGGCAGCTGGTTCACCGTCTGCGACAGCCCAAACGGCGCCCCGGCCGCGAAGTTGGTGTCGCCGGAATAAGTGGCGTTGATCGGGTAAGAGAAGGGCGTGGGTGGAGTGGCGCCCGGGTTCGCGAACGTCGCAAGCCCAGCCGGCAGCGCGCTGGTCGGCACGGTTGCCGTCGCTCCAATGGGATTGTTTGGATCCGGAGCGAGCGTGACCGGATTCGCGCAGGGCGTCGTGGTGACAGTTCCGTCCGCGCAGATATAGTACACCTGGCCATTTTGAACGGTTGGGTCAAGCTGGAACGACAGCGTCACTGTCCCAGTGGGCACTCCGATGCTGCCTCCCGTGGCGTCTACCACGTTGACCGTCAGGTTTACTGGGGTGCCGTAAGTCGTCGGATCGGTCGACTTTGTCAAGCTGACGCCCGAACTGGCCTGGCTAACTGTAACCGACAGGTTATTCGCCGGCTCGCTTAGGAAATTCGGATCGCCCGAATACGTCGCCAGTACGTTTTCGGCACCCGTGGGCAGGCTGGGAGTCACGCTGGCGATATAGTTACCATTGCTAAGAGTTAGCGGGACCGTGCAGGGAGGGGTACTGGTTGTGATTGTCCCATTTGAGCAGATGTAGTTCGTGACCGTGTTCAGGGTGAAGGAGAATGTCACCGTACCGGTGGGCATCTCGCCTGAGGACGGCGGCGCAACCGTCACCGTCAACGTCTCTGGCTGGCCGTAGTCGGGCGTGGTGGGGGTTGGCCCGCTGTCGGTTACCGTCGGTGTCGCCTGCGCGATGCTGTCGCTGACCGTGCCGCTGGCGTTGTTGTAGTTGCCAGTAGTGTCGACGAATGTCCAGGGGTCGGTGCCGTAGGTACCTGCGTTAGTATGCGTGGTGCCGCTGACATTTAGCTCTGAAGTCAGGTTCGTGGCGTTCACGCCCGTGGCTGTCCCAGCCGCGGTGTACGGACTGCCATTGTAAGTCACGTTGTACGGCGTGACCGTGATGTTCGCGTTCGCCT
>Ga0302326_10011061_pt1 | contig 19481 bp, 17 predicted proteins | sample Palsa_T0_3_FD_202264 | JGI IMG/M metagenome (GOLD analysis project Ga0302326, IMG submission 202264) | Peat permafrost microbial communities from Stordalen Mire near Abisko, Sweden - Palsa_T0_3 | ecosystem: Environmental > Terrestrial > Soil > Palsa > Peat permafrost | place: Sweden: Abisko...
CAGCGACTCATCGGAGAACTATGCCCCCATCGGTTTGCTTGGCCACGGCTGAGTGTTAGCGGTCAGCACTATCAAATCTGTGTCGTTTGCGGAACTGCATATGAATATGATTGGAAGAGGATGCAACGCACTGATCGCCCACTGCTCATGAACGGACAACAATCTTGGCTTGGATTGGGCGGGAACCAGTCGTCACAGGTTACGAAACTTCCACACTAAGCAGCGTCAATTAACAAAACTGGCAACGGGCTCGACCACGCCTGACCGCCTCTAGTGTGCATACCACATCTGCGCCTCACGCAGGACACGGGTATGGGGGCAACCATGCGCGGCCGTGGCGTGCTCATTCATTGTCCTCGCTGCCTGAGTGCGGCAGTTGCCGTTCAGGCTGCTGAAGTCCCTCGTGGTGAGCGAGTGTTTGCAAAGTCGGCACTTGAACGTGCTAAAACCGTTCATTAGAGTGATGGTGTAATATCTCACAGCTTTAATTGTAGGTGCTGATCACCTCGATGACTACGAACTAAAGCCCAACGCCCGTCACCAGAAAAATGGCAAGCGTCCGGCACTCACGATCCAGTCAATAAGCGCAATGGCGGCGAGTACGAATCGGGCCAAACCGGTCTGATCCGCTGTCTAAGGACGATGTGGTGCAGCCCTCCAACGAGAGCCGGAGGACTGCACCACCAGAGGAGTCAGCCACAGGCCACACGGTTTACGCGGGGAAGCGGAGGCAGCTCCGTCAAATGTCACTTTCTCTATTGGTTGTACCACTTTGAGAAAGTAAGTGACCCGGCGTCTGTGCAATACTGCACATCCGCAGAACCATACCCCAGAGTTGTGGGTTTGACAGGTGATCACGACAACCGTGTGGGCGCAAAGTACGTGAGTTAAACCAAATTGTGTGATGCTGGCATCCAGGGGAATTTGATGAGCTACAGCGAAGTCAGGAATCACTTTGAAAAGGCCAGAATGAATACCGCGGATGCAACAACCATTGAGATGTTGGATGGACTTAAGCATTTGTCCAACGCTCTCGAAGAGGACTTCAGAACGTTGAAACAAAACCTACGCGCCAGGAATCAGCGGATAGGTTAGGAACCTCGCCTCCCATTTACCCGTGGCCATAGAAAACCTCAAAAATCGGAAGGCGAGCACTCTTAAGCGCAGAGTCGCGCCCGCCTATTCCAACTCTCTCCAATCTCCCAATCCCCATCACAGCGGGCATCGAAAGCCAGACCGTAAGAGGCAATGGGACCACATAGGATGTGTCCGTTGCCACACGCAATCGCATGAGCGCAGCTGGAGGATAGGATTACCGGAGCTTCTTTATGTGGGTTTTTATCGAGCGCCATTAGTGTACGAATTCGTAAAATGGACGCGCAGCCCTGCACCCTGCACTGTAGCCGTATGTAAACCACGTTATAGGACGTCCCTGCTCTGCGTGGGTCTGCGTAAGGGAGCATGAGCTGGACATCTGGAGCGCTATACCCATGCACATGCCTGCAGGCGGGACATAAGAAATTTCGTCGTGACCCACCCTCGGGCCACACTCCTTGACCATCAGAGGTATCCGGACGCTTCGCCGGAGGAAGCGGGATGGGCCGAGAACAGTTCTTGCAAACCAGAGCGGGAAACTGGTCAAAAGTTGCCATGTGGCACCTCTTGTTAGTCTTGGGTAAGAGTTCTTCTAGGCCCAACGCATGCTCGGGCCTGATCCCGCACACGAGGCTCGGCAACGCAGCAAGTTGTGTACAAGACTATTGCAGTCTATAACCCCTCCAGCTGGGTCGGAAGTTCACTTTTGATCACTCTGTCGCATCCTGGGCGATTTGGAGTTCCACCCGTTTGCCGCTGACCTGTCCGGGCCATTCGGGTCATTGATCTCTAGTGCCGCAACTCCCACCGTTTGCTAGCGTTCTAATATATCAGTGAGATTACACACCACACGCCCGAGAGATGAGGAAGGTGAGCGGGTGTTTGCACTTTATGAGGCATCCATATGCCAAAGAAATTGGCGCTACTTATCGTTTACTATACCCGCGTCGTGTCTTATCGCACGAAACATACGTAAAGCTGGTAGGTGATCTGCGGCCATACGGATAGAATGCAACGACAATAGGCTCGCAGTCACGGCACATGATAGAAAGACGTCAGAATCCCCAACACTTCACGAGTCTCCCTCCCGTCTCTTATCTGGGCCATTCCCACCACCACCATGGGTCACCTGCTCGCTTGGGAAAAACAGCAGCGAAGTTCCCGTTCCATCGGCGCTCGGAAGGCAAAGTCGAAAGACAAAAGAGAGCAGGCTACTCATGTACACAATCAGCAAGGTCTCGGAAGGAATCATCCTGATTTGCCGGGACTGTGGTCACATCGAGCACGTCAGTCAGTTCAAAATAAGCCTCGGCAGTCAGCGCACGCAGGCCGCACGAGCGATGCAGGAGCACTCACGCGACCAGCACAATGCGGCGCCACTCCCCTCACTCCCGAAGAGCTACGGAGTAATGGCGCAGTCGCAGTGGTAGGCTCCGGCTGGCTCTTTTATCGCGAACAGGCGCCGGCTCGATGACGGGAGTCGGGTGGCATCAGTCCTGGTTACCACCTCTCGCCGCAACCCCTGTGGCTCAATTTGCTGATCCTGATTCCATTGGCGGCTGCCTTCAGCCTTCCGAGACGAGAACACTTACCTAATTTAGTAAGCGGCAATTGATTCTGATCACTCTATTCGCTGTCGCATTTGGTTTTGTGGCAGCATCTGTAGTGGTTTACCTGAGGGCTGCGACCGGTTTGCTACCTGACTACACCCAAAGTTTGGCGGAGATTCGGCAGTCCCAAGAGATCTATCGTCCATCGATAATCCTTGTGGCAAATCCCCCAGAGCCTGGTAACGATTGAGGTCTGTCGCGAGGCTGCGACAACGATTATGCTGACTATGGTCGCCTTGCTTGCTGGTTCAACGAGACGGGACAGTTGGGCGGCCTTCCTCTGGGCGTTTGCATTCTGGGACATCTCGTATTACGCGGGCCTCTGGGCAACAATCCGATGGCCCACGTCGCTCCTAGACCTCGACGTGCTTTTTCTCATTCCTGTTCCCTGGATTGCACAAGTCTGGTTTCCCCGGTTGGTGAGTCTAATGACCATGCTGGTTATTGCATGGTCGTGTCCCGGGCAACGTGGGCATCTGGCGGGAGAGGAAGCAAAAGACTTTAAGTTTCGGACACAGCCCGTTCTTTCCACGATGGGATTATCGATAGGTACTGGATTCCAAGAACTACTGGCCCTTGGATTTTCCTGGCGCAGAAGGAGCCCCTGCCAGAGAGCTCCCTCCCCGGCGCTCCAGAAGCGGTATTCCATAACCCCTTTCGGGCAAGGTTCCTTCGGCCGGGAGATTCTCGCGGACTTGTTCCTGGGCTCCGACGACGCGAGCTACGTACCCGGCATCGAGCTGTTCCTCGATGGCGGCTTGGCTCAGATATAGCCGGCGGTACGCCAGGATCTGAGAACGCGATGCAAAGTGTAGACGAGCTCTGGAGCAGCGACGCGGAGAAGCGGCGCACAACCATATCGATGATATGGGAGACTGATATTGCATGAAGAAAATTGGCTTCCTCTCATTCGGTCATTGGACACCTTCACCGCAGTCACGAACGCAGTCGGCGACCGACGCGCTCCTGCAATCCATTGACCTCGCCGTGGAGGCCGAGCGCCTGGGAATGGACGGAGCCTACTTTCGGGTTCATCACTTCGCGCAGCAACTGGCATCGCCGTTTCCTCTACTCGCGGCGGTTGGTGCTAGAACGCGAAAGATTGAAATTGGCACCGCAGTAATCGACATGCGGTATGAGAACCCTCACTACATGACGGAGGACGCCGGGGCTGCGGATCTGATCTCTGGTGGCCGACTGCAGTTGGGAATCAGCCGCGGTTCCCCCGAGCAGGTCATTGATGGCTGGCGCTATTTTGGCTACCGCCCGATTGAAGGCGAAGACGACGCAGGTATGGGCCGGCGGCATGCCGAACAATTTCTTGAGTTGCTGCGCGGCGAGGGCTTCGCTCGGCCTAACCCACGTCCAATGTTTACCAATCCTCCGGGACTGCTGCGTCTTGAGCCATACTCTGCAGGATTGCGTGATCGAATCTGGTGGGGGTCTGCTTCCAACGCTACAGCGGCATGGGCCGCGAAGCTGGGCATGAACCTGCAGACCTCAACCCTCAAATTCGACGAGACCGGCGAGCCGCTCCACATCCAACAGGCCGCCCAGATTCGGGCCTTTCGCGCAGCCTGGAAGGATGCTGGTCACACACGCACTCCGCGAATTTCCGTTAGTCGCAGTATTTTTGTGTTGCTCGATGACCGTGATCGTGGCTATTTCGGACGAGGCTCTCAGGAGGAGGACCAAGTCGGATTCCTTGACGAAAATACACGGGCGATCTTTGGCCGCAGCTACGCTGCTGAGCCAGATATTCTCGTCGAGCAGCTTAGGAAAGACGAGGCGATCGCGGAGGCCGACACGCTATTGCTAACTATTCCAAATCAGCTAGGTGTTGCCTACAATGCACATGTCATGGAGGCAATTCTGACTTCGGTCGGCCCAGCCCTCGGTTGGCGCTAATCGCCAACATTGGTTGAGACAATGGATCACTTCTAGAAGCCGATTTGAACGAAACCGCATTGCGGCGGACGCTTTCGCGTGTTGCTGAGCCGACAGCCGAGGTGATCTGAGCTACTTTGTGTCGCAGAGAAGGAAATCTCTGTGACAGGTCTACGCCAGATCACGCTTGAGGAGCTACGGCGGCGCAACTATGCCGAGTCCACCATCCACATTTATAAGGACACGCTCGAGCCTTTCGGCCGGCACCTCCATCGTTCACCCGATCAGCTTGGCCGAGAGCACATGCCAGTATCAGGCCGCGCTGTTTTACTCGTTGGAAGCTGGCTCCGAACACTCTCACGCAGCGATTGGGGCAGCTTCCCTGAAGTGCGGCTCTCGGGCAATTCACGGGTCGACATCGGCTAGAGATGCTCCATCAGGCAAACGCCCCCGGAAACTCAAGACGCATGGAGCTTCGCAAGCGTTTCCGAAGCAAGTCGTTGGGTAATTTCTTTCGCAGGGAACTCGTGAGCCAAACGAGCCGATTGGCCAGACCACATGGGCGTGAAGTCGGTTGCACCCTTTGCCTCCGACGCAACGCGGAGCGGAGCAGAGAAGCCACCTGCGAGTGGAAAATCCGGCACCAACTCCGATATTGGGCCCATCTCCCGAACCATGCGGGTAGCGATCCCACGCGCGGGGCGCCCAGTGAATACATTCGTCAGCACCGTTTGATGGCCTTCTTTTCTCAGCGCCTGCCTGTGCAGGGGACTGATCCTGGCTTCCGGGGAGAGCAAATAAGCTGTACCTATTTGCACCGCGGCAGCTCCGAGAGCAAATGCGGCCGCGATTCCCCGCGCATCCGCGATGCCCCCAGCCGCAATGACCGGCACTTTCACTGAGTCCACCACTTGAGGCGCGAGCGATAGGGTTCCAATCTGCGTGGAAATATCGTCAGTCAAAAACATGCCACGATGCCCACCAGCTTCGACGCCCTGAGCAATAATGGCGTCGCATCCCTCACCTTCCAGCCATTGCGCCTCCTGGACAGTAGTCGCCGTGGAAAGAATCTTTGCGCCCGTCGCTCGGACGCGTGCCACGAGGTTTTTCTCGGGTAGTCCGAAGTGAAAGCTAACGACACCGGGCCTAAGCTCAGCAACAAGATCGCACATTGCGGAGTCGAAAGCCGCGCGTCCCGAAAGCGAAGGAGCCGCCGTGGGATCTAGGCCCAGTTCGATAAAGTAACGCTCTAGAACGCGCCTCCAAGCAGCTTCGCGTTGGGCGTCAGCCTTGGGTGGATGATGACAGAAGAAGTTGAGGTTGATCGGCCGCGATGTTTGGCGCCGGATGATGTTAACTTCTTCAATGATCTGATCAGTCGTCAATAACGCACAGGCGAGCGATCCCAGTCCGCCAGCGTCCGCAACGCCCACAGCCATCTCGGAGAAAGCCACGCCGGCCATCGGCGCTTGAATAATGGGCAACTCAATCCCAAACAGATTCTGTATCCGATAGTCCGGCTAAACCATTTCGCTCGCTCCAGCTTCGATCGTTATATGCCTGCATGACAAGTTATCAAAAAGAAAAGTGACTTCACCACTTGCCAGCATGTGCTCCCCCGTCAAGATGAATTACTTCGGCGCTTACGAACGGAGCGGATTCCAAGAAAAGTACGGAGTCCACGACTTCCGCAATTTCGGCCAATCGATTGAATAGGCTCAGCTGTTTCAGGAATTCGTGCGCCTCTACCCGATCCATCGGTGAGTTCACAACACCCGGGGAAATGGGATTGAAACGGACACCATCTCGCGCAAACTCGATCGCCAATGCGCGCGTGACAGAGTCCAATCCACCTTTCGTCAGATTGACGAGACTGCCCGAAGTCCCGCGACCGGCTGGTCCACTATCGACGACGTGATGTTGACGACATGCCCAGACTTCTGGAGACACATCTGTGCTGCTACACGTTGCGATACATAAAAGAACTCCCCAGAGGTTACTTTTAGGGGCTCGTCGAAAGCCTTCAGTTGTGTATTCGGTAGACGGGCGTCAAATCGCCGAACCGCCTCAAGCAGCGCCTCCTTAACGGGGCCGACAACGATACGAACCGGCGCCTGCGATCCAACTCGTCGCTGCAGATCGGCAATGTGCTGACGCGCCTGCTGCCCGTCCTCAGACTGAACTTGTTCCTCGAGGTCCATTGGAATCAGCATATCGGCACCCGTCGCTTGGATGGCATGAATAATGTGGAGATTGCAGTGCGCTTCCTCCTCCGCCTGGTGAACATGGCGGAGCACTCTTTCTGAGTTCTGGTCTAAGCCGATCGTGCATAACAATTCGCGGGGCTCCAAAGGTCGTGGAGCTATCGTCTCAGCGTGTCTGTTCGTCAGGACCGGGGAATCCGCATCATTGAGCACCTTGGCTGTTGTAGAACCAATGGGTATCCGCCTGAAAGGACCGGCATGGGTAGGCATACTTATGAGATCGAACCCCTTCCTCGCGACCTCAGCGATCTCTGTTGCGGCATCTCCGGCAACGACGATCCTTGGGTTTTGGAGATGGGAAACTCAGCCTGGAGGAAGGAATTGAGCCTGTCGCGACCGATCGTCTGATGCTCCTCTGCGATTTCGTCGGACCCCCTCAGCAGGTAGAGTTCGAAGCCGTTGTGGCTGGCGGGGTTGAACGCATGCATCAGCGATACGTTAGCGCCAAACAAGGTCGCGGCCCTTTCACGTAAGGGGCCGTGGAAACCTAAGAGGCCGAGAACCACCGGGAAAAGGATGTTGGTGATCAGTGCGATGTGTGCCTACTGTTGAGACCACTAAAAAGGCTTCATCTTCTCAAAACAATTGGAGGAACTCCAAATCTGCGCCACTGATTCGGCTAGCAATAATGTTTCTATACTCGATGCGTTAGCAATATATTTGGTTCGTCTTGCAGCCGGCAGTGCAATACTTTGCGGAGGTTGGAGCCAATCCGTATCAATGGGATGCCGTGGCGGCCGGAGTCTGGTTGAACGTTACATTCTGTATTGCAAACTCATGAAAAAGGACCAACTCGCATGAAAAGTCGACGGAACCTTCGCGAAAGATCGAGAACACCGCGTTTGATGTGTGCGTGATCGGAGGAGAGCGAGCGGCTCGGAAGCCGGGAGGTCTTAGGAGGAAACTTGGCAAACTATATTGGCGCAATCGACCAGGGAACAACCAGCACACGATTCATTGTATTCGACCGCTCGGGACGAGTGATCTCCATTGCCCAAAAGGAGCATCAGCAGATTTACCCCAATCCGGGATGGGTCGAGCACAACCCGGTAGAAATCTGGCAGCGCACGCGCGAGGTGATCGCCGAAGCAATGGCCAAAGGAAAACTGCGGCCTTCAGACCTGGCCGCGATTGGTATCACCAACCAGCGTGAAACGACCGTGCTGTGGAATCGAAGGACCGGCGAGCCGGTTGCGAATGCACTGGTTTGGCAGGATACGCGAGTCGCCGACTACGTCGGCGAATTCGCCCAAGCGGGCGGGCAGGATCGCTTTCGAGCAAAAACCGGGCTCCCACTCACTAGCTATTTCAGCGGTTTGAAAATCCGCTGGATTCTTGAACACGTGAAGGGCGTTCGCGAGATGGCGGAGGCCGGAGAAGTCCTGTTTGGCAACATCGACAGCTTTCTTCTGTGGCACCTGACCGGGGGCCCGGATGGCGGCGTCCACATCACCGACGTTACGAACGCAAGCCGGACGCAGTTGATGAATCTCGAAACTTTGGCGTGGGACCAGCAGATGCTCGATGCTTTCGGAGTTCCAAAAGCTATGCTGCCCCGGATCTGTTCGAGCAGCGAAGTTTACGCGCAAGTGAAAGAACCTTCGTTGAAAGATGTGACCATTGCGGGAATCCTGGGCGATCAGCAAGCTGCCCTCGTGGGGCAAACCTGCTTCCGCCCCGGAGAAGCGAAGAACACTTACGGCACCGGATGTTTTCTGTTGATGAACACTGGCGACCTCCTGGTCCGCTCCAATTACGGCCTGCTCACGACGATGGCGTACAAGCTTGGTGACCAGCCTGCGCAGTATGCGCTCGAAGGAAGCATCGCGGTAACGGGCGCGCTTGTGCACTGGCTCCGCGACAACCTCGGTTTGATCGAGAAAAGCTCCGACGTCGAAGCGCTGGCGCGCTCGGTACCCGACAATGGCGGAGTCTATTTCGTTCCCGCCTTCTCGGGCCTATACGCTCCTTATTGGAAAGACAACGCCCGCGGGGTGGTCGCCGGGCTGACTCGCTATGCGAATAAGGGGCACATTGCCCGTGCAGTGCTCGAAGCGACTGCATTCCAGACGCGCGACGTTCTCGAGGCCATGGAAAAAGATTCCAACATCCGACTCGATGTGCTTCGCACCGACGGAGGCATGGTTGAGGATGAGCTGCTCATGCAATTCCAGTCCGACATTCTGAATCTGCCGATCGTTCGCCCGGTGACGCGTGATGCGACGACCGCGTTGGGCTCGGCCTATGCAGCCGGGCTCGCCGTCAAGTATTTCAAGGATCTCGATGACCTGCGTTCAAACTGGGCCGTCGATCACACCTGGAAGCCTGTCATGGACGATTCGAAGCGTAAGGAAATGTACCGCCTATGGAAGCGCGCCGTCAGCAAGTCTTTTGATTGGGTGATTCAAGAGAACTGTTAGGCAGAAATTAAGGAGGCTTTCGTGCTTCAAAAATGTATTGGCGAATTCATGGGCACGGCAATGCTGATTTTGCTCGGGAATGGTGTGGTTGCTACCGCCTTGCTCAAGCGCTCGAAAGGAGAGGGGGGAGGATGGATAGTCATCACCGCCGGTTGGTGTTTCGCCGTTATGGCGGGCATCTATGTTGCCAACGCTTGCGGCAGCCCGGATGCCCATATCAACCCAGCGATAACGTTTGGCTTTGGGGTTCAGACCGGAAACTTCGCAAAGCTCGTCTCCTACGTCATTGCGCAGATGGTGGGGGCTTTCGTTGGTGCAGTGCTGGTCTGGCTTCACTTCCTGCCGCATTGGAAGGAAACAGAAAACAAGGATCTCAAGCTGCTCTGCTTCTCCACCATGCCGGCGATTCGCAATTTCTCGGCGAACATGATCAGCGAAATCATCGGCACTTTCGTTCTGGTTTTTGTGATCGGCGCCATGTTCTCCAGAGCGGTTGCAGGGATTGGCTACACCCCAGGTCTGGGTGGATACCTGGTTTCCGCTCTGGTTTGGGGAATCGGACTCTCCCTCGGTGGAACGACCGGCTACGCGATTAATCCGGCTCGCGACCTCGGGCCACGCATCGCTCACGCGTTACTTCCGATTGCCGGGAAAGGGCAGTCCGGCTGGAGTTACGCGATGGTCCCGGTTGTTGGACCGCTCATCGGTGGTGGTTTGGCGGGAATGCTCCTGCGAGCGATGCGTCTCTAACGCCGCAACCACTCCTCAAATCATGCGCCCCCGCGTCGGCGATCTGCTTTCAAGTGTTGCCCAACTCGCCGCTTCGGGCCCTACCGTTAAGGATTATCTAAGTTCCGTTCCTGGGTTTGCTCATCGATTCTACGGATTGTTGCGCTAGCTAATTGGAGGTATCGGCACGGGCCGCGTCGGCCCGGTCTTCGGGAGCCCCTTTAGAGTCGTCCTCAATCAGAAGCCGCGCCAGCTCTTGGTCAAGCGCACCCGGATTTATTGGCTTCGACAAGTACCCATCGAAGCCAGAGTTCAAGACTTTCTCCCGGTCGCCCCTCATAGCATAGGCAGTGACTGCCAGAATGGGTAAGGAGTGGAGGCTCGGATCTTCCCGGATTTTGTGTACCGTCTCGAATCCATCCAGCACTGGCATGCCGAGGTCAAGGAGCAGAATGTCGGGCGGTGCTTCCGCCATCTTCTGTAGAGCTTCCTGCCCGTCGCAAGCTTCCACGACATTGTAGCCGCGCATTTCGAGCAACTCACGGAGCAGTTCACGATTGACTGCATTGTCTTCGGCGATGAGCACCCTTTTCATTTCTGGGCCGCCGCCTTCGCATGTTTGCCGCTCTTGAGGACTCGGGCGATCTCCACCAGGAGTTGTTGCTGCCAGCTGCCGTTCTTTGGAAAGAGAGCCTGGGTTTCGCGACTGATAAGGGCTATTTCTTCAGAGCTCAGATTTTTGCCGGTCATAACAAGAATCGGAAGGTCGCGCAGAGTTTCTTTTTCCCTGATGTGGCGAATGACTTGAAAACCATCCATCCCAGGCATCAACAAGTCGAGTAACACTGCGCCGACCAATTTCGAGGAGAGTATTTCCAGCGCCCCGGCTCCGGTTTGGACACTCTGGGTTTCGTATCCAGCCGAGCGGAGGGTTTCCTCCAATAACTCCAGAGTCTTGCCATCGTCATCCACGAGCAGAATAGCGGAGTCGTCATCCGCGCTTCGTGGCAGGTACTTGCCAATGGTTTCCAGCAGCAACGGTTTGCGAATTGGTTTGACCAGATAATCCGTCGCGCCTAAGGCGAAGCCCACCTCTTTCTGATCAACGATGGAGAGGATAATGATCGGAAGGTTGGCCGTTTCAGGCTGCTTTCGCAATGCCACCAGGGCTTCAAAGCCGTTGCTGGTTGCCATCAGCACATCGAGAATAATTGCATCCGGCCGCAACTGCTTTGCTTTTTCCACGCCTTCCGCACCGGATTCCGCCGTGGCAACACGATATATCGGGGACAGGTAGTTGGTAAGAAGCTCGCGAGCGGGAGATTCATCGTCTACGACCAAAATAAGTGGATTGCCTGAGCCTGTGCCCGTTGCGATGGCGCTAGCCCCCGAAACACCGATTGGCCGCGGTTGTGGCGACGTCTCCATTGCCAGAGGTAGAGTGACGGTAAAACGACTGCCCTTGCCCAACTCACTTTCTAGCGAGATTTCGCCTCTCTGTTGTTCAACGAGTCGCCTGGTAATGGCGAGTCCCAGCCCGGTACCTTGCATGTTTGCGCTGTCTCCTTCGACCTGCCGAAATTCTTCGAAGACAAGTTTTTGGTCTTCGGGTCGAATGCCAATGCCGGTATCGGCCACGGAAATACAAACTGCGTCTCCCTCTTGGTAACAGTCGATATCGATTCGACCGTCTTTCGGAGTGAACTTCACGGCGTTGCTAAGCAGGTTGTAGAGAATCTGTTTAAACCGCACGCGATCAGCATAGATGCTCAGACCGGCGTCAAGCTTGTGTTGGACCGTGATCTGCTTTGCCATGGCCAACGGACGAATGGTGGAAAGCACCTCCGGCAAAGCTTCATTGACCTGGAAACCTTCGCAATGAAGCTCAATCAACCCAGCTTCGATCTTTGAGAGGTCCAGAATGTCATTGATCAACTGCAAAAGGTGAGCCGAGCCTTGCTTGATGTGATTAACGAAACGTTTTTGTTTGTCGTTGAGTGGCCCGCCAGTCTGTTCTGCCAGGAGGTCGGAAAAACCCACAATAGCATTCAGCGGGGTCCGCAGCTCGTGGCTCATGCTGGCCAGGAACTTGCTCTTCAGCTGCGTTGCCCGTTCGACCTCGCGATTGCGAAGCTCGAGTTCCTGATTGGTGACAGCTAACCTGTCAACGAATTTGCGCTTTTCTTCTTCATCGCGCTTTCTCTGGGTCACGTCGACGGCCACCACGACTTCCGCCGGTCGGCCACCAAACTGCAATGCGAAAGATGTAAGTTCTACGTCTATGACGGTACCGTCGCTTTTCTTGTGACGCCAGGTTCCTAGCCTCTCAGTTCCGTCGCGGGCAGAAAGAACGGTCTCAAGCATGCGAGGAATATCCTCAGCTGGACGGATATCCTTTAACGTCATTGCGAGAAACTCATCGCGCGAGTAACCGTATTTGCGGATGGCTGCTCCGTTTACGTCCAAAAATCGCAGCGTCTCCCGGTCATAGACATAGGTGGGATGTGGATTGTTGTCGAACAACTTGCGGTGCCGCTCTTCACTTGCCTCTAATAGCTCATTCGCTTGCCGCAACGCTGTCTCAGCCCGCTTCCGCTCCGTGATATCCCGCGCGATGGCGTAAATGATCTCCTGCCCGGGCACGGCAACGGCATTCCACATCATCCACTTGTATGATCCGTCTTTGCACAAATACCGGTTCTCAAATGCAATCGATACTTCCCGGTTCCTAAGGCGGTTGTCCTCTGCCACGGTTGCCGCACGATCCTCCGGATGGATAAATTCCAAGTAGGGTTTAGCCAAGAGTTCTGCCGTCGTGAAACCGAGAGCGTTCTCAAAGGAAGGGTTCAGGGTCTTCAAGAATCCATCGAAACCTGCGGTGCAAAACATATCGATCGATAGGTCGAGGAAGCGATTGCCACAGTGGAGCTCGGAGTACAAGGACCCCATGAAGGTGCTTATGATCAGGCCGACCCCAAGAAATATCAGACCAAGAAACCAGATCCGCCCTTCGACAATCCAAATACCCTGGTGAACTGCGGTCGAGGTCCGTTCGGCCAGAACACTCCAGCCGTAGTGGGGCAGCGGTTCGTAGCTCACAAAAAACTCAGTGCCGTCGCGCACAAAGATTCCGTTGCCAGCCTGTCCGGTGCGGCTCTGCTTTACAGGTTCGTATCCGCTCAGGTCAACCGGGGGCGAGGAGGAGTTTATGTTCGGCCGGGCCGATAAGCGCCCGTTCTGGTCAACCATCGAGATCGTCCATCCCTCCTCGAGCTTGGTGTTCAATAACTGCCGGCTCAGCGTGTCAAGCGCAAAGGGAGCCATGAGAATGCCAATCGGTTTGCCGGCGTCGTCCGTCACCGGAACCACAACGGCCGTGACCAGTTGATAAGGAGGAAAGGCGGTCTGATATACCCCTGAGATGTATGGCTTCCATGGCCCCGCAATGCCCTTGTACCAATCCCGGAACTCGAACCTGCGATTGAGCAGGGCCGGCTGCGGCGGATAAATTCCTCGCATCGTACCGTCGATGTCGTACACACTGACAAACGCAAAATCAGGACGCAGGGCACTCGCTTGTCTCAGGTGCCATGCAACTAAGTCCAGATCCCCTTCTGCCCAAGCACTACGGAATGTCCGGCGACTTGCAACCGACTCCAGAAACGTAGTGCTCTCGCGAAAGTGTTCCTCAACCAAAGCAGCTGAGACGCGTGCCATCTGCGCGCTCTCGGTGATGGCTTGCGTTTCGACCTGGTGTTTGAGCACCTGTCCCACGGAATAGGCGAAAATCGCGATCGGAAAAATCATCAATAGGACGATTAGCGCATACAGACGCGCCGGGCTCTTGGACATCCACTTCGCGATGTTGGCGAGATCTACCATGCGAGCCTCTGAGATTCTTGGCCTGCCCGGTCGCCGCGGCTACCGTCCACTGGCCGCGCCTTTGGACAGGAAGTTTGCCGTACCGCGCCGCACAAGCCTTTCGAACTGGTCAAAGAGATGCCGATCCCACCATCCCCTGGCTACCTCTTGTTTCATCGTTTGCAGTGCATCGGTGATAGAAAAGGCGGGCTTATAAGGTCTTACTGTGGTCAACGCGTCATACACATCCACGATCTGCAAGACTCTGGCTGTAATCGGTATGTTTTCTCCCGATAGTCCATCTGGATAACCGGAGCCATCGAACTTTTCGTGGTGGTGGCGAATAATTGGCAGCACCGAGCGAAACGACTTCAACGGGGCGCAGATGCGTTCCCCGATCGCGGGGTGCTCCCGCATATGTTTCCATTCGTCTGGGGATAGGCTGCCGGGCTTCAAAATGATCGCATCGGGTATTCCGATCTTTCCAATATCGTGGACCACGCCGGCGCGCCGCAGGGCAGTAATCTGGTCTTCCGGAAGCTTGAGATGTTCTCCCAAGGAAGCCGAATACTCTGCCAACCGCTCACAATGACCGTGCGTATAGGGGTCTTTACCTTCGATACTCCGTGCCAGGCTAAAGAGCACAGACTCGGCGCGTTCCAACTCGTCGGTGCGCTGTTTGAGCTTCAACAGCGACCGAACGCGCGCCAGCAGTTCGGCGCGATCGACCGGCCGAGTCAGGAAATCATCCGCTCCGGCGCGGATACCTTCTATCCGATCCTGTTTGTCTGAAAGGGCGGTGACGAGTATGACCGGTATCAGATAGGTATCTGGATTGGCTTTAATCCTCTGGCAGGCCTTGAAGCCATTGAGGTGAGGCATCATCACGTCAAGAATTACCAGATCAGCTGGCGCCCTGCTGAGCAGATGCAATGCTTCGGCTCCGTCAGCGGCAGTGATGACCTTGAAGCCGTGCGGAGTGAGAAGCTCCTCCAGGAGTTCCCTGTTTGAAGCTTGATCGTCCGCGACAAGAATAGTCCCGGTAACTAAGCAATTTGATTGCAATACCATACTAAACCCGCTGTCTCGTTGCGGCTGCTGCAGGGTCGTATGACCACAGCGGGAAGGCCAGATTACCGAGGTTCCGTCGTGCTACAGAGTTACGATTCTTCGGCTCGACCTATCGCCAACGCTTACTTCCCAGCAACGGCTCCCTGGCTGCGGCCCAGCACATCGCGTACCCGTCCACCCAAAGTGGCCAACCGGAAAGGTTTCTGCAAGAGCACATGCTTCGGATCCAGAATCTGCTGGTTCGAAAGCAAGTCATTCGAGTACCCCGACATGAATACCACGCGAATCTCCGGACGAGTGTTCGCTAGTCTCTCCGACAGTTCGCGACCGCTCATGAGCGGCATGATCAAGTCGGTCAGAAGGAGTTGGATGGGCCGGTCATACTGTTCTGCCACCCGGAGAGCTTCTGGTCCTCCTTTGGCACTCAGCACGGTGTAGCCACTTTCCCGGAGATACTCGGCCGCAGAATCGCGGACACCTTCCTCATCTTCCACGAGAAGAATGGTTTCTGTCCCAGCGATCGGCTGTTGGCGCTCCTGTGCACCCTGCATGTCGACTCTTGTTTCGACGAGTGGAAAATAGACCTTGAACGTCGAACCCATGGCGGGTTCGCTGTGAACGAAGATTTGGCCGCCGCTTTGCTTTACGATGCCGAAAACAATGGCCAGCCCAAGTCCGGTGCCCTTACCCTGTTCTTTAGTCGTGAAGAAGGGCTCGAATATCTGGGACTTGATCTCCGCGTTCATGCCGCAACCGTTATCACTCACCGAAACCATGACATATTTATTCGCCTGGGCCCGACCGGCAAGAGAACAACCAGGAACGTCTAGCTCGGCATTGTCCGTCTCAATTATCAGCCGCCCGCCGGTCGGCATAGCATCCCGGGCATTGATAACCAGGTTCATAAGCACTTGCTGGAACTGACTCGGATCTGCTTTCACCCGGCCAGTATCGCCCGCAACGAACTGCAGTTCAACGTTCTCCGGGATCAGCCGCCTCAGCATTTTGATCTGTTCCGCGATCAGCGTGTTCAAGTCGAGCACTTTAGGAGAAACTACCTGCTTGCGGCTGAAGGTCAACAGGCCCTCGGTGAGGGACGATCCCCGCTCTGTAGCCTTCACGATTTCGCCCGCGTACCGGCGGGTGGTTTCATCTGTCAGCCTTTTGTTGAGCAGCTCCGCATAGCTGCTGATTGCCATCAAGATGTTGTTGAAGTCATGAGCCACGCCGCCGGCGAGCCGACCGATGGCCTCGATCTTCTGCATTTGTTGCAGTTGTTGTTCCAATTCACGGCGATGCGTAATGTCCTCAACCGTCCCTTCGAAATGGAGGATCTGGTCTTTCGAGTCGCGCACGACGCGGGCATTTTCCGAAACCCAGATGACCTTTCCATCCTTGCGATAGGCTTCGTATTCAAAACCCTGCACGACGCCGTGCTCTTCCAGGGTTTCCTTAAATTCACTGCGCATCTCTGGTTTCACATATTCCTGGGTTCTTATATCTCTGCGGGCGTCGATGAGCTCCTCCGGCGAATCAAAGCCGAGCATGCGCGCGAGAGCGGGGTTGGCGGCTATGTATCTACCATCCAGCGTTGTTTGATAGATTCCCTCGACGGCGTTTTCGAAGATGGTCCGATATTTCTCTTCTGCTTGCCGCAAGGCTTCTATCGACCGCTTTTGCTCGCTGATGTCAACGAGGAATCCGATAATTCCTTTGACCTTGCGGCTCGCATCTCTGATTGGAGCCGCGGACAGGTTGACCGTAATGAAGGAGCCGTTCCTTTCCTGGCGGAGCACTTCGATCCCTCTCAGGGTTTCACCCGACAGCATTCTGGCGTGCAGGTCGGCAGCCTCGGTCAGGACATCCTTAGGGATAATGGGAATAGGTTGGCCCACCACCTCTTCTTCCGTCCAGCCAAATAGCGCTTCCGCAGCGGGGTTCCACATGGTCACGCGGCTCTCGATGTCCGCGGCAATGATGGGAACTGGGGAGGCATAGATGCTGGTCTCACTGGCTCTGCGAAGAGCCTCTTCGGCAAGTTTCTGCGCGGTTATATCCCGTGCAATCGTAGATGCGCCGGTGATGGTCCCGTCTGACTCCAGGAGTGGTGACACCGTCAGGGATACATGGAGAAGCCCGCCATTTTTGGCCATCCTGATGGTTTCAAAATTCTGGATGGGATGGCCGGCCTTCAATTCTTCGACAATCCTCTGGATCTCATTGGCGCGTCCGGCAGGGGCCAGCATAGAGACGTTCTGGCCAATGACCTCGCTTGCAGAGTAGCCATACATCAGCTCCGCGCCTTTGTTCCAACTCGTAATCCTGCAAGACAGATCCTTGCCGATGATTGCATCCTGCGACGACTCGACGATCGCCGCCAGGTGTACGAGCATCTCCTCCGCCCGCCGGCGTGCCGTGATGTCGCGAACATAGATCGTATAAGAGGTCTGCGTCTCAATGATGATCCGGGTGACGGTAATTTCGGCGGGAAATTCGCTACCATCGGCTCGCGAGCATTTGGTTTCGAGGCGATTGCCCATGATGTCGATGTCCGCCTCGACGGCGCGTGTGAAGAATTCGCGGCGCAGACGATCTCGCGACGCGGGATGCAGGATGGTTTGAACTAGATCCTTGCCCAGAGCTTCCCCTCGTGAGATACGAAAAGTTCTCTCTGCCGCGGGATTGAAGTCCGTGATCTTGGCCTCAGCATCGGCGCAGATGACGCAATCCAGAGCAAAATCCAACAGGGCCTGCCGACGGGCCTCGCTCTCGCGGAGCGCTTGTTGCGTTCGCAAAAGCTTAGTAGAGGCTGGATTGGATTTCATAGCAACCTTGGTGCTAGCCGGCCCGTCGCGTGGATCCCATTTTCCCCGGTTCATCAATTGCGTCTCTACTCCCCGAGCAATTCGTGAATCCTGTCTTTGAGTGTCTCCAGGCGGAAAGGCTTCCGAAGGAGGGTGTTCTCGTGAGAATGGCTCGCACGCGCCGGGTGTTCTTCATCGGTTTCTCCAGACATATAGAGCACCTTGAGGTCGGGGTGGAGTCCAAGCAGCCTCTCGGCAACTTGGCGGCCGGTCATTTTCGGCATTACGATGTCGGTGATCAAGACATCGATGCAAGCGCGATTCTGCTGCACGACGTGAACAGCTTCTTCGCCGGTCCTTGCCTGCAAGACCTTGAAACCCTCCATTTTCAGAAATTCAGAAGTTGGTAAGCGCACCGCGTCGTCGTCTTCGACAACCAGAATCGTCCGGGCGACGGGAACACTCCGCAGAGAGCGAGGTTTAGGCTCTTCTTGGCCTTCCGCTTTCGGAGTCGGGAAAAAGATGCTGAAGCTATTGCCTCTACCCGGTTCGCTGCTGAACCGGACACGTCCCCCGGCAGTCTTGACGATCCCGCGAACTACTGCCAGCGACAAACTGATTCTGGCATCCTGATCTTGGCCGCCAACCAACTCCTCCGTCGGCGAACCGAGACCAGTGTCGCCGATGGATAGCATCACATACTTGCCCGGTCGCTCAATCTCGCCGACTCCGATAGATTCCTCGTTCAGCTCCATCGGCTTCGTACTCACTGTGAGTTTTCCGCACCTGGACATTGCATTGCGCGCATTGATCGCAAGGCTCAGGACGACTTGTTCGACTTCAGTGGGATCGGCATTAATCATCGGGATGCTCGGATCGAGCATGTACACAACCGAGACGTGGTCGCCGGCCAATTGCTCTAGGAGATTGCTGATCTCCGTTAACAACTTATTCAGATCAAGGGGCCTGGGTGACGCAGCCGGTTTGCGGCTTATGGCCAGGAGTTTTTGGACTAAAGCGGTTGCCCGGCTAGCGTTATTGAGCACTTGTTCAAGATTCTTTCGCTGCGAGAGCGAAGCCTGTTTCAACTCCAGCTCGGCATAGCTGGTGATGGCCATCATAGTGTTGTTAAACTGGTTTGCCGTTGCCCGTGTTAGCTCGCTGATTAACTCTGTCTTCTGGGCAAGTAAGAGAGTCCGCAGGTCCGAATGTGATTCTGATCCATTGGTCAATTTGCCGGTCAAGAGATCTGCCATCGGGCGCGCTTCCTGCTATGTTTTTCTCGTTGAATAGTTCTCAATGCACCATACTCGGTTCAGAACGGCGCCCACAAATCACGGTGGTAATCACTTCGAGTGGTGCCCTTAGTTGAGCTCGCCTGCCCTTGTTTGTTTTTCAAAAATAGTGACTCGTTGTTGGAACGGCATTTGGGCTCCCGCATGAGACATCGCGTGTTATCAATGGTTTTCGGATTCCGTAGCTTTGGAGCCCGGCGTGCCTGTACACCAACATGGCAGACAGGGTTCTTATCGTCGACGATGACCAGCAGTTGGTGGATGCCTACCGGGAATATTTCACGGAAGGTGGATATGAGGTGGATTGCGCTCAAGAAGTGGAAGAAGCCCAAACCCTGCTGGCTCATTTTTCATATTCCTTCGTAATTACAGATCTCCGGCTGAGCAGACTCGCATTCGGTGGATTAGAAGTGATCAAGCATGTTCGCGACAATTCCTTGCCGAC